>Ga0157364_1001985_pt1 | contig 18410 bp, 10 predicted proteins | sample AttsexASBM2_FD_111476 | JGI IMG/M metagenome (GOLD analysis project Ga0157364, IMG submission 111476) | Fungus gardens microbial communities from leaf cutter ant in Ribeirão Preto, State of São Paulo, Brazil - Atta sexdens ASBM2 | ecosystem: Host-associated > Fungi > Mycelium > Unclassified ...
GATTTCAGTCTTAAAGATGAGTCGCGTACTGGACGCCCTGAAAAGATTGAAACGGACGAATTGCAAGCACTGCTGGATATAAACTCTACGCAAACTGAAAAGGAGCTTGCAGAACAGCTTGGCTTACGCAGCAAGCCATTTCCGTACGATTATATACGAATAAAGATTGAATTTTACAAAAAAAAGCTCAGAACTTTTTTGTATACCTAATAAGTTTCCCAATAAAAGATTGATCTATTGGGAGTACAAATTAGTTCGATTCGTTTTTTTGTGCATTTATTTCAAAACAAAATGAACAGATCAATTAAAGTATTGTCCATCGCTGCTTACTACTTTTTCCCATCTCTCAGGCAATTTTCGAATTCCATCTCGAAAAAATGATTCGTCTTTGGAGGCGATCTAATTTTCGATTTCTGCGAAAGAACCGGTGACTTGCTGTATCCTTCGGAACAACCAGTAATCAGAAGGAGTAATGTCCGGAGAATACGGTGGGTGCGGTAAAACATCCTACTTGAGCGTTTCCAAATATTTTTTTACGACTTTAACGATATGAGGCCGAGCATTGTCATGAAGAAGAATAACTTTATCATGTCTTTGCTCGTATTCCGGCCGTTTTTCTCTCAATGCACAGTTTTTCTCTCAAACGAATCTATTGTAGCCGATACCGATCGCCCGTAATGGAATCGCCAGGTTTCAACAGTTCATAGTAAACAAGACTCTTTTGGTCTCGCCAGATACAGAGCACGATCTTCGAACCATGAATGTTCGGCCGTGGTGTTGATGTTGAGGTCGATGGCAACCGGGCTGATCGGGCTTAGCGTAGTATTTTTTCTTCTTGGGGTTGTCGTAGAATATCCACTTCTCATCTTCAGTCACAATCCGAAGCAAAAAACCTTTTCTCTGTTGTCTTTGAATCAGCTATTCACAAGTGAAAAATCGCCTTTCAACGTCTCTGAGTTTCAGTTCATAAGGCATCCAATTTCCTTGTTTTTGAATCATTTCCATGGCTCTCAATCGTACAGAAACGGCTTGTTGAATTACCTCCAATGATTCTGCAAGCTTCTCTTGCGTTTGACTCTGATCTTCTTTGAGTAATGCCTCTAATTCTTTGTCTTCGAATTTTTTTGGCTGTCCAGAGCGAGGCTTGCCTTCAACGCTGAAATCTTCATCCTTGAAACCATTCCCTACATGATTTATCTGTTGGAGCAGTGTCACCATAAACTTCGACAAGCATTCGATGGGCTTTAGCTGCACTTTTCTTCCAATTAAAACAGAAAATCAAAACCTCCCATAAATGCTGCTTAGTTAACACAAAATTCGACATTTCAAACACAGTAAAAATCAAGGTTCTTGTATGAAACTCAAAGCGATATAAACTATATTATTAACAGATGTTTAACCTCTCCGAAACCGCCAAAACAGCTGTCACTATGACCCATTCACAACAGCTAGAGCTATCCTTAGAGAAACGGACCGAACTAATTTGTATTTCCAATAATTACATGGAAATTTGCATTCAATTAAAAACAGATAATAAACGGAATTCCAGAGACTGATATGTATAAGCATGTATATAAGTAAAGTGTTAATAGACATCTGGTGTCATGTGCAAATTCTGTGTATTATTTCTATTCGAAAAAAAAATTCTTTTTCGGCAGCGGGTTCGAACTGACGATTTATTGTACGCTTTCCTATATTTGTGAGCATGGTGAGGGTTGGAAATCCTTGATAGTCTGGATTTCATATACATTTCCGTGCACTATACAGTTATATTTAGAAATTCTCTAATAGACTTAATCGCTGCTGGATGATAATTGCTCATTCAGTTTTTGTTTTTCGAAATTATGTAAACACGATCAAAGTTGGAAATCTGCGACTTGTAATGAGTAGTTTTAACACACATTTTCGTGCATTACTTTTACGCGATTGTATTTGAAAGTCCAAAACTTAATTAGTGATAACTACTTATCCAGTTTTACGTGGGTCGTTTGATAAGTTTGGTAAATTTCCATGAAAATGGCGCTACAATCCATTTGATGACGCGACATCTCGAAAGATCCACTCTTCGAACCCCTTCAGGCCAAATTTCAGCCAGAAAGGACGCATAGTTCACATTTGATAGTCATTTGAAGTAGGCTGTTTCAAAGTCTGCAAAATACTCATTGACGGCGACAATGATTTCCTCATTTGACGAGAATTTCTTCCCACCGAGCCAAGTTTTTAAGTTTGGGAACAGAAAGAAGTCACACGGGGCTAAATCCGGAGAATAGGGTGGATGAGGAATCAATTCATAGCCCAATTCGTAGTTTTGTCATTGCAACGACTTGTGGGACGGCGCGTTGTCTTGATGGAAGAGCACTTTTTTGCGCGCCAATCTCGCTTCAAATGACTGCCAAACGTGAACTATGCGTCCTTTCTGGCTGAAATTTGGCCTGAAGGAGTTCGAAGAGTGGACTTTTCGAGATGTTGCGTCATCAAATGGATTGTAGCGCCATTTCATGAAAATTTACCAAACTTATCAAACGACCCACGTACTTTTCGAAATTATATGAATATAATCAAAATTGAAAATCTGCGATTTGTAGTGAGCTGCTTTAATATCCGTGCATTATTTTTACGCGGTTTTAATAACTGAATCATGTATATAATATGCTTTCTAAAATATTTAAAACATTAGTAGTCAGATGCAAAAGTATTAATATCTATTTTTAATCTTTTTTGTACATTTCGTTCTTTGCAAAATATTTTTTGTGCTTTGATTTATATAGTATTATATTGTGTAATTATTTATACAGTGAAAAGAAAGTTACCACATTTTTCAACACTAACTTTTCAGAACAATGTCTTAAGGAGAGTACATCTTAAGGAGACCTTATATAGTAATATCAATCGATTTCAATAAAACTTGTAGCGATTGATATTGATGTCAAGTGTTACTGTGAGCAAATGAGGATACTCAGAAAACGATATCTTATAGATATCTAAAAGATATCTCTCTTTAAAAATATCTTCAAGACATTTCTAGAAGATATCCAAAAGATGTCTAAAAAATGTCTAAAAAGATTTTATTAAAGATATCTTTGTAGAATTTTTAAAAGATGTCTATTATGGACATCTTAAAGACATCTTAAAAAATATCTTTAAAATATTTGTAATGGATATATTAAAGATATCTAAATGATCTCTCTTGTAAAATATTCTATTAGACACATGTCTAATAGATATCTTTTAGAAATATCTTAAAAGGCATCTTTTAAGAGAGATTATTTAGATATCTTTAATATACAGGGTGTTTCATTTTAAGTGATCAATTATCTCGTAATCCATGATTTTATTGAAAAATTTTTTGAACAAAAGTTGCATGGCTTAAAGGGGGAGACACATGATAGAAATATGGGCTTAATTTTGTCAAAATCAGGTCGAGGTCATTAATGGTTTTTTTAATGGAAACCCCTATTTTTTATTATTATATATATTCTTGTAGCTTATCTTGAGAACTTTCCAAAATATATAATAAAGTTACTTTTCGTTAAGTACTATTAAGTTATAAAGCAAGACCGATCACTGATCCGGCCAACTAAGGCAAGACATACGTACATGAAAATTATTCAAGACCAATATTTAGCAATTTTTATATCTTGTAACTATTGCGAAAATTGCAAAATAGAAGACTTTTTGATTCACAAAAGAAGTTTTACAATTATCCGAGACCAATTTGAATTTCTCCATGAAATATGTTGTAAAATACAAAAATCTAAGACACATTTTTTTATACGTGCGTTCATGTTTAAGGGGTGAAACACCCTTTGAAAAAAAAAAGGTATTTTTCTTTCGAACCGAATATCGGAAGTATAATAGATAGAAAAAAAATTTTTAAACAAAAGTTGTACGGTTTTAAAAGTACTTTAAAGTCATAAAGAAAAAAATTTTTATTTTTTTGTTTAACAAATCCCTCATAATTTTCTTAAATTTTCAATTTTTTTTATCAAATTAAAGATTATTTTTTACAAATTCAGCCATGTGTAAAAAGTTACATTATGACATATCATTTTCAGGAATTAATTATTAACGCTTCCGTATATATGCTATCCATGCTCATATATATAAGTAATTGTCATTGAAACAATAAGATATATGAAAAGATGTGATCTTTGGATTTGGACTTGATTAGAGAGCGTGTGAGTGAGTGCATATATGCGAGTGTGTCTTAGCAATTAATAAGCGAGTTAACGAAATAGGGTCAGCGAGCTTGTTAGAAGCGGGAGATAAACGAACAATTGGAAGAGAAACTTTTGATGCGTTAGAAAATATCGAGCGCGACACATCGAGATGAGGAAGAATAGGTCAGAACGCAGAAAAATGGCACGTAAAAACGGCGAGAAGAAGGAGAAATGACAAGTATAGGTAAGATAAGAAAGGGTAAAGACAACAAGCAGCATTTATTGACAGAGGATAAAACAAAAGATAGGTTCAAAAAAAGATATAACAGAGAAGAAAAGTATAATGGAAAGAGTAAAGATAGAAGTAAATGAAGAGATTAGGAAGAATTGTACAGAGGTGAGGAAAGAAATGAGAGATGTAGTGGAAAAGGGGGTAGTTAGAATAAGAAGGGACATACAAGAAGATGTGGATAGAAAAATTAAAAAATTTGAGGAGAAATTGGAGGAGGTTATGAAGGAATTGGAAACAGAAGAAAGATTTGTCAGGAAAAGAAGTAGAGAGTTTGGAGGACAAAAGAAGAACCTTGCCTAAGCAGTAGTAGCGAAGAAAATGATTATGATAGCGAGGGAAATGATTATGATAGCGAGGGAAGGAGTGTAAGTAGTTTTGGAAAGAAAGGAGATAGCTCAAGGACAGGATCTATGATAAGCAAGGGGCGTTTAAGCTACAGGGAGGTAAATGTTTTTAAAGAAACATTTCAGATAATGAAAAAGAGGAGAGAAAAAAAAATATAATTATAAAAGAAAGATACCGGGGGGGAGAGGGGGGAGATAGATGGGAAAGAAAAGGGAAAATGGATCAAAAGGTTTCTAAAAAAAAGATTGATAGAATGTAACATAGCCTTTTCGAGGATAAAGGATAATGACCAGCACAACAGCGCGATACGCAATAGGCGACGCGATACGCGATATGCGACGCGCAATATTCAATCAACATACTTCTTTTCCAAAAAAACTATACATTTATTGAATACGCGCGTCGCGCATCGCGCTGCGCAGGAGCATAACATGTTCCATTGGTCGCATTTTGCCGCGCGGCGTTTTCGCGTCCAGTATACAGGAGTCATAAGTGGGGCGAATTTACGCGGTATTCGACGCTCTGCCATATAAAGGTGCATTCACATGCAACCGTCAAGCGTCAAACAGCGGAAGCAGCAATCAATTAGCGAAGCGATATCAGTGGGCGATATGAGACGTAAAAAATATTTTCTTCGCTTTCTTAACATTCTGCAACCAATCAGAGAACAGGATTTTGCCTCGTATCATCGAATCGTTGGTCGTTCGTTATCGTCACAACAATTGGTCTGTTTTCTGTGACTGAACTAATGTACGCTTTTGAAACATGAAGTGAGATATATGTTTGATATTTGTCGAAAACGAGAAAGAGAATTCTAATGCAGTCTAGTGCAGGAATAGAAAACAAACTGAATACAATGACAACTGAATATGCCAATCAGATGAAAGAGCTCACAAAGAGTGCTTAGTGAGCGGTTGTTCTGAATGTATCTAATATATAATATTAAATATATGATTGTGATATACAATGAGTAATGATTGCAGTTTGTAATGAAAAAATAAATACTATTTAAAATAGTCTATTTTAAGCAAAAGAAGAAGATTCGACATTGTAAGAACAACTAAGGAAAAGATCATCATAAAGAGATGTTGGAAGAAAATACGTAAGTGGCAGAAAAGGAGAGAAAATGCAAAGCTCAAGAAAAATTTATTAAAAGTCAAAAAGACTCCATGCATAAATTTCTGAAAAGAGATAATATTAATACAAAAGAAAACAAGCCTATTGAAGAATCATCTGATACACATTTGCAAAATGATGAACTTTTGAAATATACAGATAACAATAATGTAAGTTTATTACACTAAAAACAAAATAATTTAAAATAATTTAAAAGAATTATAAATAAAGTTATAGCCTTTATATAAAGTTTTTAATATTGATAATGGTCCAACAAAAATCGAAACCTTTGTTTAAACGTTTCTTTATTGATTAAATATTTTTGGCTTGTAGTTCTTGAATTTTAATTAATTTTAAAAGAATTTTTTTACAGGATACTCGAAAAGAAGAAAAAATATTAATTGAATATACATAGATGAATATCAAAAACTTGAGGATATAAGCATATGGCTTGAGGATATAAGCATAAATCTCACGGTAACTGAAAAAATGTTTTAATGGAAAAAAGATCCCGTAAAATTTGTTTAATTATTATCCAAAAGATCAAAAATAGAAACTTTTCGGAAGTATATTACACAAGGAAAATGAGCAATGGTGAACTAATTGATAGACAATGGTTAATGCATTCAGAAAAGAGAAAAATGCTTCTGTTTTCCCTGCAAATTGTTTCAAAGTGGATCAGGCCAACTTGAAACACATGGATTTAATGATTGGCAGCATACATCTGAGAAACGATATGAAGTATCCAAAACACACTTTAAAGCAATAGATACATGGACTGAAGCTAGTTTTAGTGCTTATCATCATTCTAATGTTGTTCATTTGTTTGAAAAATGTTATATTTAAGAAAATTAGAAATGGAGAAATATTTTGGAAAGAATAATAACTATTATTCAATATCTAGCCAAACATAATATGGTATTAAGAGGTTCATCTGATTTGCTGAATATATCAAATAATGGAAATTTTTTAGGTCTTGTAGAATTTATGGCTCGATATGATTTTATCTTAATGGAATGTGAGTCGTGTTAAACTAGCAAGACGGAGTTACCTATTTAAGCAAAGATATACAAAACAAACTTATATATCTCTGATGGATAATCAAATCAGAAATACTGTGATCGATCGAATAAAAGCTAAGTACTTTTCTGTTCTTTTGCATCCCAGACACTTCTCATGAGGAGCAACTTTTTTGCATCATACGCGATATATTTATATACACAACGGTGAAGTACAAATATATGAAAGTTTTAGATTTTTGATGATTAAAAATACTAGTGATTAGGATTGGTTACAACTTTAAAATAACATTTGAATTTGATTGTTGTTAAGATTATAAAAAATTATTTGCTTTGGGCTCCATGTTCCTGCGTCGTTCTTTGTATATTATGCACGACGCGTCCATTATTATTACGCATCTACCTCTTAGCGTGTGCGGTCGACAGATCTCGACCGACATTTTTTTGTTCTGTTGTCAAACACAGCTATTCGAGAATAGCTGTGTTTGACAACATATGATATGACAACATATGACATCTCAATCAAATTTCAAGTCAATAAAGGTGATAATTAAACTAAAAGACCTGTATTATAATCACGCCGTTATCGAGATATTACACCGGCAAGTAACGCGAAAGGCGATCGAGCCAGCAGTCCAGCTTCGCAGAGACGAATCATCGCATTAACCAGAAGCTTGGGCATTACGTAACATAGTTTTGGTCCTTCGAGCCGGATTTTCCACTATTCCGTGCCTGCCGAATAAAAAAAAATCACATAGCATATCAATCGACAAAATCGACAACGAAGTCTTGACATCATCCACGTACTTAAGGCGGCGTTTCTTCGATCAGTGTATTGGCAGTGTATTTCTTCCCGCTGTGTTAGACAAATAACCAAAGAGAGGTCCTGCGCAAGGAACTGCCTCGACGAACCTTCTGCAGACATTCATCGAAATGTCGATTCTTTTTTTATGACGAGACGCAGCGCTATGCTCTTTGAGCGCGTATTATAAGTATATTTGTAACACATAGGTAAGGAAAGCCATCAAAATTTCGCCGACTAGAAGTTGTCGTTGACCTAAAAATTACGTCGACAATATTCCGTCTTTAATTCGCCTGCAATCGTGTCGAAACTCAAAGAACGTAAATTTAGGTTAAATCGCTATTGGTCCGAATATAATAACATTCAAACACAGATTGAATTACACGATGAACCCGAGATTAATGATAGAATTGCATTCGAGGAAGCTTTTATACTTTGGCAGCTAAAATACGAGAACTAATGCATAGCAGTGTCGCATCTTGTAACCGATCAATGGCGTCTCCAGCGCCATCCAACATATCAGAAACATCGGAATCGCTTCTCAATATAAGATTGCCTAAGTTAGATCTTCCTAAATTTTTTGGAAAGTACGAAGAGTGGTTTCCATTCCACATCTTTTTTATCTATTGATAATTATACAGGTGAACACATCGCTTAATAATATCCATAAATTGCAATATCTGGAAACTGCGCTTGTCGATGATGTCAACAAAGTAATAAGCTCACTCAAAATTTCTGATGCGAACTATAATGTTGCGTGGAACCTTTTAAAAGAAAGATATAATAACAAGCGAGTCATCGTTCAAAATCATCTCAGGCATATTCTCGAATTATCAATTGTGACGAAAGAAAACGTTTCTGAGCTGCGACAGATCGCAGATGGTGCTACGCGTCATATACACGCATTAAAGGCTTTGAAACGTCTTACCGATGCCTGGGATGACCTCTTAGTTTATATTCTCACTTCCAAGCTTGACACAGTCACAGCGGATCTTTTGGATACGTAATTATTGGACACCGCACGATTGGACATGATTGGATACCGCACAGTTGAACACCGCATTATTGGACACGCATTGCTGGACACCGCATTATTGGACACTGCATTATTGGACATCACATGATTTTATATTATCTTTAAAAAATTTGTCATTCGATGTATTATAAATTATTCACATTTAAGGAAAGGCCTTCCTAATGTATACACATATCCAAATGCGTTATGGCTCTCCGATCAGTATTAACATGCTTGAAAATTCATCGTTCGACGAAAAAAACCAACGTATGTAATATTGGCCTAATGTATATCAGCCATTAATGAATCGCATTGTCGATTGACTCTTTTTACACTGTTAAATCGGTTAGTATATATGCGTATCAAATTGTTGCGGATTAAATATTTGATACGTCCTTATTTACACCGATCTGCCTCAGAATAGGTCAGGTTAGATGTCTTTATTGCTTTTCAAGATGTAAAACTTCTAACTCTAATTTGAACTTAAAATCAGTGGCGAATTTTAATATACAATACAAAACAAACCCAGCATTTACAATATGCTGAGATTCTTTGATGATACCATTTGATACGCGTATCAGCTTGGTCTGATACTCGTGATTCAGAAGTATCAGATCAAAATAATCCACCAGCATTTATACTAAGTGTATCAAGTGATTTGAGTATGGTACCTAGGCTACATTCCAAAACGTCCTTCGAGGAAAATTTTACTATATGTTACGTGTACCATATATTTTGAGTAAAATTTTCCTCGGAGAAGACATTTTGGAATATAGCCTTAAGACGTGTATCAAGTGCTCGGTATAAACTAAGTCATTGTACGACAGATTATCTAAACTTCAAAATACTACGTAACGCTTTACGATACGTTTCTATTGAGCGCATAACGCGTCGCATCATCGAAGGAGAGAAAGAAAGGGCTTGTATGTGTATATATATATATATACATGGGTCGTTTGATATGACACGTATATATATGTATATACATATAAACTTCTCTGTTTCTCTCTTTCACGATGCGATGCGTGACGCACTCAGCCTTAATGTTCTTTTATAATTTCATTTTCTCGATGTATCTTCACTTTATATAGTAAAATATATAACAACGTACGTATTTTAATACAAATCAAGCACATACCGATAAAAAACATCGAAATGATAAAAGAAAGTATATGTATACGATGTGATACATAAGGCTACATTCCTATACAGAAAGAAGCATCATCCTATATCTTATCTGTCAATATTCCGTTCCGCTGTTTCTTTCTCCATGAGAACGCACCCTAAGTAAACGTTGTTAAATGTACATGATGAATCTAAAACTTTTTAAAATCTTTATAAATGCATCAATGTATGAAATAAATATGAATTACGTATAGATAGAAATCATTGACTTAGTAAAAAAAAACTATAAGCCGATCGATAAGCTATAACACATTTGGATATATATACGTATACATTAGAAGGGCCTTACCTTAAATGGATAATTTATCATCGAATGACAAATTTTTTAAAGACGTATGATATAAAATCATGTGGTGTCTAATAATGCGGTGTCCAATAATGTCGTGTCCAATCGTGCATATCCAATCGTGCGATGTCCAATAATTACGTGTCCAATCGGGATACGCCCATCACAGCGCAGGAATGGCAATCCTCCCTCTCAGGCTCCGAATTGCCTACCTTGATGAACAATTTCTCGATTTTTTGGTCCACTGTTGTCAGATCATTCTCGAATCTATTACAAAAGCGTCAAATTCTCTCACAAAAAATACGCCTCCGCGGCACAATTCAAATAATAAGCAAAAAACTTCTTGCAACGCGTCTGTCAATGTAAAATGTTATTGTTGTCAAGGAGGACACTTTATTTATCAATGTAAAACAATTTCTAGCTATGTCGATTCCCAAACGGATATCGGTCGCGTTCGAGCAAGGTCTCTAAATTGCCTACGATCAACAGTACATACTGCGAGTAAGTATCCATTAGGAACGTGCAAAACCTGCTTTCACAAACACAACTCATTGTTACATATTCCGACGCTTCCCAATCAATCTAAGGTTAGCCGAACAATAGGAGATTCCTATCCGTGAGTCAGCCATTACAAATGCCTCTGATACTGTGGTTGCTCACACCTCAAATATAACTAGTAAAGTCACATACTTTTCTCTACTGCCGTCGTCTTAATTCAGGATAAAAAGGATTCGCCCTGCCGAGTATTACTAGATTCTGACTCTCAAGCCAATTTCATTTTACGCGATTGCTTTAATTCATTGAGATTAAGTTCGCGTTCTGTAAATATTTTATTTAAATATTTTATTTCCGGCATTGATGTACTGTGACGCATTCTCATTAAGCAATTCAAATAAAATTAAGCTCAAGGATAAGTTTGTATTCAGCCATCATTGACTGTATCGTAATTAATCGAATATCAGATGATTTTCCGACATTCACCATGGCGCGATCGATCTTCAAATACCGCAAAATATTTTATCAGCTGACTCTAATTTTCATCAAAATATATATGTTAATCGGAGCGGAGATTTTTTGGAATTTCGTATGCATAAATCAAATCAAGACTTCAAATGAGCATCCAACATTAAAAAACAAGATTCGGATGGATTTTAGCGGGTCGATTAAATGGGACTTTAACGCACATTCAAAAGATACAATCGCTTCATGCTTCTGTCAGTAATATTGATCTGCATGATCAGATTGCCAAATTTTGAAAATTGGATGACATCAATAATAGTCCATCCGTACATTACTGATCAGAAACTTTGAGGAGCATTTCATAGCCGTTTCAAGAAATAATGAAGGTAGATATGTAGTTAAGTTGCCCTTCAAGAAAGAAGTGACTCAAGATCCATCGCGTTTAAAAGTTTTTAAAGTCTAGAGAAGCGTTTAAGCCGCGATGCTAACTTAAAAAGGGGATATTCCGAATTTATGTCTGAGTATCTCGCACTAGGACATATGAAATTACTAACTGAGGAAGCTTCGATGAATGCGAGTCTTGTTATTTACTCCATCATTGCGTATTCAAAGACTCTGTTGCTGGTCCTAAATTCCGCGTTGTATTTGACGAGTTTTACGTTACTGAAACCGGATTATCACTAAATGATTGTGTGTTGACAGGACCAGTTATTCAACAAGTCGTTCTTACGTCAATATTTATTCGTTTCTATACTTTCAAACACGTAGCCGACATCATTAAGATGTATCGCCTAATCAAGATGGATTTCTCACAAACTCGTTACCAGAGAATTTTTTGATGCGATAATAATAACTCAAGGCTAGAAGTCTACGAATTAACCACCGTAACGTACGGCATCTTTGCCGTCTCCTTTCTCGTTACGAAATGCCTCACGCACTTAGCTGATATATATGCCGATAGTTACCTCGTAGATTCTCTGCATGTTGCCCATGATTTCTACGTAGACCTACTGACGACCTACTGACGGGAGCAAACACACTATCAGAAGCAATAACCATTCGCGATCAGATAATTCAATTACTAAACTAACTTCAATTACTAAAACTAGGTTCGTTTGAACTGCAAATGGGGATCTAATTCTCCATCGTTATTAAAGAGCGATCAAATAAAAGTTCCCGTACCATTTCACAAGAATATTGAACGCATCCGCGTTTTAGGCATTATCTGGGATAAAATCGTATTTCAATTCCTACATCAGCCCGATCATCTATCAGAGCGTATAACTAAACGTTCAATACTTTCAGATGCTTCCAAAATATTTGACTCGTTAGGGATTCTCGGTCCAATTATTGTAATCGCTAAATTGATGATGCAAGATGGCAGGAGCGGTTGCAATTACCATTACTAAATCTGCTTCGAATTTCCTCGCTGCGTCAGAACATTCGCGAAGTCAGATACAATTTAAGTTCACGGGTTTTATGATGCCAGCCCGCGCGCCTATGGCGCATATATCTCCGCACTGACATCGGCTTTCAAGAATAGCAATCGAATTTACTTTATTCTAAGTCGAGTTGTTCCGCTCAAAACTGTATCTCTGCCACGTTTAGAATTGTCTGCCACATTATTGTTACCACAATTAGTTGACAAACTCAAATCATCAGTCGATTTAACTAACGTTAGAATACTCTTGTGGTCAGATTCCACTAGCTCTAAGCTGGATAAATTTCTCTTCACGCAAATGGTCACTAATTGTAGCGAATCGCGTAGAAGAAATTCAATGTCTAACTAATCCATCTGATTGGTGTCACGTGGCCTCTCATAACAATCCGGCGGATATGCTGTCGTGGAAATTGCTTCCTAGTGAGTTGATAGGATCTTCTTTATGATGGCATAGACCTTCATTTTAGCAGCATTTGAGAGTGAATAGCCCAATGGTAATTTTACAGAGTTGCTAGCATTAAGCAGAGTGAAATTCCCGAACAAAAACGGGTGTCCACTATTGCGACGTTAATAGACTGCAGCATTAATCACTTGCTTAATAGATTTTCCAATCTCAATAAGGTATGCCGAATCTTGGCCTATTGCCTTAGGCTTTCCAGTCCTCAGAGGACTTTCCAGATCGCTAACTACTACTATATCTTCTGATGAAATTTTAAATTCTCTGTGCATCGTGTGCAAAATTGTTCAAGCTTAGCCCTTTTCGAATGATTATAAGGTATTAAGTAAGCAAATCAGCATTAACCAGTCTAGCGAATTGATCTCCTTGTGTCCGTTCATTGGAAGCGACAAGCTAAGAATCGGAAGATTAAAAAAATTCTGCCCTGCCATTTAACGTTATCAAATTCTTTTGCCTCAAAATCACATACTAACTAAACGAATAATCGAATCAGAGCACTTACGCAATTTACATTCTTGTTTACAAGCCACTATGGCGGCTATCAGACAACGATTCTAATCTCCTTTCGTTACGATCAGCTACTTGTAAAATAGTCAATAATTTGTTTTAAGGCTAAATCAACTCATTCTGAACTTTAATTTCAGGGTTCTTTACCCTCGCCTAGAGTTAACATTTCGTGTCCATTCTCGCAATGTGACGACTACGCCGGCCCCATATCATTGTGAGAGGACAAACGCCGCAATTCCCGTATTCGCAAGGCTTATGTAGTCATTTATGCTTTCCCACCAGAGTGGTTCATCTAAAACTTATAAGTGACCTTATTTCCGATGCGTTAATTGCGATTCTTAAGAAACTTATTTCACGCCGCGAAAAACATCAACGAATGTACCCGGGCAATGCGGCTACCTTCGTCGAAACACAACGACAAATTAAAGAATTTTATGATTTCCTCAGAGATGAACAAACGTAGAACTATAAGCAATTTCTTGCGCGAACAACAAACCACTTGGGCATTTATTCCGCCAAATGCCTCCCATTTCGGCGGACTTTGGGAAACCGCTGTTAAGTCTACTAAATTCCATCTCTCTGTATTGTAGGCACAACAAATTTAACGTTCTTCGAACGTTAAATTTGTTGTGCCTACAATACAGTTATCTTCAAATTCTTCTTTGTGAGATCGAAGCAATATTAAATTCTAGACCACTCATTCCACTAAATTCTGACGCTATTTAGCTTACCTATCTCCTGGACACTTTCTAATCGGCTCATCATTAAATGGTTTTCCTAGCCAGGACATAACTGATGTTCATGTGAAATATCAATATACTCCTGGCAACTAATCAAGCAAAGGCATCAACAATTTTAGCAAAAATGGAGTATCTCAACACGCTGTAAAAGTCACAAATGGAAAACTTTCTAAGGATCAGCAATTGCAATCCGGTTAATTAGTTCTGATCAAACAGCAAGGTTCCAACTCAATAGACAACTAGCAGAGTTGAGAAAATCCATTTAGGATCTGATAGTGTAGCACGCTTAGCTACAGTCAAAACAACAAAGGATTTCTACCTCCGACCGCTTTCAAAACTTGCGATATTACCCGTGCAAACTTGTAACAGTACTATTCATGACCATCGTCTAGTTAGTCATATCAAGTCAGAATCATTTTCGTTCACGTGTTACTTTTTTAAAATTAATTTCAATAATTAAGTTAAGCTCTGTACTTAGTTTAAGAATTTTTTGTCGCAACGTAAATCTTCTAAGTAATCATTCATGTTTAAATTTAGCTCCAAAATGTTCTTAATCAATCTTATATTGTTAACTTCCGATCTCTTTAAATACAACTACGTTTGTCAGATTGTCATCAATTAAGTAACGCTTTTGAAGGGCAGATCAAGGGCGGCTTCGTTAAAATTACAAAAAATTATTTACTTTGGGCTCCGCATCCCTGAATTGCGTTTCTGCGCCCTCCATACTCGACTTGTACCGCAACGCGTCCTTTGTATTATTACGCGCAACGCGTCCTTTATATTACTGCGCGCGACGCGTTCATTATTACGCATCTACTTCTCAGCGCGTGCGCTCGACCGACATTTTTTTGTTTAACTCTGTTGTTAAACACAACTATTCGGGAAGGTAATATTACAGTTAAATTTCAAGTCAATAAAATGATAATTAAATTAAAAGACCTGTCTTGATTACGTTATTACCGAGATATTACACCGGCAAGCAACGCGATTGAGCTTACAGTTTCGTAGAGGTCATGAATCATTCTTACCTATCTCCTGGACACTTTCTAATCGGCTCACCATTAAATGGTTTTCCTAGCCAGGACATAACTGATGTCCATGTGAAATATCAATACTCCTGGCAACTAATCAAGCAAAGGCATCAACAATTTTAGCAAAAATGGAGCAACGAATATCTCAACACGCTGCATTAACCAGAAGCTTGGGTAATATGTAACAATTGTGGACTTGATTTTACAAATTGCAGGGAACAAGAATATGATAACGGAGTAAACATGAAGGGATTCAAATCCGGTGTAAGCCCAACTTTTACGAGAGAACCGAAAAGCTTTTTTTACACCATGTGGCTAATTTAAATCTCGTGTTGGCAGATATTGCTAACGTTTCTCCGAAGGCTGTTATTTTTTGGTGTAATTCAATGACTTTACACATTTTTGTCAGCTTCTAACTATAGATACGATACAGCCAAGAAACATTTAAAACTTAAAACACTATCTGATACTCGATGGAAATTCCGCGTAAAAAGTTTAAAAGCTATATGATTCCAAATCAAAAAACTTGTAAAAATATTTGAGAAAATTTTAACCGAATCTAAAGATGCAAAAGCTTCTAGCGAAGCTATTTCTTTATTGAAAGAAATTCAATTTTTTCCATTCATATTATCAACCATTATATGATATGAATTACTTGTAAAAGTTAACAGAGTAAGTAAAATATTTCAGCAAAAGAATATGCAAATGGATATGGCTATATCATTTCTTGATTTACTCAAAGAATTATCACCTTTTAGAGAAAATGGATATCATGAGTATACAAGAACTATAAAAGTTATTGCAGAAAAAAGTAATATAATTCCTCATTTCCCTCAAAGACGAGTTGCTAGATCGACAATTTGAAATGACAATTTGATTATGAAAGCGTCGATGAGTCAATAACAAATGAAGAAGAACAATTCAATAGAATATTTTCTCCTCGTTATCGACCAAGCCGAATTGAATCATTTAAGGAACGTTTTAAACTATACGAAAATATCAGGAATAACTTTGGATTTCTCTATAATTTCAAAAAAATAAAAAATTTATCTAAAGAAGATTTGTTAAAAAACTGCAATAATTTCTATATTCTTTTATAAGATGGACAGATTTCTGATATATGATAGATGGAACAGATCTATTTGAAGAATTGCTATCTTTTATTCAAGTAGTTCCAGAAAACAATCAAAATTGTCTTTTAGATATACTAAAATACCTAATTTAATTTTAATACAAACTAAATCTAGTTTATCCAAATATTTATATTGCAATTTTATTATATTTATATAGAATTTAACTCTACCAGTAACAATTGCTACTGCTGAAAGGAGCTTCTCAAAACTAAAATTGATAAAAAATTACTTACGCTCAAATACATCGCAAGAAAGACTAATGAGACTAGCGATGATGTCAATAGAAAGAGAGATATCACATGAGACTAATTTTTCCAATGTGATTAACGACCTTGCTTTAGCAAAAGCGAGAAAAGTTATTTTTAAGATTATTATTTTATCTTCAAAGGTTTTATTATAAAATATTTTATTATAAAAGATTTTATTACAAATTTTATTATAAAACATAAAGCTTTTATGTTTATTTTATGTTATTTTATGTTTATTTTATATTTATTTTATGTTATTTTATGTTTATTTTATATATTTGAAATAAAATAATTATTATTATTTTATTTATTTTATTTAAATAAATTATTTTCAATTTTTCAAGAATTAGTCTCGCATTTTTATACATCCAGCCCCGCTTAATTAAAGTCGGCTGTGCATATATCTTATTATTTCGACTGAATCTGAAAACATCTGAAGATCTATCTGTGGTTCGGGAAGCAATTGAAAAAAGAAATTATATTGCAAATAATTTGTAAATTAAATAAATAAAGTAACATAGAGTTAAAGTAAATAAAGTGTACAAAGTAAACAAACATATGCATGTAAAAATAAAAATTTATTATTAATAACATTACATAGTTACATCTTCGTAAGAAATTGTTTTAAAAGTTCGTTTCTTTCTCTTTGAATCGAATTGTCTTCTTTTTGTTGACTGTTCCATCGCTTTTATTTGTTCCTCCTCAACTGCAATTTTTTTCTCACACTGTAAACCTCCTTCCTAGACAGCATACAACGTCTATTGGACATCCAAATCTGATTTTTATTTAGTCCGAACGTCTATGACTTAATATGAATGTTTTAAAAACATACGTTACGCAATGTACAAAATATGTTCACATTTGAACATTTTAAAAATGTTCTCATGCAAAAAATTTTCTAAATCTGCTCGCGACGTGTTGTTTTTGCTGATTTGACAAGTGAAAATTTTTTTAAGATCGTATAAGGAGTTTCACTTTTGTTAGTATGTATGGATATCTTCTGAACGTCTTAGGACATCTGTGTTGTGTTGAAAATTTTCAACGACACAAAAGTCTACACTGCATACTGTTTAGGTACATTATGGTACATAATTCATACTGTATTAATACTATTATCAACAGGAGAGAGACTGTGGAGATCTTTAGTCGGAGACGAGATAATTGATACTGTGAAAGTACAGTGTATGATTTTCTAATCTGAAAATAGTCGTTATAATATTAAGTCGTTATAAGATTAAATATTAGACAGTAATTGACTGGATGCTCAGTTGAACTGCACAAATTTTTATCAGGTCCATATTGAACAGATGTATCATAATTATACATCCATGATTACATAGGTCTTCGGATCATCGAAATGCAGCGGTTTCCATACAATTTCAGAAGTCAAGGTTAGTGCATAGTGGTATATAATCGGATAACCGTTTCAAAGCATTATGAAATTAATTTCCGAATTCAAGGAAAAACTTTTTTTTTATCATAATTTTATGATGTATATTCTGGAATAAGATATTAATCAATAATAATACTCATAATCATATATCATAATCATATATTAGGTGTACAAAAAAGTTCTGAGCTTTAGATTTGATACAACCGAAATAACAATTTAAATTTTATATATCTTCCCGCCTTTTTGTGGTTTTAAAGCGTTAATATTTGGCCTTCTAAAA
>Ga0157364_1001987_pt1 | contig 18405 bp, 8 predicted proteins | sample AttsexASBM2_FD_111476 | JGI IMG/M metagenome (GOLD analysis project Ga0157364, IMG submission 111476) | Fungus gardens microbial communities from leaf cutter ant in Ribeirão Preto, State of São Paulo, Brazil - Atta sexdens ASBM2 | ecosystem: Host-associated > Fungi > Mycelium > Unclassified ...
CACACACACCCACACACCCACACACACACACACACACACCCACACACACACACACACACACACACACACACACACATAAACCACAATCGAAATCGAGACCTACGTGTTTACGATCGCTAAACTGGGCGGGTTCAATCGATGGCCAATTATACACGCGTTAATAGAAGCCCGGCGAATTTTATAACTGGGTCCACTGTGTCCGATGTGTTTTACATAAATTTATCCGACGATCGGGGAAGTCGATGGGCGTGACGAGGGAAGTCGAAAAGTGCGACGGGTAACACAAAGTTTAAGAATACGATCGTGATTTCACGAATATTTTAAGACATTTTAACGACATATGTGAGTAGCAAGAATAAATTGCAATATTGCGTTTTGAGATAAAAAAATTAGTTCTGCAATTAATTCGATTATTGACAACAAAATAAAATTGTAAGTCAACAAATATTCAACAAAGAATTACAAGATACATCATTTATATAAAAAAAAAAAGAAAACATGTAATCTTTATTGTAATATCATGTTTTTTTTAGTGAAAATTACAATCTTTTTATCTAAATTTATAAGAGATTATCGCAAAAGAAAGATTACATTATTTCAAATATATTTATATTTATTTATTGCAGAATTGTATCTTATCATCAAGGACAATATCATAGAACAATTACAGTAACATATAATTAATAAAAGAAAAAGAAGATTTATATTATATTTTCTACACACATATATAAATATAAAAAAACATACACATATAAATATATTTTATAATACAACATTTTATAAATATCATATTTAAAATCAATTAATTTGCATTTTTATTAATATTAAATTTTTTTACTTTTTATGAATTGATTATACGAAAAAAAGCCATTATTTGATTTTAGTTTTGATCTAATTGTGAGCTGTAAATAATAAAAAAATATTATAAGTATATAACACATTTTGTGTATTGTTTCCTCCATTATTACGAAGTATGCAATTTTATAATTGATATCATATTTTAGAAGATCGAAATCCGGCGAGTCCGACATCATCTCCTTCGTTTTATGCCGCCATTCAAAACTCACTGTTCAGCGTTTATGGCTAGTGAACTAAGAGTGGGGTCGATTGACGACCAATTATGTACGCGTTCACGATAAGTCTGTGATTCCCGAAATTGAGCCTCGCGGCCCAGTTTATCAAGTTTTTACCAGTGAGATTTTTCCCGATTACAAGTCTGGTGAAAGAAAACGAAGGAAGACACGAAGGAAGAATCGTCATCGGCAGATGGAGATGCGAGGAAACAGACGACTAGATTCAAGGGACAGAGGGGAAAAGATTAGACTGATGAAGTCTATTGGTCCTCAATGCGGTTTCGAAAGCCTAGGGCCTACCATATAATTGTTACGTTATTAAATACCGCTTAAGTCAAACCGCGCCCTTTCAAGGAAATTCCTGTCAAAGAAGGTCTCTTTAATTAAAGGGTATCCGTAACATCCTTCCTCGTATGTTCTCCAGGAAAACGAACTTTTAATAGACAGTAGTGTTTAGAGGGCAATCTGCAAGAGAGAAAGTCGATGAAGATAATCAATGCCTATGTGATACAAGATCTTTCGAAGCGTTTTATATTTATTGGGGTCGAAATAATCCATATCATTGATATAATAGATTTATCATAAATCTGATTTATTTAATATCACAATGGAACTTTATAAACAAAAAATATTAACGTAATTTTTATGATTTTGTACTGATTTTGATATTAATATTACATAATATTATAAGCAAATAAGCGAAAGCCTTCTTTAAAGATATTCTTGATGCTTAATAATATTTTTGCATATATACATTTCCGTATTCAAACTCCGGCTGGATGATATTTTTCGCAATCTTAAATTTTCACATCTTAAATTCTTTGCAATAATTTAATGCGTACATATTAGTCTCATCATTATCAAAATATATCAATTTAATTTTTTCGTAATATTGCAATTCCAATTTAGTTCAGGAAATATGTTCAAATCAATAATAATTGGCATATAATCTGCATGAATTAAAAAATACATATATAATTTCACGCAAAAATATTATTACCTAGTCGACACCAGATAAGATTCTTCTCGTTCATTTATATTATTCACATATTGATGGATTTTTATTATTATTTATTACTATACATTTTCCTTAACTATTTGATACACAAAATTGGATACATATTAGAAGAAGATATATAAACGTAAATTATAAATGTAAGATAGAAATGTGTATCGTAAAAAAGAAACTATTGAACATAATTATGAAATTGTTAATGTTCTATACGCAGCAAAAGCTACATATTTGACGAAAATTCGATGATGATCCAAGGCGTCGACAGTCACGCATTGTTTTGACGTTGTTCTGAGTAATCGTCGAATATGCATACAATATGCACCAGGTGTTCCGTCGGGAAGCGACGACGTGCGGTTCGCCTTGCCATGCAAATGTGGCCGCAATAATTTATTTAAATGTAAGTCACTCACAATCTTGTGGATACGCATATGTAATATTTACGTGCTGTACGTATTCGATACGCTACCTCAACAGCTAATGGAAAATCATTTCAAAAGTCAAAAACACTCGCAAAGCATTATTGCCAATACTTTTCGATAGATTATAGAATAATAAATATATATAATTTAACAATTAACGTTTAATTTAAACAATTAATATATTTGTTTTTATATAAAGAATTAAGATACTTTTATAATGAAATAATATAATGCTTATGTATAAAATCCTGAAAAATTTATTTATTTTATAAAATATAATAATTCATTAACAAATCATGTAATAATTTATTCAAACATTTATTCAAACATATTGACCGTATTAACATTAACAAAATTCTTTGTATGTTTTACTGGAAATAAATTTCGTGTTTACGACAGGAATAAAATGGGATTCCGTGATGAGAGAATCAATAAGATTACCATGACAGTAATCCCTTGAAAATTGAAATCCGTAGAAGCTGCTAGGCTGCTCCTTAAAAACACATAAATTAAGCGCAAATAGCTGCACGAGAAAACATCTTGAGCGGTAAATTATGGATCGCTGACGTTGCTCTGCGCTCCTGTACCTAATGTCCTCATCTCTCTCAACAGTTTTAGTCATATCTCGTTCTCGATTCGCGCGAAGCAATCGTTTCCGCATTCAAAAAATCATATCTCGTAAGCTGCACGAATTTACATGCATAAACAATTTATGTATGTATACATACCTATATAAGTGATTATTTATTAATCATAAAGTAGGGCCTGAAATTTTTTTGCCCCGTCTATGTCTCCATTATCATTCAGTCGGCTTTAAATCACTTTCCTGAAATCTCTTTATCGACGCGATGTAAATCCAACATCCGACAATAAAATCCGACAAAACCTCGGGTTTCGATTGCGTTCGTTACGACGCGACGGCGTACATTCACGTTTGTAACCAGATCTTTACACGACAATGAAATGGGGAATAATCGTTCGCGTTTCTCCGTCGAGTCCAACGGACGATGAGGATGGTTTTATGAGTGGTCGACTTTGGCCGCGCGGCGCCGTCCTCAAGGCCGCGAGAAGACCCGTAAGGCCCTCCCGTCGGGAGGCCGGTAAAAAGAGGCTTGATTTATTCGAAATTACGTTAACCATCGGCCATCTGCGAGAGAGACCGTGCCCCGCGTTACCTAATTGAGAAACGCGATGGCCGATGAATCATCGCCGTTTGCCGCGAGTGCGCCGGCGAAGAGAGCCCGCGAATAGTTTTACGACCGTGAGAGTGGCGACAAAGAAGAGGACGATGATGGAGAACGGAAGGCGGACTGGAAGAAGCCAGAGAAAGGGTAAAACATGCAGCGTAGGAAGAAGCACAGACGATAATCACAGAATTTGATAAAAAAATTAAGAGATAAATAAATAAAATTTATTTTATTATTAATGCGTAATATTGAAACATTTGTTGTACAATATGATTGATAATGATTATATCTTTATAATATTTATTAGAAAAATATTTTTTACCAAATTTTACAACTATTATACTTATTAAGTAGTGCAGCGTAGCAAACTACGTACTTTATAATTTGATGATATGTTGATCCGTTTGTCCGTTCGTTTATCCATTCATTTGTTCATCCATCTAATTGTCTATCTGCAAGATTTCTCAGAAATGGCTTTTTCAAATTCTGTTTTCGGCAATACACTGAAAAAAAAAAATTTTACAAAATTTGAATAAATATTTGTTTAGATAGTATACAATGAAACCATTTGCTTACAGAAAATAAATATTCGGTTTCAAAAAATGAAATTAAGTATAATTTTTTTTAATTGAACAAATATTTCTTTACTGTAAGTAAATGGTACTATCTAAACAAACTATTTATTCAAACTTCGTAAATTTTTTTTCAGTGTAGATACTCAAAGATCTTCACTGAAACAAAATATGAGTTAAATCATTGACTATATAAGGAGTTGAAAGATCAAAGTCAATTTTAACGAAGTTCTTCCAATAGTTATAAATTTTTCGCTGCACTATTTGGTGGTTACATCCGTTGCTTTTTATTAAAAAATTTTTCTCTATCACATGTTATAATTATCAATTATTCCTGAAGATAATAGGATCTTTTCAGGATAAATGCAAATCAAGAAAATCGCAAATATTCGAAATGGAACAGAACGCAGAGTAAAAAAAATCCAACGAGTTAAGATGCCGAGTCTTGGTTCCATGTGTGTCTTTTGTTCTTAACACGTTATCTACGTACGAAGAAGACACGGAAGAATGGAAAGGGCAAGCGGGATAAGACAGAGGGAATAGCATATCGGGAGAAGCGTGCGCCCGCGCCGGTGAGGGCCGTCTTTGTCCTTCCTTCTCTTCTACCGTTTTCTCGATCTCGTCGTACGCGTCGCCCAACCGCGACATAACCCGCCGTCGACCACACGCGTCGACAAGTAGATAAACCGATTGATATACGGCCTACATCCTACCACTGCCTCCTATTCGTCTGCTCGCGCCGATTTGGCGGCCGCTCATCATCGGTGTCGCGTGTGAGTCTCGTAACAAGACTCGCCTCGCGACATAAGCGACAAGCAGAGACCCGCGTGGTTGGGTCATGTTAGGTGCCAATTCGCACAAGACTTATTAAGCAAAGATAACTCGCCACTCTTATGCTGGACGAGACAGAAAGAAAGACAGAAAAGAGGAGAGAAAGATTATATGCACACCAAGTTGTTATCGAGAAGAAGATTATGCTTACGAAGTAAGGAGAAGCATTTATTAAATGCCGGGACGGTTACTCGTAACTCGATTTATTATCTACTAATTGCTTGTTGCTTGGTATTATCGCAACAACTGCGTCTTCATTAAGTAATTAATTACTAATTAATCAGAGATAAACAAGTGGACAGTATTTTTTATTTTCTACTTGTATCATTTTAGTCGTCATCGATATTATTCCTTTCCCTCATTATTATTGTTATCTCATTTATTATCGTCATTCATACAAGTGTTCTCACTTGTACACGTATTCCCGCTTGTTTGCTTCGCTAGCATCATTCACATATTTCCCGTCTTCGTTGCATTCGTTTCGATAGCATCATTGCACTACTTGCAAGAATATTTTCTAATGGTTCGCGCACACGAGGCGATCGGCTCGTTATTCGCTCATCCGCCTACCAACATCAATGATCATCTACCATCGCTTAAAGCGCTTATACGCCGCGATGCGGCGACGGGCTTCGAGGCGACGATTTGTCCGAGAAATGGTAATCGGAATCCTGCTGGGCCTGGTAACGAGATTCGAGTGGTCCCCTCGACACACTGGAGCCCCCGGGCCTCACCGTCGCTGGGGTGGGAGCAAAGATCGATTTAAACGTTCGCAGGGAGGTCGGATATTCCTTGATCCTCAGCAGCATCGTGAGTGTTCCCGAATCTGGCGAAAGATTGTGACAGCGACTCGTATATATCTTCACGGGCGCAACCGCCTGCGAACAACGTAGCGACAATATAACCGGCCTGTTGATAGCGGCCGTCTGTGGTTCTGTCAACGACTACGAAGGGTTTCGTCGAATGATGCTGCGTAGCTACCCACGAAGCGGTTTTTCTTCTCTGCGGTTATTCTTCTACAGTTATTTAAGTTCCATTTGTAAAAAGGTCTCAAGGCTCAAGAAATTTTTTTATATATCGAGTCTCTCGATAAATCTCTATTTTATAACGAAAAAAAAAGAAGATTAATTCGTATGTGTGTATGCCTACTGCTTCAAGATTAATAAACAATTGTGAAACTTTTAAATAATAATAATAACTTTTAAATAATAATAAGTGGAAAATGAATCGATAAGTGAATACAAATGAAACTTAAAATATTAGTAACAGAGAGATAAAATAGTCTTACGTTTTTCAATACATTGAATTAAACAAAAACACGCGTTTTATTGTTAGAGTAAAAATTCAATTAGCAAGCGAGATTTATAATAAAATTTACAAACGATTACAATTTGTATTAAACCGACGAGAATAAATTAATTAAGAGAAATAAATATATTTTTGATCAAAGCTAAAATATTTCAATCAATTTATACACCTACATATTATAATATTTCAATTTATATTATAGATATTCCTCTCCTCTCTTGTGCAAACCGCACGCCGAAATCTTTTTTTTGAAATGTAATCATGAATAGAACTAGAGTAGTATTATCACATTTTTAATTGACAAGCAATTTAATAATTTCTGATGCTAATAAGCTTAGAAGGATATTAGGATTAGTAATTCATAAAACAAGGTTTATAGAATAAATTTTGATATTCTTGCAACATGAATCACATTTGGTTACAGGTATAAGCATGTTATATAAATATTCAAAAAAAATTTATAAGGAGACGATTTTTCTGTTATACTACAACATACGCTAATCAAACAAAATAGTTTGTTAAATACGTATTGTATAATAATAAAGCGCACGAATACGTGATATCGTCAGAATTCTCTGCGTTAGAGAAAACGTTTTAGAGAAAAGTCAATCTTCTACTTCGAATATTCTCTAGAATTTGCTTCATGCATTATGCCGCACCGAGAATGTACGCGACGGTTGTTTCGCAATCCGAAGTACAAACGTCCTCTGCGTTCGTGCCCGAGGTCATAACCATGTCGTTGCAAAAGTGTCGCTTCGCGCGCTATATCCGGCATGCGGTTCCACAAGCGGTCGAACACGCGGTCGTAAAGAAAAAAAATATGGATGTGTCTCATCCCGGATTCAAATGCACACCCTCGGCTCCTGATGCCACATAAATTTGGTTAAAGTCGGTGTGAAGACAGCGACGGTGCGCATACTAAAACCGCGAGACTGTTCCATGTTCGTCGTGGATAACAAAGTAGATCTCCGCGACATCCTCCCGCACCCTCATCCTTGTCCTTTGTAATCTAGAAACGTACATCATGGAATTGCATTTTCAACCAGTTGAGTAGTCGATCTATAGTTTGAAGTGAAATGCCTAAGATAGCTTTCGTCGACAATCGAAGACACGATCTCGTTGATCACATCGATTGAATTAGACTCGACATTGATGTAAAATTTAGTCTCAGATAGCACGCATTTTTTAAATAAATAATTATTTAAATAATGTGACAAATATTTATATTACATAATTATATTTTTACAATATATTATTATGAACGATATTACATTGTTAAATTCATAATGTCAAATTATATCCAATTTAAATTATTTTTCACTTCCTCCTATAAATTGTTACTATTCTTACTTAATATGTTATTAATTTAATTAAAATAATAGAACTTAAAATAATAGAGCTTGAAATTAAGAAATATATTAATTTGATTTAAATATATAGTTTATTATTTACTAAATGCATATACGTTAATCTCAACATTTATTCATCTTAAAACTAAGCAATTAGTTATAGAAATAGATAGATTTCATGTGATTGTATTTTTAAGTGTTTTGTATTAAAATAATCATTTTATTGTTTAATTTAAGGACTTGATTTATGTGATTTAATATTATTTATATATTTAAGTGTACAATGATTCTATGTTTTCGTAATATCTCCTATATCATTCCGTATTCTTTAAGAATAAAACATAAACGATGCCATTTACATTTAAAGAGTTATAATAAAGTAACAAGTCTATTAAATTTGACCGGCGCCAACAGACATCTCATCGCTTTTTAAAGCCCGCCGTTTATCGTCGGAAAAATATAGACGATTAACGCATCTCCCCGTAATAAAATCGTACGCCGCGCTACAAGATTTCCAACGGGTTAGAAGAAATGGAAAACACCGGCATCATTATTCGTGTCATCGTTTCATCTATTTCGACAATAATTCCCGCCACTTCCTTCTGCGGAGCCCGCGCGTTGCGTTTATCGTCGCAACATGAGCACAGTTACTATGGTTTTTAAGCCTTTCATAAACCCCGAGCCCGCCGGGGACCGGGATCTCTAAACAGCGCGAGGTGAACGAGTGAATGAGCACGTAAGAGGGAACGGGCGGGAGGGCGCTAAGGAGGGTGGGAGGAGAGAATATAAGGCAGTTATTTACGAGACAGCTCCGCGGTATAACGAGCGTCCGCGAGGCCAACGAACGGCTAAGCGGCGCGACACCAATCTGTTCTGGACACATAGTGAAATTTCGCGAAACAAATACGAGCCCGGTGAGATTGTCGCTGTCATCCCGATGGACCCTCTGATGATTCCCATACGGAAGAGCGCGCTCTCCTAATGAGAGGGGGAGGGAGGAATCATGGCTCTCGCAGAACTGGATTATACATCGAGCGCGGAATGATCGCACTCTGATCATCAGAGTGTAGTTCTTTCAGAGAATAGTTCTTTAGTCGTTAAGACAAAATTTAAGACGCGACTTCCATTAAATATTGCAATTAAAGGAGAGTGGATTATATCAATTACAAAAATCTGAATACTAATAATTGAATAAAAGTAAGAGAATTAAAAGACATATTTTATTAATAGAAATTATAAGTATAACTAATTAGCGGGAAATTGATCGAGGAATGATCAACATAAATAAGTGGAGAAGATTATTTGCTTAAAGCGATGCTTAATAAGTAAATTACTGGAAATCATAAGATTCGCACAAAAATATTATTAAGATCCGTTTTGACCGAATATGGCCTTCTTTACATATTTTTGTGTATAACTAATTAATTGAGGCCCACTAATGAACGCGTTGCTTGCACACACATACACATGAAAAGAATGATTTTGTTGAAATATCTAAAAATTTAATTAGATACTAATCTGAAAATAATTTGATTAGACCATCAAAAATAATTATGTAGAACGTTTAAACATTGATAAAATCAATCAAGTTTAAATGTATTTAATTATTTTGATAGTCTAAATAAAATTATTTTCAGATTTGTATTTAACTAAATTTTTACGGATACTTCAACAAAAGTTCTTTCCAAAACTTGTGCAGTCATGCAAACTTGAATTAAATACAATACAATTAGACTTCTAAATATTTCTAAAGTTTGTTCACTATGAGAAAATATCAAGAATATGATATACATATGTATCTATTTATTAAATATTGAGACATGTTATTTTAATAATGATTCTATTAAAAAGAAAACAAAAAGGAACGCGAATATATAAATTATAATTTATATATAGATTTACTTTCATGGATTTTCTCGAAGCTCTCGAGAACTACGCGCGTACGTTATCGTATATTAACGTGAGCGATTTGTGAATATGTGTATTTTGGCAGGTCCATTGGCTGCCGGTGAAATTAAATTTAGCTACATAACGTTAATTTGCGATCGATCGTCAGCGGGGACGATATAACGGCAACATAAGTAGAAATAAATGTCGCGGCGGCACTCGAACGATCGTTGGATGAGAAATTTATGTTCTCGTTGCTTAACGTCGTGGGTCCCGTCGTGTATACCCCCGACACACGGCACACCGCGCTTATTAATACGAGGAGTAGGGCACGGGACCCGGGGCCCGGGGCACGGGGCCCGGGGCCCGAAGCCCAGGATCGCGCGGACCGAAAGACTCTCCGGGCGTTACACCATTCTAGCTCTCGGATATTTATTATCGGGCGTCGATCGCATGAATCGCCAATCGATATGCCATTCGTAGAGAGACAAGAAACGGGACACCCCGCGGACGGTCTTGCGGGCTTGACACGACCTAACAAATGGCTGTTTTACGTCGGGCAGAAAATGAAGCGAGCATGACGAGTTGATTTTCGGTCGCCACGGGAGTGTGCGCGCTGAGGGGGAGGCACGAGGGCCCGACGGGGTGTGGATAGCGCTCGCTCATGCTCGCGCGAGCACGAGCGGGGTACCGCGGGGCCCTTCTTGTTGGAACTGTTGGAAGGAGCGACCATACCACCATACGTAGAAACTGAGAAAGAGAAAGTGATACCGGACGCACCGTCGCGTCGGGATTGTCGGGAACTGAGGAGCGAGGGGGAGCGGAGGAGAGAAAATGTAGAAAGAGAGAAGCCCCCAACAGGACGACCAATGACGTGTGACGAGAGGAAGCACGGCGGGTGCGGGGGGTAAGCGAGAGAGGAGACACTCCTACGGTCCTGGAGAACACGAGCCAAGAGGTGTTACTTGTCAGTCCTCGCCTCGAGGCAATGACAGCCGTAGCCGGTGAATTAGCATGGGATAATGGGACGCGGTTGGCCCGGTACCTCCGCGGGGGCCAATGAGCAGCCACAAAACCGTAGTTGGAGCCGGAACGACTGGAAACGGGAACGATCGTCCTGAAGCTCTCGACTGGAAACCCAAATACCTCTGAGTCATACTTGAAAGATACTTTTTTTGTTTTAAGGGGAGATCCACATTGTTCTTTTAATTTCATTTGTTCCTAAATTTTTCTTCTTTCTGAACCATATAAAATCAGCGCTATATCTGTATCTGCTAAAATAATCGTCATTGTAGGAAATGAATATTTATATCATCGAAGAAATAAAAAAGAATAATTTTTAAGAATCCGATCAAAAATTAATCAAACAATTGCCTATCTAATCTGCTGGTTTCCAATATAGATTAACTTTAAACTCTTAATAATTCTTAAAAGTAAGAAAAAAGATAAAGAGTAGATTGAAGTTAAGAGATTAAAGTTAATCTATATCGTTAGAAGCGGACACAAATGTTATGTTAACACAAGACCAGCTACAAATGCAACATAATGTACTCTCTCTTTGGAACTGTCATACACAACTGAAATCATACTGCGTAATATAGTTGTAACAGTAATTATGTAATAGTAATTAAACCAATCTCTACAAGTGTGTCCACAAATTGATTATCATGCTACGTTGACATTATATCCAAACGGATGAGGAGGGGCATAAGATAGAGCGACACTGAAGCGCATGATGAACCTCCACGCCTCTTCGTAACACCTCTCCGACCGACTGTCACCGATCTTTCCTTTTGCTCGAGATGCGGATGATCCTTTGTCGACACTCCCACATTCCCCGATGACGAAGCCAGATTAAAGCTGCGGATAGCGCAGTGTATAGATTGTCTCGCGGGTCGAATCTGTCCGCACCATCCACTGCAGATTCACCGAAATGCCATTTCTTACAGATCACTCTATTTCGGTCTTCCGACCATTGAAAATATTTAGTCTAAAAATAACTCACTTCTTAATATAATTCTCACTATAATTACTATAATTACTTTAATCTTAGGTGACTTAAGGTGCGGGTCATTTAATACTTACACAAATGTTTCGAAGTTTAATTGATTAACTAGAACTTTTATTTAATTGACTAATCATAAAGAATGTTTCGAAGCATTAGTATCAAGTGTAACTTTGATAAACTGACTTTATACGTATTCTAGTGCTTTGTCAATTGACGTAACTAATGTAACTAATTCACTATAATTACTTTATTCTTAGATTTAATAGAATCTTTATACATATCTCAGTCTTTTGTCAACTAATTAAATATATGAATTTTTCTCCTATTTTTTTTCGTCTTATCAAACACTTTTGACGCCTATTAGAGTTTATTTCCCGTCAATGAATAGAAAAATGAAGTTAATTAGTATTATCGAGAATAACCATATAATGTGTTCACCTACATGAAATTTTCCACGAATTGTCAGTACATTTAATTTATAAGTGGCACAGCAACTTCATGATCCCGTGAGTCGAATAATCGCTATCATAAGAAAGTAGCGCGTGGCTTTTTGCCATACAAACTTCTTGAATGTATGAATACCCGCGCGTGGGCGGTGGGAAAAGAGACAGAGAAAGGATTAGAATAAAGAAAACGGACAATGTTGAACTCATACCATATCGTTAATAGTAAACTTTCCATCAGATAAACCCCATAAACCTCAGATCATCTTTTAGTTTATTTCACGAATTGCAGGAAATCCCATATATAGATATATAAATACGATAACTTGTTATTCGGTAGCGACAGAATAAGATAGACACGTACGTTTCATAGAGGTGATGAAAATCTGCTTTACGCAAGGAAATTAACTGTTGAATGAGAACATTAATTATCCCGGTTGCGTTCATTTGTCATCTCTCAGCTTTTTCCATTCTTTATATACTAGAATTTTATTACACGACACGGTGATCAGGATCGCCTGAGCTCCTCACGATCTTGCGCGGACAGAGGCGATCGAAGCAGGTTCACTTCGTCACCTGGAATTAATTACACCGAGAAGAGCCATAATTTCTCCGCGTGCTGTGGCTCGAGCTGCCTGTGAGCGCAGGGACCGATCGGATCATTCGCCTCGCGGTGGGGGAGGAACGTTAAACGTCAACGTCGATGCACCGTCGGCGTAAATAATCGTTATTGTTGAAGCCCGCGCAGCAGCAGCAACAGCAGCAACAGCAGCAGAGCAATCTCTTTTCCTCCGTTGCACGCTCGTTCCGGCGCGGCGCGGCGCGGCGCGACGTCGCGCGCGAGCGCTGGTCACCGGTGAGTCACAACGGGACCTCACTCGCGTCGGCGGAGATAGAGTGTGAGAGAGAGAGAGAGAGAGAGAGAGAGAGAGAGGGAGGAAAAGAGAGAAAAAGAGGTGTTCTTGTCTCGTAATTTATAGATCGTAGCGAATCGCCGAAGGAGGACAACGGAAGAGACTCGTCGTCTTCATGGCGGACGCGCCGCTGCCGTCGGCTTCGTCGCAGCTCCTTCACCGTGGGCAGCGACGTTGAAGAAGCATCGTTTCCGTGCTGGAAATCGCTTAGCTTGCTTACCACGAACACTCACGTGAGAACATTGTCATTTCTGTTTATATTTATTTGGATTCCGTTTTGGAATAAAAGTTCTAGTGAGTGTATTTAGGTGATCGCTCGATAAAGAGGCAACGATAATTCGTAAAATAGTTTTATCAATATTTAAAATTTATAGAGTGATTAAGTACTCTAAAATATTTTGAGGAATGATTTCTCATACTAAATCAAGACGAAAATTTTATATGTAATCATGTGTCCAGAACAATTTAGCTTTAAAGATTGAAAGAAAAATTTCGTTTTTTTCTTTAAATTTCAAAAACTGCGTTATTTTTTAAAACTTTGTATATGTTTATTTTTAAAGTTTCATTAAAATAATTCGAATGGTTTTCGAAACTTTTAGAAAAAATGAAATTTTTCCTTCAACTTCGACGCTTTAAAACTAATTGAAAACTGTTTCGGATATAATCAAATTAAGTTTTCATCTTGATTTATAAAGAATTATTCCTTAAATTTTTTTAGAGTATTTAACTACTCCTCTGTACAAGAAGTTTATATAAAAAGTTTATTAAACAAGAATATAATCTTAACTGTATTGATTTTTTCCTTACTTATTTTATTCATATAGAAGTCTAAAATACTTATTATTACTTATTGATTAAATTAATAACTCTCATTATCTATTTAATTTGTAAATTTAAACTCCCTTCGGATAATTTTCAACGAATTTTAACAAGTTTCCATTCTAGTCAAAAAAACATTTTACATTTTTTTCTGATGACTAAAAGAATAGTAAAAATTGAAAGACAATATTTGAAATAAATATGTTTAGTCTTCTGATTGCACGAATTTATCCAACATAATGTATATAATCTCACTTTTTAATACACTTAATAAATACACATATCAAAATATATTTAACGTAGAACAAAATACACTCCGTCTTTGTTTTATTATGCTTATTTATTTTAATTAATCCTAAAAGAAAAGTATCTTAAATGAGTAAATAAAAAGGCTAAAGCATACAACATATTACTGTATGTATGTATTAAATACTAAATAACAAAATAAATGCGAACAACATTTACAATGCAAAGATAGAGATCATTGGTAAGATCGTACATATCTGTAAGCTTTGTAATGCTCTTCGAGGTGATTTCTTACGCGCTATCATTCTACCTACTTGTGGCATCGTCTAATCCCCTTCGGTCGCAAACGATCCCGGTCGACCTCTCGAGTCCGGATAGTGTCTGTGTCTAGGCACCACGAGTCGAAGTATCATCTCCAGGAGTCGATGGGAACCGTGGTGGCTTCGTCTTCACATATTGTGCCAACAATTAGGTGAAAGGCGCTCCCACAGATCTTAGAAGCCACGCCGGCGAAGAGTACTATAGATAGTATAGGAGTAGAATGAGAGAGAAAGAGAAAGAGAAATGAAAGGAAAAGAAGGTGAAAGAGAGAAAGATGAAGAGAGTTGATCGGGCACGTGAAGGAGGAGGGTACGGGGGACTGGATCGTTTAATATACCTACTGAGCGACCAACCGACCTACCTACCTACCAACCTAGCAATGTGGACGCTTACCAAGTCGCAAAACGTGTACGAGAGCGAGTCTGACAGAGACGGAGTCCTGTCGAGCAAAACACACCTCGTGCTCGCCCAAGGGGGATTAATCTAGCTGGTAGTTTGACGTGGCGATGATGCGGTAGTAACCTTTAGATGCTTCATCCTCCGATACTAGTCGCAACGATATCCCCGCGCGTTTACGCCTCGTGTACCTGCCTTTTCCCTCTTCTTTTTGTTTCACCTTTATTGACTGGTTTCTTTCATTCAGGCGCAATTCTGTGCGTTTGTATTTTGCTCTGTAAAACCACAATCTGATTTCTACGAAACTTGTTTTTATAGTTCTTAATTTGAATTTTCGTTCTTTCAAATCTATATTATTTTCTTTCAATTAAAATAAAATTTTTAAAGTGCTTTAAGGTGCTTATTAGCATCAATATCATTAAATTGCTTATCAATTTAATTTGTAATGTTACAAACATCTCAGTTTCAGTTTGCGATTGTGTTTTAAAACCAAAAATTAAATCGCCGCAAAGTTTATAAAACTGAATATATAAATGCACACTGAAATATTATTAAGCACTAAGATTGAATTCAAACCGAGTAAAGCATTTTCTTATTTAGTTATTCATATTGGCCTAATATTACTATTGTTTAGCATAAGGTATTTGACTTTTCTTCAAGGAAAACTACATATATTTATATATGCGACAAAGTAACCTTAATATTTAAAATTTTTCTATTTTGCTATTACATAATGTATTTTTAAAGTAAATTATTCTAAAATTATTTTAAAAGATCGATTTATTACCGTTGTTCTATTTTAAAAAGTCAATCCATTTTTTAATTTTCTTCATATACATTTCTCAGATAGTTCTTTCAATGAAAAGAAGATAAATTGATTCTAATGCCTTTTATTTACAGGATAGGGCACGAAAAATATCACATCATTTGTTTTAAATGTAACACATTTTTAACAAAATTGATAAAAATTGATATAAAATTGATTATATATTAAAGTCTAATAATTGGATAATTAATTAAATGATATTCTTCCGTTTATTTCATGAAACATATTTTTATTATAGCACTCACATTGCGGATTTAAATCTCATATATCGCATTTTATTCGCTTTAAAATGATGATTTAGCGATAGTAACCTTCTTAACCTTTAGGCACTCACCTTTTGCTACTATACACAATCGCGTTCACTTTCACACGTAACCGTCTTTGATTATCTTCTCGCATATTGCCTTTTCTCAATTCGATTCTATGTGGTTAATAATATTTTATAATGTAAACGTCATTACGTATGTCTATATTCATCTATGACCTCGTCTCATTGCTTTCATCGATTAACTACGCGCCAAGCTCGCTTTATTGATCTCTCTGTTGATTCTTTCGCGAAAAGGAGCTCGGATCCAGACTCATGTTCGCCAATGATTGAATGTAACAAAGAGGTCCTTGAGAGGAGTATCTATATATGAAACTGATATTGTCTCTTCCTGTATAATTATCGTTACACGCAGTAATACGCAATCGTACAATAACAGTTATGTTTTAACTACTGCATTCCTTTCTTCTTCTTTCTTTATATTCCGTCTGTGTCCCTGACCCTTGTGTCACGATACCGCTTTCAAACAATACTTTTTTAAGAATTGCAAAATGCACTAACAAAGATATGTAAAATTATGAAATTCTGTACTCTCTAAATTCTCTGGAGTGGAATCTCACATTAAAGAATAAAAATTAAGCTAGTTATGAGAAAGAGTAGCTTAATTTTCAATCTATAAGAGTGAGATTTCATTCTTTAGAATAAGATTTACTCTCAAAGATTTAAAGTACACAGAACAATTAAATTTACATAATGTTTTCATAATATGATAAATAATGATTCTGTAACCGATATATGATTACCGAATAATGATTCGAAATTCAAGTATTTCGCAAAAAAATTTGATCTCTTCCGCAGTGAAAGCGATCCGTGGCATTGGAGCTACCACAGTAGCTGCCGTCGGGCATTTTTCGCCAACCTTTCACCCGAAAAAGGATCGCGGCCACGGCGGCGGTGACGGCGGCGATCGCGGCTGCACGACTGCTGAACGTCGTCGGCGCGAAGTTCACTTTCCGCCCGCGGAGGTGAGAGTTCCATGGGAAGCTTCTGCCCGCTAGCTTAACACTCTGCACACGCCCATAACTAAGCGTGTGGAAACGCGTTCATACGCTAAGCGGCTTTATCAGTTGCATACCCGGTTGCGAGTTTGCGGAGGCAATAATAAATTGCGATCGAAGGTGCGGGTGTGAATGAATTTCTTTGAAATGTTACTAAGGAAACTACATAAAGAGAGGTTCTGCCTTATAGAGTACAGAAATTTTATTCAATAATTAATATTACTAGCGAAAACAATTTACGTTCCATTTTCTGAATAATAATACTGATTTTTATGTACCTATAATATTTCTCTAATTGAATAAAAATTATAGATTCCTATTATTTTTGCTTTTTGTCTATTATACATGCTTTTCGCAATTTTAGATAAAGTCCTGAAGTAGAAAAAATATTTGGAAAAAGGTTTTCTTAATATAAATATTATAGATACTTTTATGCATAAATTCAACATATATAAACAAACATTTATTTATTAATTATTAAATATTGTTATAACATTGATGGTTAAAGCAATTAGACGAAACACTGAGAAAATTGCGGAAAATCAATAGCACGTATAGTCTGTACATCTCGGGAAGCACATCAGTGGGTCGTATTCAATCACCATGACATTCAGCTCACGACTTTTGCCCCAGGAGGTGAGAGCAGCTTCCAGCCACAACATAAAGTGAACAGAATGCACCGCGTGCAATCTTATTCGCTCATGGAATACAACTCGAACTCTTTAAGTATGTTGCACAATACACAAAGTGCACGATGGAAGAATTGTGCACAAGACGTCAAAATATGTTAGACAATAGCTTGTTTAACATTGCTCACTAATGCAACATATTGCATATTGATGATTGATGCAAAGTCAAAAAGTGATAAATTTTATTGAAAAAAGAAAAGATAAAAAGTTCTTTAATTTATTGAAGTATATATATATTTTAATTTATAAAAGTATATATATATATATATATATATATATATATATATAGAGCCACACATTAAAAATTTTTTTAAATAAAATATTTGTCGTGTAATATCAATTAGAACACAATATACTACTAATCATCGGTTGACTTATTGTGACAAGAAGGATGGTTTCATACGGCTTGCTATTTCACGCCTGCGGGAGATCTGTCTTGATCAGGTATTGCTACTCTTCTCTTTCGCCTAGCTGCCGGCCGTCGCTTAACTGGCTATGATTTGCGTGACGACGAATCCGAGTGATCCTCAGGAATGAATTATCCCGATAATTTCTACGATTGAGTCATCTCATAACTCGCCTCAACCAGATGCAGATTAATTGTAAGTCAGTCGCGATTTGTAAAATGGTTATCTTACATTACGATTTTCATTACTCTATATGTATTACACAAAAAATACTGCAACGAAATAAAATCAGAATCAGAAAATTATAATTAATTAATTGTACTTACTGTTTTTGTGCTGCAAAATTCGAAAATAGTTTAAGTACCAGAAAAA
>Ga0157364_1001989_pt1 | contig 18395 bp, 10 predicted proteins | sample AttsexASBM2_FD_111476 | JGI IMG/M metagenome (GOLD analysis project Ga0157364, IMG submission 111476) | Fungus gardens microbial communities from leaf cutter ant in Ribeirão Preto, State of São Paulo, Brazil - Atta sexdens ASBM2 | ecosystem: Host-associated > Fungi > Mycelium > Unclassified ...
AATATAATTGTAAATTATATTATTATATTTTTATTATTATTATTATATGCGAAAATTTCGTAACAAATGAAAAACTTTTGCAAAAAAATTTTTTTACAAATACAAAGAAACTTTTTCCCCGATGTAATACGTATCCAGTTCTGTGTGTGCGCGCGCGCGCGCGCGCGCGCGCGTGTGTGTGTGTGTGTGTGTGTGTGTGTGTGTGTGTGTAAGCCGAAGTAATAATATTACGAATTAAATTAACAAATAATAATATTGATACTAATAAACATCTTTAAAAAATGTACTTAACTTGAATCTAAGCATGTTAAAAAGCTAAATATATAATTTTTATTGCGCATAATATTATAATTTTAAATAAATAAATATAGTTATCTTGTCACAGTGTGTTAACGATTACATGTATGTTTAACAGCATTTCAAAATAATTCTAAACTATATTTATAATGTACACATATTACATTCTTTACTGCGATCAAGAATTCGTTTTTGTCTTTTCTCTCAGCGGAACAATACTCCAAATATCATCGACTAGGAACTCGATTGTCATTGTATCCAGATAATATTTCACGCCTGTCTTCGACAAACGACGACGATAGCGCAGTGCGAACGTGCAAGGGTGAGTTTCAGCTACCTGTGGCTTCGCCTAGTCTCATGCAAGAAATGGTGACAATGATGCGAATTAGCGTTGTCGCGTATACATACGTCGTATCGTCTGTATCATCAGCGTTTGATGGCGCGGAAGGCGCGGCGAGGCTGCTGCCGTAGGGGTGGCCGCTTTGTGCCATCAGGGTGATTATATTGCTATTCGGTGAGAAACATCAAGCCACATGAGCGAAGAGAAGGGTGGCTACGACCGTAACACGCGCCGACGATATATACCCATCGCCGTGTATTGCAGTCAGTTGTCGTCCCGAGCACGAGCAGGATATACGGAGCTTTTGTTAGTTAGGAGCTGCGAAGGAGGAAAGGGATGAGAGAAGCAGAGGAAGGCGAATCCTAATGCTATGCGTAGCAAACGATGCATAATATGCACGATCGAGAGTTATAAGGCGTGAAATTGATACAACGGATGTAGTAGCGCTTGATAATTATATATCATAATTAAATAATTTATGGAAAAAAACAATGATTTAATAAAGCAATTATCAAAACACGACTTTAATATTTTTTTAAATCAATTTAAAAAATTGATATATTTTCGGTCAAGCGAATTTTAGTTCTTAAATATTTCACAGAGTGAATTTATATACATATCCAATTCTACAATCTATTCTATCAATCCGCGGAGATCTTTTTCAGTTTTGAAATACATAATCATGAACTAGAGTATATAACCACATGTTAAATTGATAAATTTAATTATTCGATACTAATAAGAATCTTAATAATTTGATATTAATCTAAATATCATAAGCACTATAAATGATTTAATGCGATTTAATTTTTTGCGAAAAATATTGAACTTAATACCAGATGTTTAGGACCACCCCTTTTGTTTTGAAAGCAAAATATTTTTGAGAAAAGTGCTTCAGGCAAAAATTGTAGGGTTTAAAAAATTCTATTAATCACTGATCACATCCGTTTGATCTTGGAGATTATTCTTCTTATTTTCATTTTTGCATTAAAAATTTATTTTTATATAAAAATGAAAATAAGAGGTACCAACTTCTCCAATGGCCTTGATCTTGATAAATGTTATCCGGAACATGATCCTGAACAACATTCAAGAGGTTTTAACTATAGGTTGGACACTTTGCGTAATAATGACGGTTCTACAAGTTTCAAGCCTTGTAACTCGAAAAGTACTTAATGAAAATGAACTTTATTACAGTGTTTTGAAAAGCACTTGACACCAGTTATTAAATTCTGGCATCAAAAATAGGATTCCATTTAAAAATATTGATTTGACCTTAATTTGACCTTGACGATGTCACCCAAGGTCAAACGAATGTATGATCAGTGAATAGATCTTTTTAAACCTTACAACTTTTGTCTAAAATTTCTCAAAAAAAAATCGTTCTTCTCAAAAATATTTCGCTTTTGAGATAAAAATGGTATATGGGTGGTCTGAGCACTCAGTATTTTTTTAAATAAAAAGATGTATTTTTTACCTGTTGATGTTGATAAATTCTGTAAGCAATATAATTATATATTGAAGCATTGTATACATATTTAACTATATTTTTGTTTATTAATTTTCTTAGAATCAAAAAATAAACAACTCCTTTGTTTTATACTACTCAATACCTCGAGATTGATATTTAACAGATTACTTAGTTTTAATAACAATACAATGACAAAAGATGTTTTCTTTTCTAGACACGTTGTATCCCACGACTAAAAGTAGCATAAAAATGAATTCAAATTCTCTCGAAATAAAGCTGTCGCATTTCAAGATTATGTGCTCTGGGAAAGCGCTTGGTACGTTGCGCGGCTTAATCCGAGATCTTACTGGCACTTCGACTTCCCCTAAGAAGGAGACTCCTTCTCGTGTTCCCTTCTTTCTTCCTCTCTCATCATCCTTTTTCTTGTCCTCTCTCTCTCTCTCTCTCTCTCTCCCTCTCTTTCTCTCTTTTAACCGCTCTTCTCGTTTCCTTTATCAAGACGCGAGAGAAACGGTTTCGCGGTAACGCCGGTGTGACGGTGGTGGGCGCTGCGGGCTGTATTTTTTTTACGATATTATTTATGATATTAATTTCGCCCCGGTAACGTTAGCCCCGCCGGGAGTTGTAAAGCGGGCCGAGACGTTCTCCTCTTTTCCTGTGATATCATTGTCTCGAGCAGGCAACGGCGTACCCCAGCGTACGACGACGACGACGACAACGAGAACTACGACGACGAGAGGTAGTGAGGGTTGGAAAGAAAGGGGTGCCAGTGAGGCGACGTGAATAGTGGCTCTCTTCTATGAAGTGCGGGAGGAAGAGCAGCCGCACCCGGTGTTTTTGGTGAAAGGAAGACTTCTCTTCTTCCTCACTCTCTCCCTATCTCTCTCTTGCTTTCTCTTTCATCTCAGATTGCCTACGAAGAGAGACGGAGAAATCTCGGCACCCGACCGCCACTACGGGTGTCGTCTACGGAAAATCTCACGACGCCCAGAGAGAATTGCTGCAAAAAGCTATGCCGGGTGTCAGCGAAAATTCTTCTTCTTAGTTATTGTCCAGAAGAAAAGATTCTCGTGAAAACTTGCAAATCTGTATTGTTGCTTCATTACATCTATCGTATCATACAAAACCAACAATAATTCAACAAATAAGTTTAACTTAAGTTATAGCGTATAGATGTCTCTTATTATAGATATATCATATTCTTTTAGAATTAACTATGAATAAGTACACGACAATATTATTTCTATCTTTTTAGATCACAATTGATTGATCAAAACATTTTTTTTTTAATCTGGCGTATGTATCATGCAAAAGCATTGTGACAGACATTGCCTGCAAAAACAGAGTTGGCCGCCCGCGGCGTCAGCGACGCAAGTAAATCTAAGTCCTACGGATAAGTAAAATTTAAAACCGTTCCCTCTCATCCTCAAATTACTTTCCGGCGGCGAAGGGGGCAAGAGAGATTGGAGAAGGAGAAGCGGGACCGGATGATAGCTTGTGAGATAAAAGCAAGCACTGGGAGCTTCGGTTGCCACCGAAAGCTCAAGGCCGCATTAATCTCGGTAATTACGTCACCTCTGTTTATCCCCCGCGGTGTGCTTCCGCTTGTTCTCTCTTGCACCTCTTCCCCGTCTTCATCTGTCTCGTTCTCCTGCGTGAATCCTGCGGTCGAACTCACGCCGAGGTCAAAAGCTGCATCGAAGGGGACTGTTGGGCTTTTTATCCAACGTAATCAAGCAATAATTTCAGGGTGTTGATGCAAACACTGACGAAATCAAAGACCAACTTGAATTAAAATAAAGAAAGAAGTATAATGTGTGACATCTTTTTAAAATAATAGTTTCAGAACTTTAAAATTTTCAATTTCATTATTTTAACGCAGAATAAAAATTTATTTTTAATTTGAATTCAATTCAAGCTGATTGCTCTCACAATATTATTAGATAAAAATAAAATCACTGCAAAATAAAGAAATCCAATATAAATGTAAAGTTTTATCAATAAAAATATTATTAGACATGATAATACAAATGTTCCATAAACATTTTTAAACTAAATGGTTGTTTCTTTCTCTTTGCTAGACACTGTGGATTTATAGAAATTCACGATTCTCGTAAATCTCATGATCAGATTTTATTCGTGTCTATAATATGAAGGCGGAAGGAGCCCTTTAGTGAACGATGTTGCCAAAAGCTCGCTTTTCCCAAGAGAAGGGAAAGAGGTTACGAGGAAGGCAGCGTTATGGTACACCACAAAACCAACAAACGATATACGCCAAGAAGCTACAGCGGTCCAATGTATAACAAGCCATGTAAATCTGCCGAAAACCATACATCGTCAAGTTTCGTCAAAATAGTTCGCGTAATTCTAACATTTCTGTAAAATGCGTAAATAAAGCTAACTATTTATTACTAGTATTGAATTTTTGCTTAACTTAATGTCGACTTTTACAGTAATATCTTATTATTTTTTCATGCTCAAAATTGTCTAAATCTAAATTATAAGACAAGAAAGATATATAACTACTTAGAGGAAGTTTTAATCAAATTTGCATCAATGCTTCTGATCTATAATTACAATTTGGTTCCAAATCTGATACCACAATAATCAACTCTGCATTATAAATATACCCCATATTATAAGGACTACTATTAAATATAGACAGGTCTTTCTATATATAGACATGCTGAGAAAATTCAAGACATATTCACAGGTGATAACTTTGTAAAGTATTCGAAATATTGTGGACAACTTAGCAAGGCTAATGTTGCAAATACAAACACGCGTTATGTTCACCTAGATGGCACAAACGCGAGAGGGTGTGTTTCGAAGCGAATCACCCCTAATTCGGCAATAGCATAGCTTAAACCACAAAGCCAGCTAATACAGCGATTAGGCGTCGTGTACAAGCCAACGAGAATTGCTCGGGGCGATGCCTCAACCTGCGTGAAATCACTGCACGTATCGCTTTCAGTGGCAAACGTATCGCTTACAGTCCAAATATTGACTCATCCCATAAGTTTGATTAATGCGGATGCATTCTAGCAATTTTGAAGATTACACGTGAAGGACGTTATTTTTTTGCCGAGATTCGTAATTACGGGGTAAATTTCACGACGGAAAAATAAATGAAGCTTTCTATTGCAAGGATTTCCTAAAATGCCCTATCAGATCGTAGTATTCTGTATCTTGGTAACCTTAAGGGTTTGTCCACCGGGCCAACGGTCAGCCATTGCGGTCAACTACACAGCTTGTCCGACTCGCCTTCGTGCTTCGGGTCCTTTGGTGATTAACGAGAGGTCAAACCTAGTGCCGGCCAAAGCACGCGCAAATAGTCTCTCTCTCGTGAAATTGGGTTCCAAAGCGAGTCCTGATTGAGGCGTCCACCAATGCGGCCTTGACGAGGTTTCTCCAGCTGTGTCCTGCGTCAGAATATTCCCGGGCGAGCGGAGTGGAAACGCTGAGAGTGTGAACAACGATCGCAAGGAGAAGATGGAGCAGGGAAATTTACGTGAGTCTCTAATTTGAATTATGTATGGACAGCTTCAAGAATCTGATCCTTTTAAATTAAATCATTACATAAAAATATAATACAATACATTACGCATCCGTGAATTGCAAAGAAAGATCCAGGAAGCAGCATTATTACAAAAAAGAAAGTAAGGAGCAAGACTTCGTTAGTCGGGAAGCCGCAGAATAGCGGTTTATTAGTCAATATAGAATACTTAGTGTCATATCCCATCGGGCAGAATGTCAGCGTGAGCAAAAAGGTTCGTGCGAAGCTGTCACTTTATCGGATTAGCCAGTCGCGGTAAAAGCGTCTTGGAAACGGCGCCCTCCAATTCGTTAATTTACCCAACCTCGTTTCCTTCGCGGCGATATTAATCGAGCCGGACGTTCTCAGAGATATCTCAATCTCCGGGAATATGGCGCCGCCAGAACAGTTCGTCATAAATGAGAGACGCTCGTCATACCGGAAAGAAACGTATATTTCCGCACAATCACAATCACAATCATAATTTATATAAAATATTTTTGCGAAATACAAAAATTTCCAATAAATATTAATATAAATATTTACTACTAATACTTGCTGAATTGGATCTTTTAATTATTATTTACAAAAGTATTACCAAAAAATTATAATAAAGTATATTAATTATTAAAGTAAAACAAAAAATTATCATTAAGTTATCAATAAAAAATTTCAATTTAATATTATTAATAAGATTTTTATAATACAATATTTATCAATATAAAGAATACATATCGAAAAATGTTTAATTCATCAAAAAGATAGATATTATTTCTTCAATCTTTTTATTAGTTCATTTAGTATTGAATTTTTTTTATCTTGATTTATATTAGATAAATTTTTTTAAAAAATAAAAGTTATCTTTTTTATTAATCATCGAGATGTCCCAAAATGTCGCGAACACAAACAACATTCTACAAAAAATTCAGTTCGGCGCCATCGAATCGCGGATATTTTTTTAACGGCATCACCCGACTAAACTTTTTTCGAGGGTTGCGGCTATGGGGAAGTTGTATTGTTTATTCAGAAACGTATCAGCGTCGGCGACTACGGCAGCGACGACGACGACCACGACGAACGACCGAATCGGCGAAGAGGCGGACGAGAGCGAGAGGGCCGCGTGAATGGCACTTCCGGTAGAACGAGGTTCGCAGGGCTCCGCAGACTCTCGCTTCCGGTCAGGCGTCCGCCGTCCTTGCTACCCCATCGAAAACGCAGGTCCGGATCTCCCTGCGTTCGTTCCCCCGTTTTCCCTTCTCTTCACACCCCTTTGCACCCCCTTTCTGCCCGACGAGAAGTTCGCTCATCGGACCCACCGGCGTTCGTTAATTAAGATATCGATTCTTATTGTCCGCCGGCCGCCGAGTCGAACGGACGTCCTGGCCGGCGCCTGATTTCACGCCCGCGTTAGGGGTTGCTCCTATGCGCACCCGTTGTCGGTCACTCGCGACGAGGCACAACCCCTCTATTCGCGCGCTTTTGTCGCTTTCGAAACGTGGTAGATTCGCGATTCCGTAACGTACCGTATCGATTAATTGTTCGATGTTGCGGATTCGCCTTCGCTTTTTCAGTGTCTATAAGAATACATCACTCGTATGTAATACGAATGTTACAACATTCACTCACTTCTTATTCTTAAAAATAATTTGTGGATTTTATATGTATGTGTATATATATTTGATATATATCGTCAAATATGTTATACTATATCAAAGAATGTTATCAAATAAACTAATTATAAAATTTTTATAAAATAATGTCAAAAGCATTGCTTCATATTATAAAACAAGATTATGTTTCAATATACACTGTCAATCTATAATAAACATACCGTAAACTGTAGACCTTCAGAAGTATACATCGAAATACAACTTAATTTTACACAATTTAAAAAAATTGACAGTTTTGTTAGCAACTAATTTTAATTCAGCAATTAAATAAACGATGTTTCAAAATGTAATCTATTTTTCTCCAACACATAATAATACCATATTACAATTCCATATTACAATTATTTTTGAATTTGGAAATAGCTGTGTGATAGAGTATAGCGGGTAAATTTTTAAGGATTCTCTTACAAAAATATCGTATCAAAGCACTTCGAAAAGAATCCTAGTGCGTCATCTGATAAATATCTTTGTAACGTTACAATTTATCAGATGACACAAACTTTTTCGAAGTGCTTGGGTATGATATTTTTATGATCTTTAAAAATTTACGCTCTGTGATATACACAGATCTCTTTTCTCTAAATCCAAAAATAATACTTACTTCTTGGATCTACAATTCAATATTGATGGTCTACATAGATCCAAGAAGTAATCTAGCTATATATAAAAAATGAAACAACAGAGTCGGAATAAAAAAAAATTGCAAGTAATTAATTATAGAGATTCTTAAGATATACAAAGTCCAGTAATGGAACTTATTTCTCTTTTATCATGATCTAGTCTTGAACCTTCCTGAATAACAACACGAAATTTTTTTTCTACAAAAATCAAAATAGAAAGCATTACCCTTTTATTTTTAATTTGTATATTTAATAATAATTTTGAACGGAAATTCCTCGATATTTCAATAAATTATAACTTCGAACAAGTTTTAAAACTTTTAAAAAGGCATCTTAATAAACAGTAAAATCAGAAAACATCGAATTATCGTTTTCAAAAATAAAGTTTTCGTAATCTGTTGTAATCGTTTCAATTTCACCGCATAGAACACTTATCGTGCCAATCAAAATAGGTTACGTCATCCGATCACGCTTCACATAACGCTCGATGGACTTTATGAGGATTTTCGACATTCTCTATCAATTTCGTCGTCCTTCGTTTCTTCCACTCATCGACAGTGGCAACTCGACGTGCTACGTGCGCACATATGTAGAACGTCGAAGCCACAGGTGTCAGCGAGAGCAGTATTTTTCAGCGAGGCCCGTGGTGAGGGTGATAGAGCAAGAGAGAAAAGGGTAAAGAGCGCGCTAAGAGGAGCGAGAGAAATGGAGAGAATGAGAGTGCTCCCATCGAGGTGGGAGGAAAACGAGAGAGGGACGTTTCACCGCGGCAGGGAAACGGCGGAGTGCCGGCACGCACGTTGAATCTGCTAAACGCTCTCGCTCGTGCGTGAAATGCCTCGATATCACTGTTTTATTTCGGCCCGTTCGTTCGTCGCCGTTTTCTCCCGCTTTCTCCGCAATTCCGTCCTTTTTACCCCCGGCCGACCGACTGAGTCGGCCGGCGCGCAACCCTTTCTCTCTCGTCGCGCTCTCATGACCGTTCGTGCAGATTTGATGACCCTCCCGCTATGATTTGACGATGATTCAATTGTCTACGGCCAACTGAAATGAAGCACCTATAAGTTGAGCCACCTTTTTCGTGGCTGGCCTTTCATTTGTATTGGTCGGCACGTTTCCAATGCTTGGGGAACGACCAGATTATTGGTTTAACCCTGTCAAATATGAGAAATACAAACCGAATTTTTCTGATTGCAATATCGTAAAAGCATCTGCGTTTTATTAACCGTATATTTGAAATTGAAATAGAATATATAATGATTATATAGTCATAAAATTTTTATAAATAAATAAATTAATTATAATAATAAAGTTTTAAGAAAATTTTAGACGTTTGTACATACAGTCTATACAATTAGTACGAGGTTTTAAATTGTAGATAAAAATTTTGTAGGACAAAATTTTTCTCTATCAATCATCGTAAGGTGGATATTTACTTGCATTCTGCACTTCAAATAGAACGCTTTATAGAACTTGATATAGTTTTTATACACAGCTGTAGTTGAGGATTAATTTTAATAAAAACAATAAATTATAACAGAGAAAAGTTCAATGTAAAATATAATTATTATATATTTCAGAATGTGCACTATTAAATTCATAATGTCAAATTATGTTCAATTTTAGTTATTTTTAAGACAATTTTAAATAAATGTTAAATACTTTAACTCAAGAAAATTATTAAATTTGACACAAATTTGGTTTATTATTTCTAAATGCATACGTTCATATTGGCGATGTTTACTTTGAAACTAACCACAGAAATTAATTACATTTTAACACACATAAAAGTTAAAAATAACAAACGTTATTAACTCAAGAGATTGAGTTACCATTGTCCCTTTAATATCTAACAATGTGTGAGACTTTACTATAAATACATATTAATATAATGTGTATATAAAACATGTTATTCTTGACGGCTAATAAATTTGAAAGTTATTAAAAAAATTTGTTGCTGATTTCCAAAAATATGATATCGCCATAAAATCGTGCTCGATAAGTCGATAAATTGCAGAGTGGCCCGTTCGGCCAATTTAATTAATAATTATCGACTCGAAGAGGAGCGCCTGGCACAATGGCGATACTTCCTTGGCGTAATCCTCCGAAGATTAACGAGCCCGTACCAGAAGGGACCGCTCTCCACGACTCCACCGCCTCTCGCCGCTCGACCCTCCGTGCCCCTTCTGTATGCTATATCGTCCTCTCTTACAGCCGCAAGACGCCATGGCGCGCCTTGCGGTGGTTGCGGCAAGAACCCTCGCCGTACCCGCATTAACGCAATTATGAATTTGTCGCGTTGGGATCTGACAATACAAGATGTCGCAGCCATTCTCCCGCCGCACCTTCCCACCCAGTCAGAGACCCTTAGCCCAGCTTTCCTCGTTTACACTAAAACCGATTTTGCGGACTATATGGATCGAGACGACGTGACATAAATGCAATTTGCCAAGTCACGTGGACAGTCGTATGCGACAATATGGAGAACATCAGTCATTATTATGATATACTCGTTAATAAATCATCGTGAATCAGATTAAACCGGAAATCATTCTGAAAATGAAATAAAATAATTACGGCATTTTGATAAATGTCAAAGACAATTTTAGAATGTTAGCTCTAAAGATTAATATTAACGTACTACCATTTGAAGCTGAGACAACATATATTATATGACAGCGATGGCATCCAAATGTACAATATACGTTATCCCATAACATGAAATAATATTAGCAACTACAACTTTCGGCTGCATGAAACTTATTATATTTATCATAAGTTACGCTAAATGTTCAAGAAATATTTTCAGAGTGCTTCGTCCCGTCGTCTCTCCTTCATGAATCAATATTCAATGTATTTCATGCGCCCGCCTTGTTAGCCGTGCCGCTCGTTTTGCGGCGCGGGAAGCGAGTGTAGTTTCGGCGGCCCTAAGTTAGTTTCGAACGGTCCCGTAGCAATAGCAGTAGCAGGCTGCGCTCTCTCTCTCTCTCTCTCTCTCTCTCTCTCTCTCTCTGTCTTTCTCTCCCTTTCTCTTTCACTCTCTCTGGTATCGTGCGGTAAAGTGCGACAGACGGGACGAGAGGATCGTTGCGGCTCGCCGCAGGCGACTGCTGCGACCTGCTCTCCTCAGCGACAAATTCCTCCTCCTGGCTCGACCGCTTCGCCCCCCCCCCCCGGTTCTCCTTGCTCTTGTGCGCCTTGTCGTTCCACCCGTTCATCGTTGGAGAGCCGCGTCTCACGACTTCTCCTCGGCTTATCCTCGTGAACTTGTACAACGCGCAAGAAAATCAATCGGCATGGCCCAGCAAGGCGCAAGGATTCCAGCGGCAAGGATTTCTCCCAGTCTGGATTCAGGAAAGGGTCACGAGAGCGCCGGTAAGGGTGATTCTCTAAACATCAAGGAGATAGAGAGACTGCCTAGTCAGCCCTTAATATCGTGAGAGCCGGATCCGCGCAAACAAGCCACCGTAACCTTCGGTTAAGCGCCGGCCAAACCATCCGGTCAAGCCAATGTCGATTCGACCGCTGCTGGCCCTATTATCGCTAACTAATAAAGGGCCTAATTGAAATGCCGGGCTTTTGTTTCCAGTACTTGAGCGTCGTTCGTCTTTCCGAAAGCGCCAGACCCGGCCGTTTGACCGGTTCTTGAGGCTCCAATGCAGATCGGAATTCAGTAGTAAAGTGGATTTGCGAAAATTGATTGGCAGTGCTTTAACTGGAAAACTAGACCTTTGGTTTTATCTTTTACATTTGTATATATATATATATATATATACACACACATATATATACATATTATATTCATATATTTATAGTTACATTTAATTCAACTTCAATCTTTATTTAAAGTTACAAATTCTTTGAAACAAATCAGTTTTGCTTATTTTGAATAAATTATGGTCCGAACATTTTAGTATATATATATATATATAAAATAGTAAACGATCTCGCGCCATGATGTCACTGTGCTCTTAGCGCTAAAACACTACCGTGTCTCCAAATAAATAAAAGTAATTATTCATAATTATAATCTACATAAAAACTCAAAAGTTCTGGACATAAATCTCTTTGTGATTCGTAAGGAAAATAAGTCGACGATAATTCAACCATAAAGCATAGACAGAAAGTGATCGAGATCGCTTATAATAGCGACCCGCACATAGACGGCGACGTGCTCGTTCACAACTATTTTCTACGAAGGGGAAAGAAAAAAGTTTGATCACAGTAAATGCCATTATTATGAAAGATCACTTTCAACACGATTTTTACTCCGGACGAAAGCTCTTATACTATTGTCGTGATGTCCTTAAATTCCACGCGCGTCTTATTGGAAGCAGGATTTTATTCTTAGGAAACATAATCATATCAATTTCCCATATTGTTAAATTATTTGCGATTCTATATTGAGGGACTATATGTGGCAAAAGTGCCGTAACTACTTTCGATCTTATTGTTACATCGTTCTTATTGTTACATTTGAGCCTATGAAAATCGTAATCGTAACATAAAAAATAGCAAAATAATCACGTTTGATGAACAGATAATTCTAATATTGAACGTTCCAAAACATTTCCTTTGTTAGAAGATATTATATATTAGATATCATACAAAAAAGATTCTTTTAATATAAATAGCTTTCAATATGAATTAGTTCGTAAATTATTAAGGAAACTAAAGAGTCAGAGTGCTTGTTTTTAACAATTTTTTGTATGAATTAAACTGAACGTACTTGAACGATATTTATACAACATATAATGAGTAGAAAAATAATTAAATTTTTTTAGCTAATAGAAACTGCAATTGTATAATATAATAGCTGCTATTTTGTTAATTTTTCATTTGATACGTATTTTGTATAGTTTGTATTCACTCTATAGCGGCGAACGTCCTAAAGATTTCTAACAATAAGTTAAAATTCGCCACAAGTGGACTACCAAGATCTGAAATGTTATTATAAAACAATGATTTCAATAAAAAAACGGAGTATATAAAATATTTATTAATAAACAATATATTTTTTTTACTCTTTATGTGTTATATAAAAATCATATTTTTAATTATATATCATATGTATATAAATTAAAGTTCTTACTAAAGCTTTACGTCTATTCAATATTTCCTTTCGTCTATCTTCTCGGTACATTGGGATGCATCCTCTCGCGAGAAAGGAAAATAGATCGTTCAGATATTAAGCAATGAAATTGCACCGAAAGTTTCGCAAGAGTGATGAAAAAACGGCTAGGACCATTCTAGCGTAAGCCGAATGATATTGCGCAATAAATCATTTTTCATTAGGTCGCAAAAATATGGGAAGAGAAAAGAAAGAGAGAGGGAAGGAAAATAGCTCGCGTGATGCAAAAATAGTACTGTAAAAACTTACCTTGCTGGCGTGCGGTTGGACTGACTGTTCGTGAGAGAGACTGCTGCAAATCGGCCGAGAAGGCAGCCTGCCGTGTTTTGCTCAGGTATAACTGCAAAAGGAAACGAATTACGTGAAATTATTCCTCCGACGTCAATCCTAATTTATAAGCAAAGCATTTCTTTAATTGCTTGTACTATATTAAGAATGAGTTTTGTAATGCAGAAAGACAGATGTGTCGTGACAAAAGTTGAACTTAAGTGTGCTATTTTGAATTATAAAACGAGCGAATAATTCACTCGTGAGCACCAAATGACAACGTTCGAATCCATTATTTTGAACGCTATTATTAGGATATTGTAAGTGAAGTGTCATTTTGTAAAATCAATACGATTTCTTGAGAGAAAACGTAAATTTAGCTTAATGTCTAATTCAACACGCAACAACAAAATATAAATCAATATAAATCATCGTATAAGTTAAAACTAGATCAAATATTTTATTTTCTATGCATAACAGTATATCTTAATTTTATTCTTATTTTTCTGCTTAGATATCTTTTATGTACATCTATATTTGTATAAATATTCACAGTTATTACAAAGTAATGCCTATATTTATAAAAACTTCACACATTTTCATACTTACAATATATATAGAAAAATTGAATAGCTTATTAGTGAAAACCGTTTTTTCCACTTGAAATATTTGGCGAGAGCGAATAAACTTATATAATCTTTCTATTTCAAGTTATCGATAAATTCTTTTTTTTTTTAATTAAGAAAAATTTGTTTAATTAATAAAATGTATATAATAACGGCATAATAAAATTTTATTTATTAAAAAAGATTTCTATTTATTAAAATAGAAATCTTTTTTTCTATTTATTAAAATAGAATACCCTTGGCTGGTTTTGCAGCTGAAAAAAAGATTTTAGCTGATTTTGAAACAGCCTCTGCCATTTTTTATTAAATATAACTAATAGATATATGTAACAATATTTGCAACAGTAGGGACTTAACTGGATTTGAATCCTTTTCTCTATAATAATTGAAATTTTCTTTTACAATTAGATCCATTTCTTTGTCTTTTTATATATAGCTGCTTTCAGCTAATTAAAATTAAAAAAATAGTTGTTGAGATTCAATTAATTAATAATATGTAAAATGTAACTATCGAGAAGAGACACGACTCGCAGCTGTCCGAAGCTCGAAAAGGACTAGAATTGCGTATCGAAGAGATTTGGCATCCCGATCACGTGCTGAGGCCAAGACATCCCCTTTAATATTAGGACCAAATCGGACTGACTCGCTTCGGTATAAAATAAAGGGCTGACATGCGAGCACAGCGGGAGAGTCGAGCCAAGCCGAGGGAGAAACCGAAGCGAGATGGAGCTCCGTGAGAGTAACGGAGAGAGGCGTGGAAGACAGGCGAGGGAAGGGTAGCTTCACCACCGCGGTGAGGGATGACTGAGCGAGTCGGTTAAACGGGCGTCTTCTTTCATAAATTTGGAGGGCGCCCCCGGATAAAGGTTTAGAATAAATCGTTCGGCCTGTTATCCACTCCGACGTCGGCGGATAACGCCAGACGAGAGCGCGGCCCCGGATGGCTCAACAATCCCTCCTTAGCCTTCCCGCATGATCACACGTTGTACTACTTTGAGACGCGTATTTTGCACGTTTTCCATCTACTCTGAAAAATTTCAAATTTCATCAATACTGTATTTTTTATTTTGCGCCAAAATGAAAAATATTCAATGTAACGTAAATATTTCGATGAAAAGATTTATAGAATACAGAAGGAACAAAGATCTTCTTGCAACAACATATGTATATTATAATGAAAAAAAATATTTTAATAAAGTATATAAAATTTTAACTAGATATCTCTAATAAAAAATAATTGTGTTACGTTATCAAAATAATTATATAGGATGCCAAAACTAGTTGCTAGACAGTCAGAACTTTTTACATTATCATCCTGCTAAAGTATCCTATATAATTTTTTTCATTCAACTTTCATATTCATATAATAAAATATTATTTTCAAAGAGATCTATATCTAATTAAATTTTTACCTACTTCAGTAAAACCATTCTTTCCGTATAGATTTAATAAGAAAATCGAACCTCTTAACAAAAAATATTTTTCATTAACATTTATATTACATTTTATAAAATCGCTACAAAAGAGGATTTAATGACAAAATAACTAAGAAATAATATAACAGAAATGTGTACGCGTATTGTATACGATAACTTACAGCACGCAAGACTGACTCTCTAAAATGGCGAGCGTAATATGAAAGTTCAGGCGGGGGTAGCTAGAATGCTCATAAATACATCCTCGAAGATCGCACAAATCGCTCGTTCAAGGCCAATCCCCTTCGACGTTCCCTGCAAGAGATACGAGAGGGAACCCTTCTTCAACCCGCGTAGAAATACGCACGGTGATATGGCGAGTATAGCGAGTTACATGCACGCACACGTGTACTACATACACACACACACACACACACACACACACACACACATACACATACACAACACAAAGTCCGAATGTATCCCGAATGTACCATAGTGCAAAAGAAGGAAAATGATGGAAAAGGAAAGATAGAGAAAGAATGAGTAGAAACAGCCAAGAGCAATGAAGAAAGAGAGATAGGAGACCAAACCAGGCAGAAAGCCAGTCCAATTTCTCAAACCTGTCCAATCTGTGTCGTATGCAAAATCAATCACGTTCTACCCTGCCACACCGTCCTCCGCGGGAGCCCTGAGGGCCCCACAATTTTCAAATCTACCCGTAGCCGCCCGGTAATCCAACTCTTGAAGCGAAACTTCTCGCCGATCTAAGACGGAGTCATATCGAAGTGTCTTTTTCGATTTTTCTCACAATTCCATGTGTATATATATATATATATATATATATATATATATATATATATATGCGCACAAACATAGACGAATACGGTCAACAATGAATAGATAAATATCAAATTTGGAAAGTTGAACTTTTATTTCATGTTATGCAAAAAACTGTTTTTAAATTTAAAATAGTATTTTTTTAATATTTGATATCAGACAATTATATATATTAAGATGTAATAATACAATAATTAATAGTAAAACTAAAAAAATAGTAAAATAATTTTATAAGTAATAACTTTTAAATTGTAATATTTTACAATTTAAAAATAAATATATAATGTATAACAGCGACGTATGTTTTTAAAAATTGTAATATGTATATTATTATAAAGACTGTATTCTCCCTCATTCTCTCTCTAACAAAATGTATATTAACGAAAGAATAATATCCTTTGAAGCTGTATTGAGATGCACCCGTAATCCTGGTCAACGTTATAAAGTTTATATTGAGCCTTTGAATCACGGTAATAATATCGTGAGTGTGCTCAAAAGGCGAGTCGCGACGCGGAGGAAGACATTTTAAAAAGTAAAATTCAGAAAGTCATTAGGAACTATCGACGTATCGGACGTTTGTTTCGTCGTCCCATCCATTGATATGCATTACCTTCGATCGACAGCCGCGATCATTAAAGGGATCTAAGGGCGCTCTGTAAGGGTTTCAAGGCCGGGTGACCGCCTCGAAAAAGTAATTTGTCCTTTGGGGCACGAACTTCAAAGTGCACGCGGGACATTCGTCCCGCGTGCGGGCATGCTACAACAAGCGGCGTTCTACTTGCGCCCCTTTCTACTTGGCGCCACTGATCAGACTTGCTGATTTTTGCCGTCGCAACGTCGGCGTGGACCTTGTCCACCGGCGCGGGCGGCGCCTGTCAAGGGCCCCGGCTTGCCCTGGCTGTCGGAGCTCTCAGTCCCGAGAAGACGGAGAGAAACGGGAGGCCGGGAGCGCGCCACGAGGGGTGCCAAGAGTTTAGCATACGCATTTTGTACATTGAAATCCCGACACGTTCGTCCAACTTTAAATTGAAACTCGCTTCACGCCCGCATCGTCTCTCGTCGTCGATACTCCTCGTCATCATCATCATCGTTGTTTGGACGTTATCACGTTGACATTAAATGTTGATATCAATTTTGTCAAACATTGAGAAAAAATTTCTAATGCAAAAAAAAACCAAGCAATAAATTTTTTCAACAAATAATTTCATCAAAGGAATATGGAAAATTAAGAAAATTTTGTCACACAAAACCAAACGTTGTGAAATTTGATACACATGTAAAATATAAGATAAAATATGAAGAAATCTAATCAAAATCGAAATGGCTAAATGAATGGATCCTGATTAAAAACTAGAAAATGGATCTGCTGGATCGACGATATTGTCCGTTTGTCATTTATACAATTTTATTTTGGCGATTAACGTTGTTCGCAAGCATTATTTATCCTTGTTAAACATTTGATAAACAACAAGGATGATGTGATTCTATAAGCGTCAAGTGGATCGTACTCTAAGTCGGGTATTTGCTGAAATAGCAACATTTTAGCTAGCATACAGCTTACTCAATATATAAACAAAAAAATATAAACAAAGCGCGTAGTGGTGCTCGTGCCTCAATGATCCAAACGTGGTTCTATTTATCACAGTTTTCTGTTAGTCTTCTATTGCATCATAAAGTTTTTTTCAGAGCTCATAGATTGATCATTTCAAAGTTTTCAGTTTCCTTAGTGTCTTTATGTTTATTAGTATATCCATATGTTTTATGAGTATTAAACGAATACTGTCGTCATATGACCCATCAAATCAATTTTCTAATTTTTGATTTATTCATTCAACCACTCGATTTTTAGATCTCTTCATATTACCTCATATTACGCCTGTATTAAGTTTCATGACAATTGATTTTGTACCAAAATTTTCCCAATTTTCTGTACTCCTTTTAGACATTAATTTTCCATATATTACAAATATGTAAAAAAAAATAGCGTCTCTTTCTGCATTTATTTTTTTATTAAACTATTGTATAATTTTTTTTATAAAATTATTAAAAATAAAATTATATCTTAATTTTTTATTTTTTCATATCATTAGAAAATATTAATTAAAAGACAAGTTTATGCACAAGAAAATATAATATAATCGTGAATATCACATATATAGGTATATATACACACACACACACAC
>Ga0157364_1001990_pt1 | contig 18386 bp, 6 predicted proteins | sample AttsexASBM2_FD_111476 | JGI IMG/M metagenome (GOLD analysis project Ga0157364, IMG submission 111476) | Fungus gardens microbial communities from leaf cutter ant in Ribeirão Preto, State of São Paulo, Brazil - Atta sexdens ASBM2 | ecosystem: Host-associated > Fungi > Mycelium > Unclassified ...
TATATATATATATATATATATATATATATATATATATATGTGTGTGTGTATCTACATATATATATTATTAAGCATCAAGATCCATTTTGAATAAAAATAGGATTCTCTTATTCAATTTAAATCTAATAAAGCTACATAAAATTGATATTAAATTAAGCATAATATTTTAAATATATGAATTAATGTATATAATGGCTTCTTATAAATTCAACAAAAATATCTTATTACAAAGAAATACATCTTATTATTTTTAAGGAGGTTTTTCAAAAATGAAGGGAAATCACGTAACTTTCCTTATCTTAAACACGAGAGCATAAAGGAACAAAATGCCATTGCTATCTTCTAAAAAATAAATAATGAATGAAATTTAATTTTTTTATGACAGAAATGAATATTTTTGTGGAAAATATTGAAGAAAAATTGTTTATAGTAATTATTTAATTTAGGTATTGATATTCTAGTGGAAACGACATTTTTACTAATGTGACATCATTTAAAGAGAATTAATGAACATATTACACTCTTACACAAAAATGATACGGTGAAACTTCATTTTTTTTTATTTTAAAATGTTCTTTAAATTTCATTCTTTTATATCCATATAACTCTTCACAATTCATATGTTTTGTTTACAAATAAATCTTTCTTCTCATAAGAATTTAAGCTATTTTAGAAAATTATTTTAAGAAAGCTGTACGGTCAAAAAAATCTGAAAAATTCAGGAATGCTTACTCGCAAAAAAATATTTTATTGCTTCAGCTAGAATTGTCGCTGTTTTTCGTATGTGATAGAAAAAAATTGTGTATCATACGCATAGAGTTCATAGCACAATATTTTAACAATATATGCAAGAAAATTGAGGTTACATAATTAAATCACATATGAATCACATTTAGAGAAGAGCATTATAGCGAGACTGTCTGAATAAATTTGATAATAATGGTTTGAATATAAATTCTATCTCTATCATCTGTATTGATTAGACATAAAACATATCCAATATCGTAGTGTTTGCTAGTTCATTTTAGCTCATTTTTCGTATTTATAGATAATTTTTCACTATAATTGCAAGATCATTCTTTCTTTCAATGTACTTATTAATTATTAATTTAATTACAAACTTATTTTCAATATTTGATTAAATTCTTATATCATGTGAAAAGACTGAAACACCTCCTTAAATTTTCAAGAAATGGAAAGTTCAGCAACATAATCAGGCAACACTTCGCTTCCTCTCAGTATCAATCGTTTTTATAACAATGCATTACGCAATGCGTCGATTGAAAGATTTCAAGACTCTCGTTTCCATAAGATTCATTGATTTTACTGGAAATAGTAGTCATGTTGTGAAAATTGACCGCATATATTGTCCGTGGCTTGCAGCCACGATAATTGTCTGTGTTGGAACCTGTCTACTACCATCACACGATAAACGTTCATATGTCTGGCATGGCTGCGTCATCCAGAGAAATGAAAGAAAAATCACGGCGGCGATACTGCGCCGGCAAGACATCGTCAGTCCCCGATTGTTTCCGACTTGTCAAATGCCGGGAAGACACGTCCGTGATCGTCACACTCCGGAGTCTCCGGATACGGTCGGTCAGTGCGAGGACGTGAGGCATCGGGTGTGTCAGCATGCACGTGCCATCGTCCATCGCGATTCTTCTGCTACACCTGGTCTCGATCGCGGCCCGTCCGAGTCATCCGGAGGTCGTGCAGCGATCAAACGCGTCGAAGAAATGCTGCTTCGCCGGTTATGCGTTCAACGAAGACCTAGAGTGTGTCCACGAGGAACCGAACAAGTTCAACTACACCACGCACGATGCCTGGCGAACAATCGCCCAACATCCGCAGCAGATTACCACATTGATTACGTCCGTGCAGGGCTTGAACTGCCGCGATAACGAGGAGGATGATTTGCAACATCATCCATACGACCTCCCTCGCATTTATTCCATCTTTCGCGCGCCGAGGGACTATTGTATCGAAAACATGATCAACGGTACGACGGTGCTGATCAAATGCGCGGAGACCGGAGTCTCAGAAGTGACTCGGGACAGAGAGAATTCGACGGAGACGACAGTGATAATGAAAACCACGACAACGACGACAATGACAGCGACGACGATCATCACTGTGACGACCATCACCACCATTACCACCGTCAGCATGACGAATGTATCGTCAAAGGAGAATGAAACGCAGGTTGCTCATCACTGCAGCGATCTAAGGAATGTGTTCTTCTGGGGCACTCAGACTTACATGGACACCAACGTGGCCCACGTTGCTCTCACCATTATCGTCGTCGTGGTATACCTGTCTGTTCCGCAACTCGCCAGGAGCATCTACAATCGCGCGGTGCTCCGCCACAACGTCTGCCTGCTGCTGCAGGGGTCCTTGCTGACGTTTCTCGGCTACTGTAACTTGTGCGGCATCTCGATGAGCGACAACTTGGAAACATTCTTGTGGGTACTAATGCAGTACTTTACGAACGCCACGGTATTCTGGTTGAATGTGATCTGCTTCGACATGGCACTGTCCATTACGCGGTTTCGCTGGATGATAAGCTCGGGTAAGCAGACGAATCAAGAGGAGAACAGGCGACTCCGGCTGTACGGAGTTTTCGCGTGGGGCGGCGCCTTCCTACCCGCCGTCGTCGCTATCATCTTGGAATTTTGCCCTGGCATCCCGGAGGACCTCCCGTTTAAGCCGAATTACCGCCGTTATCATGACGGGCCGAACTACGTGGTGAACTTATATTTCTTCGGCCTACCTATGCTGACACTCCTCCTGAACAATGTGCTATTTGTGTTCACCACGTACAAGATTATACGAATACAACAAAGCACAGAGATAGCGACGAGGAATCAGTCCAATGCTCTTAGGAAAAAGTACTTCCTCTTCTTGCAGCTGTACTTGCTGATGGGCGCACCATGGTTTTTCGGCTTGCTCTTCGCTTGCATGAACAAGCTCGTGGTGATGAAGATATGCCGACTAATATGGCCGATTCTGTGGCTTTTGATGTTCGCTACCCATAAGAAACAACGACGGAAACTCGTTAATTTGTTGACGTTGCGATGCGTCAAGAAGAAGCCTGAGATTATCGCAATCTCGTAGAAGCAAACCAATGACTTTGCGCGATTTAGAATTAACTTGGACCGTCGATAAAATACATGCGTGATGGATCAAGTTCTTATCGACCGCAACCGCAGCGTGAAAAATTATGGGATACTCCTTCTATTGTCATACAACGGTTACATAATCGCGCGGCGACGATAGTTCCTCCTGCTAGTTCGCGCAAATTGTGCGCTCGCGGGCATTTGCATTACTTTCTTGCGCAACCCGCAGAAAACCCCCCATCTCGAGGAAAAGAAGAAATAAAAAAATCAACAATGTTGCTGCCGCCGCAATATCCGATGCCGCGAACTGAGCGATGAGTCGCAGAAAAACTCGGGTACGTGGCGTCGTCGCGTGGTAGGATAATAAAGGAGTCGTGGCGCGACGTCGTTTCCTGCCGGGGCATTTTAATTACCGTATTCGCGACGCGCCATCACTCGCCCCCGCGCGCTCGTATTATCTTTTTTGTTTTACTACGTGTAGAATATTAACCTGTTAGTATACAACGCGGAAGATACATCAGCGGCGGACGCTTTTTGTAGGCGATCTTCCGCACCATGAAAAGACGCAATAAGAACGTGATTCTCTCCTCTTGCGGGAAAACCTCGTCTCCTGTGCTAACAGGTTGAAATATAACTGCAAAATGCTCGGGAGATATTCTTTATTTTCTACCGAATGTCATTTTTGTACCTAGTATTAGGTAGACGGAAAGGTTCTCGTGTAAATATCACAGATGTCACGAAAAGAATGATTCTGTTAAAGTATCTAAAAATTTAGATAAATACAGATCTAAAAATAATTTTGTTAAAATAATTAATGCAGGATACTCAAACTGGTCGCTACGCACAGAAAAATATTATTTTATTGCTAAGAAAAGTAATTACTGAATTTCTTTCGTATTTTTAAGTAACAATTATCTTTAATACAAAATATATTCTTGATACTAATTTTAAAATGGAATACTCATACAAATTTTAGACAAATTCATTATTATGTTAGTCAAAACAAAAATTTATTTTCTTTTGAAGAATATAAAAGAATTTATTGAAGAAATGACTTTATAATACATACAAACAAATACAATATGTTTTGATTTAATAATCTTTAAATATAAATATTAAACTTATTAAGATTCAGAATATAGTTTGAATAAATTTAATACGTGTAATGAATTTGTGATAGATTTACGGATATATGAAATTTTGAAATATTTGAAAGAAGTAATTATTACTTGCATCGTACAGTATGTATTTTTCTATCTGCAGAACGTCAAAATTTTTTGCAGAAAAACCTGCTCATCATGCTTGAGATTCCTGCACTGAAAAAAAATGTATAAATTTTAATGAATATTTATTTGAACAGTACCAAAGCTTTATTTACAATAATAAATATTTATTCAATAAAAATTAAATAAAATTAATGGCTTGATACCAAAAAATATATATTTGTATATTTAGTAAATATTTAGTCTTACCCTCTCGGTACTTTTCAAGCACAAGATTTATTAAAATTTAACACATTTTTTCAGTGTATATAATTATTTTGATCGTCCGACAAAATTATTTTCAGATCTGTATCTGGCTAAATTTTTTTAGATTTTCAACAAAATCGTTCTTTCTGTATAAATATTCAAATATCTAGTCAATTATGGGAACATAAACAAGTCAATTAACAATGGGATTTGCTAGAAAAAATTACCAAATAACGATATCTTCTCGATAGCGCAATAACATCGCGCGGAATCAATAAATAAGGCCTACGAGCCTACTTATTAATGACATATTGATTTAATGTTTCATTCCGTTCGCCACATGGCAAAAAAATAAAAAGACTCATAGTTGATCTTGAATCAACCATATAATATCAGAATCAGATATTTCTAAAAATGCAATAAAGAATAAATGTCGCGTACATAATATAAGAGAAATAGAAAGAATTAAAATGACAACTAATTTGTCACTCGATTTATTAATTAATAAATATAGTAATTAAATATAGTAATTAAAATGTATATAAATATGACTTGTTATAATATTAATTTGCAATATTTTATAAATAGGGCAAACCGAATATTTTTTGAAAGAAAACCGAGAAGCTCTGTTATTTTAGAATGCAGGAACACGATCTGGAAATAAATTCATATGTAAAATTGTAGAGAGATATTCGACTCAGAGAATCTATCAAAACGAAAATATATCCATGACCAGCATTTACGTAACAAACTGTAAACAATTAAAAAATGTGATTAAAGCGTAAGTTTGAACTGATAATACTTTTTCTATATACATTCTCTGCGAGCATAAAGAAAAAAAAATATATTATAATCTCTCATTCTATATGTGATATAAAGTTATCGATATATTATGTTATTAGTATTTTAATCGCAATTATTTGTATAAAGATATATATTATTACATTAAAATTCGTATTAAAATATCTTTTTTGTTAAATCGATTTTCATACTTGTCTCTATTATTAGAATTAACGTTCCATGTATTTTTAACGTATATGTATATACGCATCTATTCATCTTGAGTTTTCCACATAAAGCTGTTAACTAGAAAGGCTTATAGTTAGCTAATCTTCGCAAGTATAAGCATGGACATGACGTGAGTCATCGCCTGGATATCGCTGTCATAGATTGCATCAATATTTATGCCGTGCCGTAGCGTCGCGTGTGTGCAGATTCGTGTATGTTATTTTGCGTTAAAACAAAAGCTAATTTATATGCGTCAAATTTTTTTGTCGGTCAAGTCACTTCTGCATTTTACGGACTGCTCGTCGCGTCGTGTCGCGCGATTTGCGCATGAACAAATGCAAACAAATATTATACGAAGTAATAATTTGAAATTTGACATACTGGAGATATTATGCGTGACAAGCATGCTTCGTTAGCGGACTTCCTTGTCAAGAGATATTTCGGTGATCATTATGTCTAACCAGCCTTTTAAAGCCCGAAACGCTTTTCATCCAGCCGATCCACCGCACGGCATGCAAAATTACGATGTGGGCGCTCTAACGAGAGATCAGAAACAAGCTTTGAACAAAATGAAAATGATGATTCGAAAGGAAAACGAAATTTACTTTAAATCACACCCGGAAATCAGAGGTCTGATCGGTATTTTATTAAGGTACGCTCGCATCTAATATTTTATAATTACATTAGGAAAATAAATACACGAAAATAATGATTTTGATGAAATATTTAAAAATTTAGTTATAAACACGGACCTGAAATTAATTTTGTTTGGATCATCAAAATAATTATATAGGACGTTTAAACTGGTTGTTAACGCTTTTTGTAGCAAAATTATCAACTTTTAAACGTTTTAAATATTTTAATGATCCAATACGAAATGTATGTATCTATGTTCAAATTTACATAATTTTGCTGATGTAAGTATCTAAAATTTTATTCAGATACAGATCTGAACATAATTTTGTTGGATCATCAAAATAATTATACAGAATGTTCACACATGATGTATGCTGCAAAACGTTTTAACATTTTAGCAATTTAATTTAAGCGTCCTATATAATTATTTTAACGGCAAAATTATTTTCTGGTCTGTATCTTTTAGATATTTCAGTGAACTATTTTTTTCATGTGTGTATCACAATGTAGAATTTTTATATTCAATTTATGTCTCTTCCCTAATAATAATTTTATAAAAAACGCGAAACGCCAATTATAATATTTGATACGTGACGAGAATATCGTTGGAGATTAATGATACGTCATTAAAATCGCTCTCGCAGGCACGTCCTATCGAAGCAGCCGCTCATCGATATTCACGAGGTTGTAGGTACATTTTTCAACAGACCACGTCGAGAAATTGTTGCTGACCTTTTGGATTACTTGTCGCCCGCCGATAAACGATCAAACATAACGGACGATCTTCGACGGGAAATATTTCGAACAGCCAGCTTTGAAACTTGCAGTAGCAGCGATTCGAACTCACAGTCCTATTCTAGCTCATGCAACTGCATGCAATCGCACGAATGTGATTCAAACAATCAACGTTGTGAAACTCGCAGTAGCGATGATTCGTACTCGCAATCCGATTCTAACTCGTGCAATTGCAACCGCACGGATGTGACTCGCAATTTTCAATAGTAAACCAAATAGAGTCGATTTACTTGTTACATTCACAAATCCGTTCAATCTTTTTTTTTAAAAATCTGATATGAATTTTAATAATACGATTAGATATTATATCCAGTCGCGCGAACTTTTCATATAAATTTTAAAATCAATTAGTTTGAAATCAATTGATTTTTGTAACGAGAATATATAATAAGACTAATGCTACAAATGCTTCGAAATATTTTTTGAACGGTGATCGGTCAGTTCGTTCAAAATTCTTTCTTTTGTTTGGTCAATCGAATGTTTCAAAGTACTTGTAGTGAGACTTTGACCACACCCATAATCCTGGATGATGTATTCCTTATTGAATGCTACAGAAAAAAGTTTTTTTTATTAAAATATTTAAATATTTAGCAAGATCTAAAAATAATTTTGATCAAAATAATTATAAGGACATTTAAGTTGATTACTCGAATATCAAAAATTATTATTTGCAGCATTATACTTATTATACTTGAGCGATCTACGTAATTGTATTGATAGTCCAACAAAATTATTTTTTAATTTGTATCTACACAAAAGAGAAAAAATTTGTTAAAACAACTTAAACTTCACTAATTCAAATGCACCATCATAATATATAGACAGTTAGTTTTCTAACTATGTTAAAGTAGCGAAACTTTGCGACTGACTAAAATTAGCGATTATAGGTAATTAGATTTGTTGGGACAGCACAACAAATTATTTAATACAGCAAAGATAATTTTTTATGAAAATCAGTCCAATAAATAAATCAAAATTTTAAAACATATTAAGATAATGCATTTTGCTGTAATGAAAAAACTTGTTATATTAGCAATTTCCATTGAAACAATTAGCTGAATTAACATACTGATAGTTGCTTACAGACATAATTTCTTTGCTGAATCATCAAATCTTCTTAGTTATAAATGTTGAATTCGCGCAGTAAGTTATAGCTTTGCTGAACTATCAAATCTATTTTTTCAGTGATAGCTAAATTTTTATGTAAAAAAAAACTGTACTTTCCATGTATAGAACACTATATAAATATTATCTGTCTGTCATTAATTTATCATATAAAATCCAAATTTTATTCTGTCGAATGTTTACTTCACGTATATCAATATGTAATTATATGATGGATGCATTATAAACATATATTAACGTAACCGGTTTTACGTATATGTTATTGCCTTATTAATCCAAGCTTTAGCCTATTTATTAAATGATCGAACAAGCGACAGTGCGAAAAACCATTATTTGTAATTAATGCGCGCGACATGTAGGGAAAGTAACGACCACGTATCGATTAGATAAAAATGGAGTGCGAAAACGTGGTTACGCCCGAGTTACCTGACAATATTCAGTGACAATATTTATCTGGTCATGCTAACGACAGCGGTTATCTTGTAGAGTAATATGATGGGCGGTTGGGACCGGTTGTAGCGATACCGATCGGCGTTAACCTCGATTAATTAAATTTTGTTACTTCATCTACGGGGTGTACCGCAACTATTATTTTAACGATGCTTGCTAATCCCAGATCAATTTTTCCAACATTAAAAACTGTAGCACGAATCGTTCCCAAGTTGCGATAAAATCTAGTCATACTTGCGATAAAAAGATGATATATTGAGATGTTTGATTGTTGAATATTAATAGACTGCAATGAATAATTATCTTGAAATTTTCCTGAAGAAAAAATTCTACTACAGGTTTTAATTCCGAGAAGATATAATTAGAATACTCAAGTAAAAAATTGGAGATATCAAATATTTATAGAAAGGACGATTTCGCGCTGAAGTATCTAAAAGGCTAAATATAGATCTGAAAATAATTTTTTGGACTATTAAAATAATTTTTTACAGAATTTTCAAATTAGTAGTTAAATTCTTTTTCCAGCTTATCACGATTGGATTTTTTATATAATTATTTTGATGACCTAACAAAATTATTTTCATATCTGTATCCAGCTAAATTTTTAGATTTATAATTTCAACAAAATCGTTTTTTCCCGTTTTTGATCAGCTGTATTTTTCAGAACCTACTTAAAATAGATTGAGATAGATTATGCATGAGATAGAGAGAATGAGATATCCACACAGAAAGAACAATTTCCTAAAGTATCTCAAAATTTAGCTAAATACAGATCAGGTATATAATAATTTCAAACCATCAAAATAGCTATGTATGTAGGATATTCTAACTTGTTGTTAGAATGTTAAAATGTTTTGTAACATCATGCTTAAATTTCCTATATAATTATTTTGATGGTTTGTCCGACAAAATTACTTTCAGAACTGTATCCAGTTGAATTTCAACAAAATTATTTCTTTGTAAAAGTAATTATTAACTTTTGTTGTAAAAAACGATACATTTTACATATAAGAAATTATTATCATGTGCACAAAAAGTACGATTTTGTACTGAAATATTTTAAAATTTAGCTAGATTTGAAAATAATTTTGTTGAATTATCAAAATAATTACGTAAAAACTCAAACATGATGTGCAACGTTGCAAAAAGTTTTGACAATTAGTTTGAGCATTCTATATAATTATTTTGATAGACCAATCAAATTATTTTTAAATCTGTATTACAGTGAGTGTAAAAAGCATTCTTACAGAGAAAATATTTAAAAAAAAAATTTTATTTTTAAAAAGTAAATATTATTCAGCAAAAAATGAGTTATCGAATTGATGTTAAATCAATATTGATATGATGATTTCAACACCACGTCGTTTGTTTGACGTCGATTCGATGTTTAATTGACAATCATTTCTTGCTGGGTAATTAACAACTTTTTCATAAAAAATAAAATAGATTGTATGTTTCTTAAAATTATATATATCAAAAAGATGTGTATTAATTATAGAAAATATATCATTTGAAAAATAAACGAAAATTAAAAATTGTATTGTTTAGATGACTCAAAAAGTGTATTGTTTAGATGACTCAAAAAGTATTCGTGCAGTTGAGAAATTTAGCTTCTGTAATATATGTAAAGCGTTTGTTTATGCCACAAGAATGTATTCATTGTATAAAATTGCTAATTAATGTTTATTTTCTACAAATAAGACTTTTTTTTATAAAAAAATTTCCTTGTATGAATATTTTTTGTACTCACTTAGCTAAATTTTTAGATACTTCAGCAAAATCGTTTCTTCCGTGCATGCATCTCGTTCTATCTTATGCATTTTATTTTATTTTAAACACTGTTCTGTGAATATAACGGATCAATGAAAAGTTGTATAAACGATATTCTCTCTTTATACTTACATAGTACACTTGAGTATCTCTATGATATCAAGATTAAACGTACCATTTCTGAGACACCATGTATATCTTAATTGGATCGCCGACAAGATGGGAACAGGGATCACCATTAAGAATCGGTTAAGGCTGTCAGTGCGATTTATCGTGGAGGGAAAATTCTAGCTCGTTTCCGTCGTCACGTTCGGCTCGATCCATCGCCATGTCACGCAATTAGTCGCAGAACAAGATTAATCAGACCGCGTAAAACAAAAAAATAAAGAAAGAACGCGCTCATAAAATGAACAAAATGGGTCGCATCGCACATTGTACCTTCGTTGCCGGATAGTTTCCGGTTGCTTGTGCGCGAGAGTTGGGGCGTCCATGCGATTGTTCACTTGAATTCCGGGACGCGGGTGTCGCACAGCCGTCCTTTCATTCGCATCTCCGTTATCTCTTGATACCACTGTCGTCTTCCGATTGCGCTGTAAATATACGGCCGCCGAAGCTACTTCTCCCTTTTTTTTGCAGGTGTCATGCACCTTTGGGCGATACGCGGTTGGAACATTCACGTTGTGGAGGTTCTCCAAGCGGGAGAGTCTCGAGAAAAGAAAAAAAATGCGGCAAGTACCTTAAATAAGTGCCTTTCGATGCTAGAAACGCAGCTGTTGAGGCAGATTTGACATCCTTCGGCGGGTGTTGCATACTTGTATCATGGATCATTGGGCTGAGACGGTGACTCAGACAGAACACAGAGGCCGTGTTCCAATATACATTGCCAGTATTGAATATTTATAGTTTACGTTATTATATTTTAGATTATTATACTATATAGATTTTTTGTGCTGACAATCCAAGAAACATCGAGGATTGTCGATAACATTTCATATAACATAGACGTAAAACATGTGTATTTACGTATATGTATATAAAAGCAATTTTATATATTATCTAATATATTTATTAAGATTGCTGGGAGTGTATATCGAAATATGGCCACAATCATCAGAGTCATAATGACCGCACAGTAAAAAACATTTTACATTTTTATTAAAATTAATCCACTCAAGTCCTCATTAAAATTTTGTGTTAAATTTTTAACATGTACGAATGTCAATTTAACAAAATGTGATTATGTTATTTGAATATTTAGTTGAATGTTAAATTAATATTCAATATTTCTTATTGCCAGAATGATGTAATTTATAAGTAAGTGAAATATAAATAATAAAAAGTAATGTATTTTAAAATGAGTTCCTAGTTAATAAAATATACGTTAATTTAATTGTAAATGTTAATTTTACTAAAAATATGCTAATAATACAGTTAGAAAATATAAATGTGTTAAATTTAATACAAATGTTCCAATTGTGAATAAAACGTCGTCATATATCATAGGACATCATCATGACTTCATCTGTCACTTATAAGGTTATAATATGAGAAATGTCCCCTCTATGGTATCATTATGGCTGCCTTTCATTTGGCGCTCACAGCGTTTATGAGTATTATTTATGAGTATTATGAGTATTATTTGTATCCTTGTTTAATATTTGATAAACAACAAAGATGAAATAATTTCAAGAGCGCTATGAACATTAAATGATATAAGCCTTATACTTCTATAATGACATCGCGCAATATATTATTTTTCTCAAGTAGAGCACAAAAGTTATAATGATATTATAGGATGTCATCGTGACTTTATTTTTATCATTTATAAATTCATGACATGACCCAGACAACAAAAAATGTCTAAAATCGGATCATAAGACAATTTTTTTCTATCTAAAAGACGTCTTATGTTACAATTTTAAACTTTGTGCTGTTTAGGAAGGATATCTTTAACCTTTAATTAGTCGCTGCGATCCAGATTATTTTGTTTAACGACGTGAATATTTTCATGTAACTAATTAAAAGTGTTAAGGTATTATTATGACTTCTGCGTTCTATCTGGGAAAGTCGTACTATGAGCGTGCGTAAAGGAAACGGATGAACTTCGAAAATATTCCTAAGAGAGTACGAGGTTGAAAAAGTTCGAGGAAAATACTTGGGGATCAACAATGTTTATCTGGTCGGCCCGGCGGCGTGGTCTTCCAGGAACAACATCGACTTGAGAACGAAACAGAACGACATTTTATGAAGTCGACCGTTTCAGCAACAAAATAAAGCTTGAAACTCGCTTGCCTCAGAAAGGGAGGTAAAACTCATGATTTCTTCTTCTATACCACAACTTAATTTTTATCGAATATTCCGCGGATAAGAGGTGATGAATCCCGCAATCCGGTTTTATACGATAATTCCATCATGACCCAGATCTTTGATAAATTTGTAAAATGTAATACGCGCCCACCGTGGAATAAAAGGTTTTTGGGTAATCTACCAAATGCGTTTATACGCGACGGACGATATTAATTGTAAATTGTTGATTTCTCCAATATTGATATATGAAATTTTCCAACCATTATCACTCGTACAGTATTTCAGAGAATTCATAAATTTAATGTCACACGCATTACATATATAATAGCACATTTAATATCCCTTCAATTCCAGCTTCATAACAAATTCAACTTCGTAACACATTCTGTTTCTCTCGAGTCCACTCTTTTGTCTCATTCTTATTTTCGATGCCGCGGGCGAGACAATTCACGGAAGATAAATATTTCGTATACGCTCTCGGTTCTGAGTAATTTCTTGGAATTTTTTCAACGTCGTTGTCTTTTCAGATCTATCCTTTCGTTTTACAGGCGATTCCTTTTACAACAATATTCCAGAACACTCTGGAATATTTACTTAGGGCAGCGCGCGGCGACTGCGACCCGAAAATGCGAGACGGAACGCGAAAGTCTTAAGGCTATGGCAGATAAAAAAAAGCGTAAGAAATAAAATGTAAAAGTAAGCAAATCAACATTTTGGTTTTACACACTCTCTACTATTTATATTATTATCTTACATTTATTCTCTACTGTAATTAACTAATTCACTTATTGCTTACGTCTTATCTAAGCTTTAAGTCTTAAGCTGTAAAAAATTGATCAATCATAGTCGAATGTAAAAAAAATGATGGACTATAATTGGTCAATTTCGTACGGCTTAAGACTAAAGCTTAGGTACAATAGCTTATTGTAGAAAGCCCATTATTGTTTACGTTCTATGAGTCACTTGCCTAAAGATATATGGATTTTCTATACTAAGCCATTATCTAAACTGAAGTCTTAAGCCATAAGAAATTGACCAATCACAATCAAATATGAGAAGAATAATCGTTTATAATTTGATATCATTTTCTTACGATTTAAGACTTAAAATTCAGTTCGTGGTTTATTGTAAAAAAGCCTATTATATCCCATGGCGAATAGAAAGAAAGGAAGTAAAACATAAGTGAATAGATCAATCACAGTGGAGTAACATAAGATCATTGCCTTACGTTCTCTATTGTTGGCCAATTTATTTACTGCTTACGTCTTATTATCTTACGTTTTTTTACTATTTTGGCTTATGGTACACATAAGCAATGAGACGTAGCAAGCAGTAAGCAAATTATTTTGGATGTACTACTGCATACATTATTGTCTTATGTTCTCTACTTTGAATGGCTGATTCATTTATTGTTTACGTTTTACTGCTTTATATTTTATTACTGTGCCATGAGTTTAAAATCGTCTTGTGTTCTACTATTGAAGTTTTTTGTGTGCTATAGCCTTTACAGTTTTGCATGCAATTCGCCTCAGGTAGAAGATAGGATAGTTACACGCCGCCAAGGAGCTTTTTATTAGCGAACATCGTCATCATCGCGCGCATGCATGTATCAACATAGAGTGCATTGCACTTAAGTTCGCAAATTGCAATGCTAGCGTGCATTATTTCATCTTTGCATGGGCGTAGATTTTGTTTAGAGAGATGGAGGGCAAAATTAAAGACTTAATTTTGAATTCGAAGGGGAGGGGGGAGAGGGAGGAAATCGAGTATAAATTATTAAACTTTTGTTTTGTTTTATATTATTATTTTTAATTAATTACCAGCAGATAAAAAAAATAGAAAATTACATATATTTAATTTACTATTGTAATTTACTAATTTGCTTTATTTTTCTCTTTAAATTGTACATTGATTGGAATCTTCGAATTGGAAAAACTTAAACTTATAACAATAGCCATCTTTGAGTCTCAAAAAATGTTTCTATAACTTTCACCAAATCTTTTTTCTTTCCCAAAATTTATTTCTTATGAATACTCATTAACCATTAAATCCGTTTAAATAGTTTTAATTATTTTTAATTTGTGATATTACTGCTCTAATTGAGGATTGCGTTTCAAAACTGAAAATAAATTTGACAGTTTGCATCAGGATTAGATATGATAGATATGATATAGGATTAGATATACACGAAATTATTTAAGCAAGAAGCTCCAGCTTGACCGTATAGCGCCTCTATTTCCAATTTGTTGTATTCACATCACGATAAGATATATCTTAAAAGATACTGCATTTAATATTAATTATTCTTGTTGTTCTTTAAGATTTAAAGGAGTCGTGGACATCTCATGCTTCTTCCTAACATTCACGTATCCTTGTTTAATATTTGACGAGTAACAAAGATGAAATAATGCTCGCGAGCTTTAAATGAAACCCATAGAGTACATGTGGTTCGTAATCGTGTTATCGATGGACATCGCTCGGCCGCCCGCAGCCGCGCCGCGCCGGTGAGCTGCTTAGACGCCCGATGTTGAAAGAGCCGGTCTGGAACCAGAGCTGGCTCTATGAGTCTCGCGAACCCCGCGGCAATAAGGATAAGAACACGTTTGTTCTTTGTAGCTGAACTTCTTGCATGTATAGTTCATTTTTTTACTTTATCTCCTTGAAAAGAAAATGAGGAAAATGAATCATCACAAGAAATTTAAAAAAATGAAAAAAAAAATGAAAAAAGAAATTTAAAAAACAGGTCTAATGTATTGAACGACTGGAAAATTTGTAGCAATATGTACGTAACTGCACATGAGATGACACAATTTTAAGGTTTCCTGTGTTCATCACTACTATTTGAAATCATAAGGTCAAAAACAAAAAACACAGTACAAATTTCTATAAGATATAATAATATGGAAATATATATTTTAATAATACAGCACTTGTAATCGCATTAGAACTGACTCGTAATATATCAAAATCTCTCCTTTTTATAATAGACAAAGGCTTTATAATTAAATTAATAATAATAATAGTGGATGAGCAGCATATAAATCAACGCTAGATTTTTTTATGTGTAAATAACTTTATAAATTTATACCTTACAGTAATAAAACGTTCCGATCTTGTTATTAGATCATCTTCAATATTTAAAATTTTAAAATTAAATGAGATTACATTATCTGATCTCTTAAAGATAATTCAATAATATTATCGCTTGCATATCGTTCGCTAGGAATTCGAATCTTTTTAAATGATGAGAACTTATAGAGGATCATTTAGAAAGAATTGAATTGATTAGAAAATGAGCGATATATATTAATGTTATTAATAATATTAATGTTATTAAATTTTATTTAATGGAAAATCAGATAATAAAATCAGATAACCTTTCTAACTTTAAAATTTGAAATACTAAAAATGATGAGGTTGAAACGTTATTACTGTAGGAAACTTATAAAATTATTTATGCATAAAACATCTTGGCTTTTTACTTTCTTTCTCCGATAGGACAACGTTTATTAAATACACATATAATACAAATTAACAAAATCTTATTTGTATTCTGTAATTATAGGGGCATATTATACATATTATACAAATAGATGCAAGAACTATAATCTTTTTTAAAACATGTATTAATAACTATTTGTACAGTTAATTTCGATATAGTATTTTGGCAAAACAATAATGAATGGCGATCATTTTAGTGGCATATTTACCAAATTAAATTTGGAAAGAAATTGTCCAATAATTGAGAAAAATATTTTAACTGTAGTTTAGAAATATAATTATGCATAAAATTCAATTATTCTTAATATGTAACGTAGAAATATTGCAACATAAAGTATTATACATTTAGCATCAGCTAAACTAAAAAATTTAACGTCAAACGGCTTTTGGGATGCATATATAATTCGATCTTCCGGAAATGTTCATTTGAGCATTTGAAAATAACGTGTCCTGATTTGTTTTTTCAATTAAAAAGTATTGATATCTTAAATTAAATTTATTCAATTTTAGACAAATATTATTTAAAAATTTTATTTTGAGAAAACTATTTATAACGATCTTCTTAGTGCAATTATTGCAAAATTGTCATCAGTTCACGATATCATTATATGCAATGTTTTCACAATTTATCGAGATCTTTTATTAATTAATAAATGACATATATCTGGAAATAAATGATGTATAACTGATATAAAAATGATAAGCTCACACTATCGAATTAATAATATATAGAAATTACAAACATAATTTAATTTCTTCTGAAAACAAAAATTTTTAATATGCTTTATAACTTATAAGTTTATATTTTCTCGATTGCAAATATTGTTTTAGTGAAAAATATTTCTATTTAAATACAATTTGCAAAAATTTTTATTCTATGTTTTCTCTGCCATCACAATCTGAGATGGTAAAGGTGAACAGGATCCAGGAGCCTTAATTGTTTTTCATGAACATTTTATCTATTGTGTGTTCATGCTAAATAAAAGACCATCGCGAAATCAGGAAATTCCGACGCGGAACAGCATAATTGCGACGGAATCAGATAGTTCTGCTATACTCCACCTGTAAAACATAATGCCCGTATCACACTAGCGATTGGAGATTATGTCTGTGACATCTGCGTTTGAATCTCTTGATTCAATCAGAAAGGAACTGTTGGCCAGCATGAGGAGTCAAGAGACGCAAACGCAAATGCAGACGCAATTTCCATTCATTAGTGTGATATAAAGCCTATTCTTTTTAGCTGAACTTTTGCATCAATTCATCTTTCTTCCTTTTTTCTTCAGGAAGAAAGAAGAAGAAGAAAGATGAACTGTGCGAAAGTTCAGTAAAAAAAAAAAACAGGTCATAAATATAAGATTTCTCTAAGAAATGCACGATTTTTTGCTTTATTCGATTATTTCATATTGTCGTCATTTTGATCATTCTCATAAAACCAATCACAGTTGAATATTATCCTCTTCGGCTATGATAGATTAATTCTTACAACTACAATTGTTTTTAATTGATCTATAACTATCCTTACGCAATTGTAGAATGGGTTTTGCAACGAAATTTCAAAAACAATTGTAGCATCAACGCGCTTGAATTTGATAATTTACGTAATGTGTTTGATGTTTACCTGATATCAAAAGCACAGCAATGGTGGGTTCCACGATGTTTACGGGATTAAAAGTATCTTGTGATCTACCAACTGTCCGAAATGTAATTAAGTCAACGTAAACGTTTAAATAACAGTAATCCGATCATCTATTTATTTTGATTTCTGTCTATCTAATTCTAATATTTTTAAATCCTGAATTCAAATCGTTGTCGTATTCCGATCACGAGCGACCAATCCATTGACGAAATTGGATAGTTCCCGCGAGAATATCCGATTAGGGAAACTAATTAAACTACTTGCTAGAAGCGAGATCTACTCCTACAGACTATTATTATAATATAATATACTACATTATAATAATGTTGAATAAAGATTAAAGAATATATTGGGAATGGATTTCTTTTATTGAAAATAAACGAGACACTGTTTCTTGCGACAATTTTATTTTGCCAAATCGATATGATGTAATTCTTTTCTAGTATGCCTTGATATCAAAAAGGGCAATTTAAAATTAATCGTATGAATAAAATGTATATTAAATATAAATATTATAAATATAAATATTATATATTAATATATTATAAATATTTGTAACATATATGA
>Ga0157364_1001991_pt1 | contig 18383 bp, 15 predicted proteins | sample AttsexASBM2_FD_111476 | JGI IMG/M metagenome (GOLD analysis project Ga0157364, IMG submission 111476) | Fungus gardens microbial communities from leaf cutter ant in Ribeirão Preto, State of São Paulo, Brazil - Atta sexdens ASBM2 | ecosystem: Host-associated > Fungi > Mycelium > Unclassified ...
ATTCTCAAAAAAAATCCACTTTTCATCCCCAGTAACGATACGATGCAAGAATGACTTTTTTCTGTATCGTTCGAGCAAAATTTCACATGTGTTTTTGCGCCTCTCCATCTGTCTCTCGTTCAATTCATGTGGCATCCATCTGCCGACTTTCTGAATCTTTTCTATCTCTCGTAGGCGATTGGAAACAGCTTGTTGATTAACGCTCAATTGCTCTGCGAGTTGTTTTTGTATTTGTGAATCATCTTTATCCAGCAATGCTTGCAATTCCACGTTTTCGTACTTTTTGGACGGTTTTCCGTGTTCCTTGTCTGCAACATCGAAATCTCCAATTTTGAAACGCTGAAACCATCATTCACACGTTTTTTGCGATGAAGCATGTTCACCATCATAAGCTTCTCCAAGTCGGTATGATTCTGCAGCAGTTTTCTTCAAATGAAAACAAAAAGTTAATGCTGTCTGCGAATGCTCCTTATTTGATACGAATTTCGTCATATTAAATACAGCAACACAATACTATGCAAACACTTTTCAATCAAATCACTTTGCGCGTTTGACACTTGTTGATGGTACAATGGCGTATAATGTTAAATTTTTGTACTTCACACTGCATTGGTGCACCATCTGTCTCAAATCGTCATTTCATACTTGTACACCTGATAATGTTACTAGATTATATTATTAAAAATTCATAAAAATATTATCATAATTAGTTTCTAAATATCATTAAAAATCATCTATCTATTTAATTATCTATTAAATCACGTGCAAGAAGAAAAGACAACGTGGAAGAGAGCGCAAATGGGAGGAAGAGAGAATGCAAATAATAAGTGTAGGATCGTCACAATGGGTGGAAGAGAAGACAAAGGATGTGAAAGAGAAAGGATTATAGGATTATAGGAACGAATTAGAACGCAACGAGTAAGAGAGAAAAAGAACAAGCATCACTTTCACTCTAACACGGATCCCGATGACGCGCTTTCTTTCCCTTGGATCCAGCATCTGAATGCACCCTCCCTGACACACTAACATATCCTCCTCACACACTAACATATCGCATACGTATACGCACTAATAGTGGATTAGAACCCACCTAGCTATCCTACTAAATTCTAATTAAACCCGCTTTCTATTTAAACCCGATTAAGGGTGTCATCTACACGCAGTCAGAAATATTAAATATTAATTAATACTATTTCATACTTCTTTCATGCTTCTTGTACATATATCGCTTTTTCTTTCTTTTTCTTTCTTTTTTTTATTTGCTTTTTTTCCATTTTCTTTCTTTCTTTCTTTTCTTTTCTATATCGTTTACTTTTTATATAAATCATTAATAAAATACAACACAAAAATATTAACAAGAATACAAATATTTATTCTGTAACGATCTTTTCATACTACTCTTTTTACATTTTTTTATTTCTCCTTCTTATTTCTCCTTTGCTTCCTTCTTTTTTTTTCCTTTCCTTTTTCTTTCTTTTCAATTCTTTTCATTAAATAGTCCTTCCTTTTTATGAAGATTATAATAATTAAAAATATAATACAACACAAAAATATGAATACTATAATACTAATAATATTTTGCAGTATATATTGTACTTCTTTTGACACATTTTTTTTCCTTTTTTTACTTATTTTTTCTTTTTCTTCTTTCTTTCTTTCTTTCCTTTTCTTTCCTTTTAAATATTCTCCTTTCTATGAATTCTTTCTTTTTATAAAAGCTAATAATTTAGAATAAAAATAATACAAAGATACTGAGATAAATGTTAATATTTTAGAAGTTTATAACACTATATTTCTCTTCTACAGCTCCTCTCCTTCCTTTTTTGCTCTTCCTTTTCTATTTCCTTTCTTTTCCTTTCTTTCAAATCTCTTTTTTCTTCCCCACGAGTTCTTTTTTTTTCCTTTCTTTTTCCTATTTCAATCACTTCCATGAATTTTATATTCTTCATGAAAACCATTAATAATTGACAACAAAATATATACAAATATAATTTAAATACTAATATTTTGCTTTACATATAATATAAAATATATATATATATATATATATATATATATATATATATATATATATATAAATTTTGTAATCCGTAATAGATTTCTAATATTATTTAGATTTCTATATATCTATATACATATACTATCTTTGAATAATATTTCATTCTCATTTATTATTAGCTTTAATGAAAAAAAAAGAATTCATAAAAAAAAGAAGATTGAAAAGAAAGAAATGAAAAGAAATAACAAAAAAAAAGAAGAAAGAATAAGGAGAAAAATCAAACTCTCTATGTAATATTATGTTATCCTTCTCTTTTAGATTTCCTTCTTTATTTTCTTTCATTTTATTTTCCTCCTTATCCTTTCTCCTTTTTGTTTCCGTTATTTTTTTTTCTTTCTTTTTAATCTTTTCTTTGCTATGAATTCTTTTTTTTTATTAAAGCTAATGATAACTGAGAATGTATTCAAAGATAGTATATGTATGTAGGCAGGACTGGGTAATATTTAAAATAGTTTCATTTTAAAGACGTATTTAAATGGAAATAGCATTTTGAGTAGGAATAGACGGATTCTAACTCGAGTTCTCCGAGGGTGGCGTGAAACGCGGAGGGTACTCGTGGCGCAGAGGAAAGGCGCGAGAAGGTCCCAGCGCTATTGATGTTTACATAAGACTCCGATGAATTACATAAACATAATATGCGTGATGACAGTTCACTGTGCCTTCCGTATTTTTCATCGCTGCCGCCGCCGCCGCCGCGGACCCCACCCCAAAATGCGTCGAGGTACTATATAATGCGTACAAAATATTTTGTCTAGGAGATCGGTACATCATCGATGTTCCGGTTGCTAAAGCGCTGTCGCTGTGAATGATGAAATCATATTGCGTTCTCACAATTTTTTTTTTCAAGATCAGAAACATTGATAATGATATTTATCTGAGGAGAACCGCGAGATCGGTGACAGATCGCGATATATTAAGAGAAGCGCCGATAACGATATTTTTTCTAGGAAGAGTTCGGTGACACGTCGTCACTACTGCGACCTAATATGAATAGACAAAAGGACAAAGAAATCGCAAAAGGAATATATAATGGTCATCAGTGTGAGGTACCTCATTTGGTGCTTTGTAAGATTATCGAACCAATTGCAATAAGTTTAATGCGAAAAATATGGCTGACCATTATGCGAACGTTGAAAACATAGTCAACGTAGTCAAGTATATTAGAAACGTAGATTCGGACAGTTCGCGAATATTAGAGATGAAGTGTTCCGAAGAAATGAAAATAGATTTTGATAAAATAATGAACCAAGATTTCGATGAAGAAGTGTTATCCGACGATACTGGTTATGCTAGTGATATGAGGTACGATATGGATCACGTAGAAAAATTTGTGCTGTCTCCAGAAATCACTGAACGGTCGTACTAAACACTGCATGATACAATGCTATTATACAAAGGATGATGTTTAACTGTATGTACAGCATGCATGATCTGACACCGATATTGTGGACATGTATTTTGAAGTATGATATCGATTATATTGATGCGATAGGCGGTCGATTTTGCACGAATTGCAGAATGTAAACTATATTTCCGTGCAGCACGTGCCCACTCTGCACACATTGAAAAAAAAACTATTGTGAACGATATTGTGAACGAAATGAATGCACAAAGTGTGTCTGAAGACTGAGATATGCAAAGAAGAGACAAAGATGTGCGAATATCGTCGGTGCAGTTCTTACGCAAAATAGGTGGTATACGTGGTGCGAAACAGGGAATCATTATCAATGACGATAACGATGAAAAGGAATTCGATTGATTCGGACAGTTAGGAGACGAAACAATGCACATTAACTTCGAAGAGAGAGTTTGGTTCAAATTTTTTAGTTTAATAAAGGAACAGTATTATCACTGTTCCTTTATTAATGAAATCAATGAAATCAATGAAAAGTGAAAAAAAGATAATATTTAATATAACTGCAGGCATATTAAGATTCCCGTGGGTAGTAAGAAGTACGTTGAAATGATAACGGACAAATTAGTGATGTCACTACGACTGCGAGGAAAATTCTGCTGAAAAAGTGTTTCGAGACCTGTGTGAGAAATATATGCGTAATCAATTATGCTATCCCTGTAAAGAGTGTATCTTAGTAGATGAATATAATACCAGGTGATAAAACTACATTCTAGATAAAGTGGTGCTGCAATGCGTGCGAATAAGTCACGTGCAAGTGCTGCATGTAAGAATGTGATCTAAAGATTGTGAAAAAACATGGAAAACTACGAGCTAGTAGAACGAGCAAGTAGAACGTGAACTGCTGGAGCAGTGCGGCCAGGTCGCTACTCTGGTGGAGTGTTTCGCGTGGCTGCAACGATGCGATGAGTGCATCGAGCAGCTCGAAGAACTTTGCTGTGCGTCCGCGCCTCGTCGTTAGACTTAAACAATCCGCGGTGACGAAGATTGCAGGTGCAAAATCGCAAGCGACGTTTCATACACGGTGGCGAGTATGCAAATACACGAGTAGCAATGAAAAATTCTTGTTTGACGAGAGATTGACATTGCGTGCGAGAATTGCGTTCTGACCGGTGTGGTCAGAAACGTGGACTATATCAAACAACCGCGGCAGTTTTTTTAGAAGACGCTGGTAATGTAGTGCTCGAGCGAGTGAGAAACGCTGTAGAAAAACGCTGTAGTGTAAAAGTAAACATCGCGTTTAATGACGAGTTAGCGACGAAGGATAAATGTATTAATAAGAACATAATTACGAAAAACAGCGAGATATATCGATGTACCGATATACGTCGTCGAGCCTACCCTAGCATTGTTCGAAGAGTTCTAGGAATGTGACAGCGGGTGGGCATTGTCGCGAATCCACAATTTGACTGTTAACGTGAACAAATTAAATTCCATGCATGCAGGATGTCACATCGAAACGCCACGAAATAGCGAGCAGTGATCAGTGTGCGTTCGACGGACAATGCGTGTTTCACATGATCGATGGTCACCGCTCTGTAAAAAGAAATGCAGATCCGGAATCATTATACCCGCATTACACTGCAGTGTTAAATCTCGCGGGTCGAATTTCTAATGAAATTAAAAAAACATTTCTAATTTGAACATTTGAACGCGGTGTCGATCAACGTATACGGTATCGAAAATAGACAAGTCCTTTCTTTGCAGTTGTCACCGATGACATGAAAGAGAAGCATGTCAATATGTTGTACATGTAAGAACCAATGACAACCTCGGCTACTTTACGTGGCTCAAAAACCTGTAGTCTTGTAATCTGAGCTCACAGGTTACTGACAAAAAGAACAAGAAATATTTCTGTGACCGGTAAGTATAAAAAAAGCCAATAAAAGACTGTAAAAAGAAATAATGAAAAATAATTTTTCTATTATTTGCAGGTGCCTCCATTATTTCAGCTCGTGCAAAAAATTGCAGTGTAGATGAGCCAGAAGAGCAACGACTGCGCCATCCGACTGCCGAGGACGACAAGTGGCTCGAATTCAGCAACTATAACAATCAGAAACGAGTGCCATTCATTGTCTACGCCGACCTGGAGTGCGTTCTACGCAAGACAGAGTCCAACAGAGAAGACGCGTTGTTGTGTGCGTATCAGCGGCATGAAGCATTTAGCATAGGCTACTATGTGCAATGCGCGTATGACGACGTTATCATCGTATCACTTCCGTTGTGATGAAAACTGCGTAGCGTGATTTGCGCAATAACTCCACGATTTGGCGCATCGTGTGAAAAATATCGTATCCACCAAAGTGCCCATGGAGGTGTTGTCTAAACAGCAATGGAAGGCATATCGTAGCGCAACGCGCCACATCTGTGAAAAACTGCTCGCGCCAGACGAGACGTAGGTTCGCGATCATTATCATCTCACCGGTAGATACCGTGGTCTAGCGCATTCAAGTTATGATTTAAATTACAAAAATTCGTTTTATATTCCGGTCGTATTTCATAATTTATCACGTTACGACGCGCATTTTATAATTAAAGAAATTGCTACCGCATACAATGATGGAAATGTAGATCTCCTTCCTAAAACGAAGGAAAATTACATTTCACTAAACATGTCGATAGCACCAAAGACAAAAATGAAAAGAATTTTCAGAAAAATTGCATAAAAGTACGTTTTATTGATTCTTTCAAATTTTTAAGTACAAGCCTTGATAAATTTAGCGTCGTATCTCGATAAAGATAAATTAAAAATTGTATTTTGCAAACTCAGTGCGGAGGATTTCGATCTTCTCACAAAAAGATGTCTTTCCGTACAAGTATGTTAACTACGTTAAAAAATTGCATTGACACGAGCTTACCACTGCGCGAATCATTTTATAATTCGTTGATAGGCGATATCGTATACGAGAGCGATTACACTCACGAACATTTGACAGCGATTCTCCATCCGACATTTGCGAAAACTTCTTCGAAAGTTGCATCGCGAGTTACAACCTCGATCCCGCGCATTATTATACTTTACCTGGTTTCACGTGAGACGTCATGTGACGCTGAAATGTGTAAGATCTGAGTTACTCACCGATATGGTCATGTTCATCGAGCGCGGTATACGCGGTGGCCTCACTTAATGTTGAGGCAGATATGCGCAAACTAATAACAAGTACATGTGTACATGTGTATGATCCGTTGAAATCATTGTTGTATTATATACTACGACGTGAATAATCCGTACAGATTGTCGATATGTTTACCTTTGCCATACGCCAAATTTCAATAGGTTGAAGACGCTGCGAACTTTGAGCGCCAGCGCGATTGCTCTGGATTCACCCATCGATTATATTCTCGGAGTCGATCTCGAGTATCCACAACATCTACACGACCGACATGCTGACCTTTCTATCCAACGCGTGATAAACCGTCCGGCAAGCGCGAATATAAACTTCTCGCGACGCTGCAATAACAACGTTACGTCATCCACTATTGTAACCTGCAGTAATGTACTCGTCTTCGTAAAAATCCATCGGGTGTTACAATTTACTCAATTCACCTGGCTCCTGATTACATTGAATTCAATAAACAATATAAGGCGCACGAAAAACAATTTTGAAAAAAATCTGTATAAACTAATGAATAACGCAGTATTCGGCAAAACTATGGAAAATGTTCGAAATCACATCGATGTAAAATTGATAACAAAATGGGACGATACAGCAGGGAGGCAATGATCGCGAAGTCAAATATTCACAACCAAATATTCGTAGCGTCTTTGCGGAAAATTTAATCGCCGTCGAAATGTGCAAACTCGAGATGAAGTTCAACACTGATTACGTGGTATGTGCATACTCGACATATCGATAGTCTGCTTGTACGAATTTCTCTACGAGTACATGTCACCGATGTATCGCGACAAATGTAAAATCATGTACACCGTCACGGACAATCTCATTTATAGAATACGACGATGCTTACGAGACTATGAAATGCGATATTGCAAGATTCAACACGAGCGATTATCCGGTGGATAACGTGTACGATATACCTCTCGCGAATAAAAAAAAGTACCCGACTGATGAGGACGAAAACAACGGTGTATTAATGACCAAATTCGTTGGACTTAGAGCGAAGATGTACGCGGTGAGGATGGATGGCACAAAGGACACTAAAAAAGTAAAAGGTGTAAAGAATAACGTTGTACAGCGAATGATAACATACACAGACGATACACAGCATTTGAACGAAGAGATCGAAATGACTTGCCGTCAATCGTGTATACGATTTAAATTACATAAGGTATCCGAATCGAAAATCACTCTGAGTTCATACGACGACAAACGATGCGTCATACCGGACTCAACGGAGACATTACCATGGGGGCATTGGTGGATACCTTTGTAATGTATATGTATTATACGTATTATATGTATTATATTAGGTGCGGGAAAAAGTTCGTGGCGTTTTTCCCGTTAGATGTAATTTATACTTTTTTTAGATTTATTATGTATTACTATTATTGTATTTTTATATAATACATATCGTATGTTTGTAACATATATGTACGTATTATATACTACGAATATTTTAATTTATACTTTATGTGTCCCATGTTTTTATCATTTATACGTATTATTATTATGTATTACTATTATTTTAATTTACACATTACGTTTATTATGTTTTTTCAGATTTTATATAAGTATTACTATTATGCATTTTGTATTATTACTTATATATATATTTATTCTATTCCATACACAAATTTGTTATAAATAATTATGTAATTTGTATACTCAAAAACAAAGATGAATGAGGAGTAATAAAAATATATGTTGCAACCGCACTCACAAGCGTGGTGCAACTTCGTCATGCGTTAGCAACTAACTTTCTCTCGACTCGGTAAAGTTCCTTTTTTTATAACGAGGATTCATCTGATTTTAAAAGAAACACGACAGAAGGTATATCTTTACGCAGCCACTTGGGGGCATCATAGATCTCGAAAACGATAGCGATTGGGCGCCAGGCACTCTTTATCGAAATTAATCAGGATATTCTTCACGCAATATTCTGCAAAACTGCGAATGTCGACAGCTCTCGTAACCGGCAGCTTCGGGAACGGTAGAGGGGGCGGTTCGCGGACGAAGATAGAGGATCGCGTGGGGAAAGAATGGGCGACAGCAATAAATGACACAATAATTAGTAATAATGAGAAGAACAAATATTCGATTAATCTCCGACTCTCGTTCGTACTCATTGACAAGATCATGACAACAATATGCGACCGAAATACGTTATTTTAGCCTTGCACATGCCCCGATGCACTCTACGCGATACATATTAATTACGCTAACTCTCGACGGCACGAGCTCACTTCACATAAGAACACTTTTTGCAAATCACACGAACATTAGCTCGACACTCTGATAGCCGAGATAAGAGACAGTTACGGTATCCTCGCAAACACGACGTGACCTCGTACTCATTCGCGGGATTTCGGGATCCATTTTGCAAAATGTCGGAAATAGATAAAGAACACGTAGACACCACGATACAAAGTTTCGATACAATCAAGACAAATTGGTATGCGACAAGACTTAACGGAAATGACTAGATTGTGGTTTAAGTAGATGCGGAAAGTAATTCTCCTAAAAATCCCATAACGAGTCGTCGCGGAAGACGACAAGTTCACAAATACCGTGTAAAACTAGACGCACGACAATTCCACGTCTCTCGCATAAAATCCGTCAATGACACGCCTCCCGGACACGGAAATTGGCGACCTTATAATTGTAGGACGTTCGTCTCACCCCGATAGTCCTCCAATCAGGCCTTAGGCTCGTTATCCGGCTTCTCTCGGTCCTGCGTCCTTCCTCTGTATTCGCTCGCTCGCCACAACACAAGTGTCAGGCGCTGATCCTTCCGGGAGCACGCAGTGATCACTATCTTCACAAGGGGGCTTTATCGTCTAATTGGTGCGAGGCTCTGCAGACTCCGCGAATCGCGCGAGCTGTGTCATCCACGCGTCCTGCGTCGCAAGGAATTCGACTAACGCGAAGAATTCGACGCGAAGAATTCGCAACGTTTCCTTCGGCCGCTTCGGAGACTCTCCCGGATCTCGGTTTTGCGAGAGACTCGCATCTCGGTGTCAGCGGTCCCGTAATCGGTGCCTCCGCTTTCGACCATGGGTGCCGACCTTTCAGGAGAGAGCTCCGCAAGTTCCATCATGAGATCTCTCGCCGACACTTGGGCGTAGAGTGCATGGTGACGGGACCGCGAGGACAGCAACCATCCCCGGTTGCTGTCCTCGCGATCCCATTGCCATGCAATATGTGGCGATAAAACATGTTTTGGACCAAAGCAAAAATATCGAAATGCGGAGCGATGTCACCTGCGTGCTACCCATCTTGTAGGATGCTGGGCGCCCCGGCCACTTCGTTCTAAATCATTCCTCTCCCAACTCTCGATCTTGGCCTTTTCTCTCTTCATCTATGATTCGATGAGACGACGCAAAATTCACAAAATCAAGTAAGGAGGTCGCCATTATCCTACAAAACTCGCGGTATGATAACGCACAACAGAATGACAAATCGATGCAGAAAATCCGTGGGACGCACAAATAGAATGAAACAAACGCGAAATGACACTACAAGAGTGTATAGATACATCCGCCTTCTAAAAGTTGAAGGACCAAGAACGCTAAAGTTGCGTTGTTCGGTCGAGTCTTCCGACTTTTGTGACTGACGGTAAAAATCACAACGTTTATATACATATATTGAAATATATATTTTTTTACATGTAGAAAAAAAAATATACGAATCAAAAATGTATCAAATGACATTGTTTTTATGTATCCACAAATTGTGCGATTCATCGAATCCCAACCATTTAACGTACATCTTGTATCCTTTCTCCATAAGATACACATCCGGATGAATAGCGCGATGCAATTCGTGCTCGTAAAACGCACCAGCGGCGAATTTTCCGCGATAGTCCTCGAGTAGATAGATTATTGGTACTGCACTACAATACTTACGTGCGTTATAATCTGATACGAGACGCGGTAACTCGTTGACCCACTTGTAATTGCCATTGAGTGTAAATATCTTCCATAAATCGTTTTTGAGCGTACGATTGAACTGCACGACCACTGATGCTTTCAATGTCAAATGCGTGGAATAGTGATTAATTCTGGTTTTCAAGCTTTTCTGCACATCGGAGTTGTAAAATTCCTTCCTCATATCAGTTTGTAAATTTTTCGGACATCTTCCATTCGCTCGAATTATCTCAGCGATAGTATCAGCCGTATCGCTTCCACCCTTGCTCTTGAGCGGTACGGCATACTTGCTTAACACATCGACGACAATGAGCATATAGTGGCCTCTATTGAAGCTCGAGTATGGACGCATCTTGATATCAGCCTGTCACAGATAGTATCCGCAGTCGTATCCGCAAACTATAACGAGTCTTCGCGGAAAAATTCTTCTCGCCAGGCCGTGCAATTTCTCGACGAGTCGACGTCTCTCTAATTTTTTACTTTTCGCTGGATCTCTTTTTCATGATTCGATGCGTAATACACAGGGTTCAAGGAAAAAAGTATTTTTTCTCGCTGACGCCACTCGACTGGCTCGTTTCATCGATACGCAATATAATTTATAATAAGACTGACTTCGCAAAGTTTCTCGATGATCGACAGCATCTGGTTGTCATGAGCGTTGTTGCTCGCTGCGAAGCGTAGAGCAATCGTAGACGATCCACCAGCTCGTAATTGATCGCATTGTTGTTCAGTGTCATTGTGTGAGGTAATCCATTTCCAGATTTCTTCTTCTGTTTTTTGGGTATGATCGACATCAACGCGATTACGTATTTGTACTTGTATCCCCTGTTGCTCAATAATTGGCCTGCGAATGATGCTTGTGCGCGTTCGCGCTTGTGTGTCGCCAGCAACATGCTCTTGTACTTGTTCATATCATCTTTAGTATAGAGAAAATCGTCGGAAAGTCACTTGAAAATTAACTTGTAAAGACCGGGTGTACCGACGTATCATACGCCATCAATAATTATGTTATCCGCATCATCCACGTCGAAATGTTTATTATCAAATCCATCATTACAATCCATCTTTGTGTAGGTGCCGTACACATAATAATCGATACCGCTCTTTTGTTTATCTCGTGCTCCCCTCAGAACAGCGTACTTTTGACTCAGCGAGCTCAAGCCGGCTTGCAACGCCTCTCGACCTTTCGACATTTGCAACCTTTGTTGCTCGTCGTCCGTAATTTCGAAAACGTTCTCCAACGATTCTATCATCGGTACGATTGTCGTACGCGGGGTGAAGATCGACTGTACATGATCGTACGATCTATCATCTTACGCGGGGTCGCGGAACGCTCAAACGTCTCGCTCGCTTCCTCTCTCTCTTCTTCCTCCTCCTCCTTCTTTTCCTTCTCCTATTTTTCCTCCTTTTTTCTCTTGCGCTTGGGGGTAGACGCTGCGTCATCGCGCAACTGTCTTTTTATCGCGTATACTCTGAGGCTGTCAACGATCTATCGCGGCGATTTGATAATAGGCTTAAAATGCCTAACGCCATGTCCTTCGATTTTACCAGTCTTTATAGCGCGATGTTTCTTGCGGATCGACTCGCTCATCTTCGCGATCTCTCTCGCGAATTTTTTTCACGATCACGCACATCATGTTTGTCTTTGGCGAAGTACGACAACGACTAGTCACGTTACGGTATCGCAAACTTGTTAAATCTTTTTCTGCATCTCCCATCTTTAAGCGCACTGTCCTTGCCTATCACTAGAAATCCATATTTTTATCGCCAACAGTCGCAATACAACAAAGTTCGTCGTATGATAGTCAGTATTCACGTTATCGTTGTAAACGTGTTTCAAGTTGGTACAATCCTATTTGAACAGGATCAGATGGTTCTCATTGTCGCGTACGTCTGACAGAGATAGAAGCATTCGACGTTCGTGTGGCGGTCTATTAAGAAGTATTCTCTCGCATCCTGCTTGTCGCATGTCACGTCATCAAAGATAAAAATGTAACGTTGCTCAGCAGAATCATACTTTGTAATATCATATGAAAAATATAGACAGGAATTCTGAATTTATTGTATTTTACATAGAAGATATTTGCTGAAGCACTTAATATATGCAACATTTACAAAATTAAATAAAGGTAATACAAGAGCTTGTATCACACATATAGTTTTTGAGATAAAGACAGAATATAACAAAGAGGATATAACATTTTGAGACGACAATAAGTTTTACGATACTTAACAGCAACATAAAAATCCATGAAAAATCTATATAGACCAAGAATTTTAACAGAAGTACTGGTATTTAAGGAGATATGATTGTTATTAATATCAAAAGAGTGGAAACATAAACTAAGAGGAACCAGCAATTAAGAAGGATGACTTAATAGAATTCAAATGTTTTCCTCTAACCACTTACTAATTAATTTAAGACCATTACTTATTATTGTGATGACATGTAAGATTTCTGTTATTTTAAATGATTTAAACCTAATAATATCTGCCTATATATAACTTTGAAATAATTGGTAAAGACAGTCAGCGACAAAGATGTTGAAGCATAGAGGCCCCAGAGTAGAACCTTAAGGAACTCTAGCAAAAATACGCAGCGAAGAGAAGGTCGGAAGAAGATAATTCTAAGAAATAAGAACTTGTTGGGAGCGATCTGTGAAAAATGAATGTAAGAGCGCGATAACTAAATCCGCCAAATTATAGTAGAGCAATTTGGCAAGGAATAGTTCATGATTTACAACGCTTTGGAGTAATCTAATGCTATTAGAACATATAATGAACCATTGTCAAAGGAACACATAACGGAGTCAGATAGATGTAAAAGAGATGTTATAGTACTATATTGTTTACGGAAGTCAGATTGAAATTCTGGAACTATATAGTTGGTGAATATGAATTGATTAAGTTGATGGAATATAATTCGCTCAAAAATTTTGGAAAGAAATGGGGGTAGAATGATTAGGCAAAATGATGTAAGAGAGGATGGATTATGTACTCTCGAAAGAGAAATGGATTAGCATTTTCAAGTTGAGAAACATGTTTTCTGGTAAACAGTAATTAAGAATGAAAAGAAGAGGATCAATATAGTCGTAATAGACGTAAAAGGAGCATGTGATCAGAGAAATTAAATGGTCCGGAAGATAATTTTATAGTTTTTAGTATGTTATTGTATATAAATCTGCCATATTAATAGTCAAATTTATTGTAATAGTCAAATAAATTTATTTACGAAAATTCAAATTTATTCGTATCTGCACAATCGAATATAGGAAGTGAGTAGAGAATTGGAACAGTATGAGGAGGGAAGGGAGTCAATAAAATAATCTCTCATTCAGTAACTAAGGATTTTGAAGATGATCAGGAAGATGAGAATGACGAGATTTTTCTACCATCAAGATGAGAAAGATGCCTTCAGAAATCATGAAATGAATGAGTGGATAAAGAATGATTAAGATAGGATCTCTTTTCACGTCTTATAATTATAGAAATCATATTTCTTAACTTCTTGAAACGCAGCCAATCTGTCGGATTTCATATTGTTATATTTGCTTAAAGTACATTATTAGTACATTATCAGTTCGCTGTCGTATTGAGCCATACTGGAATTTCGGTTTTAATTCGTTTGTAAGTTAAGGGGGCAAATCTATTAAAAATGCTCGTAAAATTTGTTGTAAAAAAGAATATCATATCATTTATTTCTGCCATCTCATAAAACTCGTTCTACAATAGTATCAAGTTAATTTCATTTAACAAAAATCATTATCAGATATGTTATTAAGGATGTGACATAAAAATAAGTGAGAACGATGATAAAGTTTGACAATGTTTAAATGCACACAGACTACCAGATAGTCGTTATCAAAATTATTGCACACGCCAGACTCCGCCTCGACCACATCTCCAAACAATAATATGTCAAATAGTATTGAACTATCTTTCGAGAGTTTCATTGGAGATTTAATTAATTCATTGAGCGAGAACATAATTGCGATCGAGCATGTATATCACGTGTTTCAAAATTAATATTTAGATTACTCACACATATTATCAGTTATACAAAATACATTTGATATATATCGCTCGATGACTTTCATCTTAAAAAGTGAAGACCTAAGAGGGCGGTATATAAAGCAGCTATACTTTTTTTTTCAGATAAATAATTGCAACTATATTAATAGATTCCTGTACGAGAGGGATGCGCAAATCAATAGATGAGTAAGATAAAAAATCTCTTATGTATAATGCCACCTCATCGCCACGCGGTGAATCAGTATGAATAAAATTATAATTCTGTATGATAAGTGTAGCGATGTCATCCCTCTCATGCAATCATATCAGATATAATTAAGATATCTAGATTACAAATACTAATCAAATTCTTAATCTGCAAAGTGAAAAATAAAAGATCTGAAATTTATGTGAGCTATGTAAAGATCACTGTAAGTATGAGATAAGTTAGATACTTGTACTCTGTGGATGCAGATTCTTGTTGTGAGAAAGAACAGACGTATTAGAAGTAGAAGAATATGGTCTGAAGATGAATCAAAGAAGGAAAAAGAATTTCCAAGATTTTAACTTTCAGAGATTTCTAGCTAAGAGACTTGATCTACTGATCAAGTCAGATCAATGAATTTATCGCTTCGACAGTGGAGCATCTAGAGCGAGCAAGGGATACTGAAGATACAGATTTAGATGGATCCGACACTGACAAACAAAATAAATAAGCCTTGGATATTGCCTGAAAAAAAGAGTCGAGCGATGAATATTTTAACGGATATAAATTATTTAATATTTTAAAATATATAATTCCACGACGCATCCAGGTATGATCAATGCCATAGCCCCTCATCTGCCTCTTCAGCAAATTTTGAGCTATAATATCTCGATGAAGACGAACAGCTTTAAGCCATTATTTCATTTTACTACTGAGGTAAACATGACAATAAGTAATCGAAAATATGGCTCCTTGCCATTGATTTATATCCTATTGACTATATCTAAATCCAAAAAATTTATTCTCAGAACGATTGCTAGTAATGACAATAATTCAATACGATTTTCCTGTTTTCTATTGGCAGACCAAAAATTATCAACTATCGTAGTCTCATTGATATCTCTTAAAGGTGATATGAGAAACTCAGCTAACTAGCCATGGCGACGAAGATGACGACAAGTTCTTACTTGTAGGGCGGCCCAAAATTTGCTTTTCCAGAGCAGAAATTCTTTCCTTCAGAGAATTCTGACACGCAGCAATCCCGTTCACAATTGCAACAAGTCCGTTAATAGTGGCCACAACCGCATGGAGATCAGAAACAGCCTTTTCAAAATTTTTTTAATTGAATGAGATTTTTTTAATTGGCATCGAGTCGACTATTGAATCCATCCAGAGATACGAGTTTTGCTCCCATCGATTTGATTCGTTTCAAGCGCATCAATCCTTAAAATAATGAAGGACATAAATCTTAATTTTGAGAGAGTCAACACAATGTTTCCCTGTGATTAGATTCCTGTCATTAGATATCGAAGATTAATTTAAATTGTCATGTGAAGCAACTTCATTCAGCTCCGCAGTAGCAGTGCAATTAGCAGTTGTTGTAGTATTATCAGCCTTACAGAATGTACAGATACGATTGCGTGGTAGAAATCGTTTGCAAATAGAACAAGTTGACTGTATCATGTTTTTGGCTTTGCTGTATTGTGAGAATGACTTTGTCTCAAGAATATATATATTTATTGAATAGGAGGAGATACAGAAGATATAGTAAGAATAATAAATAAGGATAATAAAGGATAAGATTATTTGAAATGATTTAACGATATTACCAAATATCAGTGTGCAGACAATGCAATCAATGCACAAGGCTGCTTCTTCAGATGTTTATATGCAGATTATATTTCCAAAGCAGCACAATAATGGAGTATCTAATAATGCAGGAAGTGTAGATAGCTAGAAAAAAATTGCAACATTGAAAGCGATAATACTTTCCCTCTCAACAACACCCAATGTGACGATGCATAGGAAGAAGGTTCAATCGCTCGGCTTAATCAAATCAGAGCAATTTACAACGCGAAGATAATCCGGTGCTAATGTAGTGCTAATAATTCGATCGGAATTAAACAGATATTTTAAAATAAAAATCGCAGAAAATGAACGAAAGCAGAGAGATAGAACAAACACGTCCATCCTGATCGAGCGACAATAAAACAATATAGAAAATGTCTATCGTAAAATTCGTATAAGAAACGACAAACTTTGTTAAATTGAAATTCATTTACATAGTTACTAAAATTCAACAGTGATTTCATAGAATGTTATAAGTAATCATTCTGAGAATCGCGCGTTACAAAGACGGCATAGCAATGATCCGGTAGAGAACGATAGAATCTCTATAGGTCGATTCGTATATGGTATCATTACTACATGAATGCAATGTGTAATAAAAATAGAATACTTATATCGTAAAATTTATATAAGAAATAATAGACTTTATTGTGAAGTTGAGATTCATTTATATATAACAGGAGAAGTCTGGACAAAGTGGATATGTTATAGTTTGGGAAGAAAAATGACATAGTAAAAGTTAAGATCAGAAATTTTATTTTAATTTCATATTAATGGAATCAACCTTGAAATAAAATTAAATTAAATTAAGAAATTTGAACATTTAAATATCATTTTAGTCAAAATGTAAAAAAAGAGAAACCATCCACTTTGTCCGACTCTCTTGAGCAAAGTGGATGAGTCACTCAAGCAATAAAGATGGAATTAAAAATCAAAGTCAGTGCCAGCAGTCATCACAAAAGTAGCTACCAAATTCTCTATGTATAGTGTAGCCTTCATGATCATTTAATGCACTGTACTGTATCTAATCTTCGGACTGTGAATCGATGTATTTTTTACATAATTATTGCGTTGTGAAAAAAAAAATGTAAACAATTATGTGCCTTTCGCTCGAAAAATTATCCCTCCGTCTTTCCGGTATTTTCAGTATAATCACATATTGAATAAAGAGGATAGGCCATTCGCTTTACCCGCATCTACTTTGTCCAAAGAATCTACTTATGGAATTTGGAAAAGTTAGAGCAGTTAAGCTAAAATTTAAGTAGTGTGAATGATGTTAAATAGTGTGATTTTTTATAAGAATTCTCTGATTTTAAATGTGTATTCGAGGTTAAAAGCAACAGAGTGAAAAAGTTTAAAAGTGAAAAAATTTAACCTCGAATACACATTTAAAATCAGAGAAAAATCATTCACATTGGATAAGAAACAGTACCGCTAATAATTAAACTACGTACATTAGCGAAAATCGCAAGAAAACACACAATTTTTTTTATTTCTCTAAAAAACCACAAACAAGCACAATCATAGCACAAGCGTTGTTTCGCATTTTCATGGCATCGATCATTCCTTCAACAGTTAGAGTATTATCTCAGATAGATAAACGAAAATAAAAAAATATTCGCTTTGCTCAAGGCATTTGTCCGGATTTCCCCTAGATCAAGTCTCAACAGTGATCTCATAGAATGTTATAAATAAACGTTTCGGAAACCGTTATAAAAAGACGGCACAATAATTATCTGATACGAAACGATAGAATCTCTACAGATCGATTCATATGACATGATTTCTACGCGATTGCAAAAATCTGAATAGAAAATCAAAATCTTTGTGGTGAAACTCATACAAGACTGTGGACTTTTTCGTGACGTTCGGGTAGATATACATATGTATCAAAATTCATCCATAATCTAATAAAATATTATTAACTGTCTATGGCACGTTAGCGTTCATGGAATGTGTATCGTAAAATTCTTAAAAATTTGTATATAATTATTTTTATATTTATAGAATTAAAAAT
>Ga0157364_1001992_pt1 | contig 18381 bp, 13 predicted proteins | sample AttsexASBM2_FD_111476 | JGI IMG/M metagenome (GOLD analysis project Ga0157364, IMG submission 111476) | Fungus gardens microbial communities from leaf cutter ant in Ribeirão Preto, State of São Paulo, Brazil - Atta sexdens ASBM2 | ecosystem: Host-associated > Fungi > Mycelium > Unclassified ...
AAAATAACTTACATAAGATAAAATACTGTACAATTCAAATAAAATGTTTAAATGTTTAATGTAATGCTGTATTACATAATGTATCCAGTAAACATCAATGATGATATAATCTAAAAACGATAGTATCTCGGCGCTAAGCATGATGATACAATAACATAACAGTGATATAACATCAACGTTATAATTCCTGCTCAATAATGTAACTGTTACAATTTGTACAATATGTATTATATTATATTTATATTATTGAGTGAAAAAAGTTATAATATTTAAGTTAAAAGTTATAATATTTTTGTTAGTATATACCGGATAAATAGAGAAATATTTATAAATATTTATAAATATACCAAAATTTGTATATTAAAAATTACACATTTATGTAGCAAAATTCTATTCCTTTCATAAATATTGATATTTTCAAATGCTTGAATGCAAATTGCAATCAATTTTTAAAAAATTATGAAATCCGTGAGACTATAATAATAAAAAAAATAAAAAACATTTTCAGCTTTTAATTTTAATGAAGTTGAAATCAAGAAAATAAAAGAAGTGACAAGCAAACTGAGTGAATGCAAACTGGAATTGTTTGTATGTGGAATATCCATGTGGGAAATCGGATTTAAATGAGATAAAAGAATATCATTATCATTCCGCGATAGCGAAGCGGTACCTTGACATACAGAGTCGCCTTGTGCAATTCATTGAATAATCAGTTTCGTGATTCGCCCTTCAGCGGATATTAGATGCATTGTGCCATTAAACAAAATATTCAACCAAGGACGCAAGCGCATGTTCAAAATCAGATTATATGTACAACGAGACCTTGCATAGGGTGGGCCTGCCGCCTGTTGCATTTAATACCTTGCTCACTGTTGATTCTCTTTTGCGAGTTTTTATATTTCGAATATAAAAACGTACACCCACTTACCACGACGTTTTATTATATATATTAGTTTTATGCAAATTATTAATTTGCGATCACATTAAATCAATTAAACCCATTTTTCAGAATTTATTGTAAAAGCGATATGATAAAATTTTCATCGTATAAATGTTATAATTTCAAATTTTAATTCTATTTTATTATATTAATTTATTTTAAATTTAATTATATCATACCTTTATATTAATTAACAATGTTGACCAAATAAACTCGTATGTTTATATATAAATTTTCCATAATTTTTTAAATAAATTATAAATCTATTTTACCATAAAATAATTTGAGAAACATTGACTTAAATAATGACTTTTATTATCAAAATCACATTATCAAAAAATCGAAATATAAAATTTATTAGTAGCGCATCGTTTTTTATAATAATTTCTCAATCTTGAAAATAGGGACGATGATATGTGTTTAATCGCGTCTTTTGTAATATTAGCGCATAAACCGATTGTTTTCCGTAACTATTCGTCGCAATCCGGTATTCAAACCTATTTCCGGTGTTTAACGAAAAGCGATTATGAAGTCGGGAATGGAAATTTAATGAAAACAACATGCCGGACGTACAACAACGACGTACTTAGATCGAACGAGCAACAACTCGCTGAAGCGAAGATGTTGTTCAATCAAAGCGAATAAACGAGCGGGGGTGTGTTTGTTTACAAGACGCAAGGACGAATCGCAGTTCCGACGTACGGTGTAGCTCCGTTTCTTTCAACATCGCGACTTGAGAGATCGATCGACTCTCTTGACCATTCTAGTCCGGAATATTTCTTATGAAAAAAGTTAATTTGCCTATATTTAATCTTTTCCTTCTTACAAGTAAAGTCTCGAAAATTGAGAAAAATTATACGATTACTAAAATCAAAGATTAAAAAAAAAGAAATATTAAAAAATGTAAAGGTATACTACATTCTAGAAAAAACTAAGTTAAATTCTAAGGAGAAATGAGCAGCAGATCATTATTGTCAGAGAAATAATTAGAAGTTTAGTTAATTTCAAGTTAATTTTAATTAAACAAAACATATTTTTTTAGAATTTTGATTTTTTTGTTTACTAAAGAACTGCATTTTACAAAGAATCGATCTCTCATCAAATTCAATTCAATTAATAAAATAATAAATATACTTACATTGACTAGTATTTGTAGCGCCTCCACGTAGGATCGTTCCGTATCGTAAAGCTCCACAACCACGTGAGTCCTCGTGTCCTGCAACGTACAGAAGACAATCAGAAAAGATGAGTACTCATTGAGTGAAGGAAACGTTTGATGACCGAGATGGAGAAAGAGAGGGAGGCGACCGAGCACAGCTGTCATAGCTCGATTATTGCATCGTCTCGTGATGAAGATCGCACGTGCGCTTTTGAAAGATGTACACGTGCGCGCTTCACGTGTGTATGTTAGATGCGTTTGATTATAGTCGTTATGCAACATTGACATCAAGTCGCAAGGTATTGAGGCTTGTGTCGGCATTGGGATGCATATCGATAAGACATCGAAAGACGATGTACTTTAACCCTGAATGACTAATATATATAACGTAATAAAGCGCTTTCAATTCACCTCAAAACCCTTCTCAAAAGCTTTTTATCTCTAATCATTATACCTTTCCTTTTTAGTTGTATTTTTTATATTTATTTTTTTCCTGCATTTCTAAATCCCACACGTCTTTAATTTATAAATAAAGATATAAATATATTTAACATACTTAATATAGAAATAGATAAATATTTCTTTATATACGTGTATTTTTTACGAGAATCTATTTTATAATTACAATTAAAAATAAGAAAAAGCTAAAAAAGAAGAGATCTGATGTATCTGATTTTTAAATGAGACAGTTAAGATTATTTTAAAAGTACTTTTGCAGTATAGTATGTCAAAAGTTTCAACATTTACTCAAGGTGCTTGGAATGCTTTTTCATTCAGAATTAGCTGTGCCTAGTCTATAAACATCAAAAACAAGAACTACCCACGCGCTCGGAGGTGACGCGTTCGTTATTCTCGCTATCCACCGATGGCTGACTGACGAGCTTGTGATCAGCGTCCATTGTCATCCACGTAGGCCACCTGTATTGAGATTTCGTAAGCATTGACGCCCTCCACTTGCATAGTAATCCGAGCGATCGCGCGGAAAGTGCGTAGTTTCGCAATCTTCTGAAACCAATGTACCGCGAAGCGCGTCCAACTGTAGAATATACACTCGCGTTTCGTGCGTTTCCGGTCTCTCACTTTAATCTATTCCGCTTGGCGGAAACGCCGGGGCGAAACCAAAGTAGCGCTCTTAAGCTTCCGCACGTAAAAGCTGCACTCAAACGTTTTATTCTTGGACTCTTCCTACGAACAAGTCGATCGTGTTCGAACACTTCTCGACTCGGTAAACTGTATCGATAAAGCAACAATTAATAATATAATTTATCTTTGCTTTCAAATTTTATAAATCTCGTAAATGATATAAACAAAATAAAATATAGCCTTTACTGCGTATTTTTCATCTTCAATTGAAATAATTAATGATGTAACTTCTCAGAAAATTATCATAAAAAGAAGTTTGATATTCCAAATGACTATCGATTCTTATGACTAACATTGCAAAGCCGCATGTTTCCTTCCCGTCAGCCATTTCTATATATATTTCTACCTCTATTCATATTTAACATAAGATTTCTGAGAAAATTAATAGTAAATTCCGAGAAATTTCCACGATGAAAAGCATTTCCAAGAAACCAATGCAAAAAATAAAATACATATTGAAAACAAAAATGCTTATATTCTCAATCTGTATCGACTATCACGGTACTCTTCGAGAATCTTTTTCGCATGTATCATTTCTTTATTTTTAATTGTTAAAATAATTTTTGCGAAATTTCAACAGTGTCATTTTTCAGAGAAAACCCATATTAAAAGAGAGAACAAAATACACTTTGAACCTGAACATCAATCACCGTGAACGATCGGTATAGCGAAAGTTGCGCAAGTTCCAGCTCGAGATAAAAGAGCTTGGCTATCCATCGGCGCTCGTACATGCGTCGTATCGAAATCGGTGCGCGTGTCAGAGAGAGAAAAAAAAAGCTGTGTATCTCTCAGCGTGTCTGTACGCCTACTCTCGATACGCTCGGACAGGGTCTCTTTAAAAGCTCGTGGGAATTTGCACGCGGAGCTTTCGCGCCTCCGGACGATCGCGCATCGAACGCGTCATGTATGAGCCGACCGGCCGCTCGTTATATTTAGCATCGTGACTAAAGACCCCCGCTTCGTCCCCTGAGCTTGCAAGCTCATCCGCGCTGCTCTTTCTCTCCCTCTCTCTTTTTCACACTCTGATCTTTCTTCGTTCCTATCGGGTTGGACTCACTTACGGAATCAATAATGACCCCTTGATCTCGCACGAGCATAATCATCTGTTGCGCGATCACTTAATTACGTGAGTTCCCTTTGCTAATTAGTCGTACAGTTAGATCACAAACACTCGGCGTTTATCCCTACATCTGAGCTTTCATTTTCCATAGTGAACAGCAGAAAGTGCGTAATGTAAGATTTTTCAACAGAAAAGCTTTACGCGTAAACTCTCTAACGAAATAAATGCTCCTTCTTTTCTCTATACAATTTATATTATTTATTAAAATTTAAAATGAAGATATTTTAACGCGTTTGTATTCCATCATTTCCTATAAAAGAAAAATAAATTATTTAATAGCACATTGCTAATAGACAGTTGCAATTGATTTTATTACGTGACTGTAATTCTATTATATAAGGCGATACTCTATTATGCAAGCACTTAGTTTTATGCCACTATGCGTACACGTGACAGATATCGCCAGATGGAACAGTTTAATTGTTATCAATATTTTTTTGTAGTAATTAAGCGCTTAAAATCTGATAGATCAATGTTCTGTTTTTAATTAGAATAAATTATACACTTAATGTAACTTATTGACAATCGCATTGAAAAGAATACTAAATTTTAATAAATATTTGTTCGAATAAATATTTACTAAATATAAACATATACATATATCTATTTGATATAAAAACCATTAATTTAATTACTATCATTTTTGAAACTATCATTTTTTTATTGAGTAAACATTTATTTACTATAATTGTTTACTTACAGTATTCAAAGAAATATGTATTAAAATTTATTGAATTTTTTTCACTGCATTGTTGAAAAAATGAATTGTGAAAATTGCAGAAAATCTATTTGTCTCATTATTATGTAAAACATCGATCAGCTTTAATAAACACGTTACTTTAAATAAATTTAAGAAATAGATTCATGCAAAAGGATTTCGTTGCAATTCATTTGCGGAATTTCGAGATGATTCAAGGTCAGAGATAGATGTTCTCGCGATGTAGTCATGACATAGAGAAAAGGAAACGCACATTTCCTGAAACTGAAACGAAGAAGAAAAATCACGATTCCGATATTCGGGCGCGACGTTTTGACAATTCTTCGATTTGCATGACAAGTTTTAACTTGGTTTCAAAGAAATAAATATCATAGTTAGAATAGAACAAGAAATAAAAAATCTTGAGGTAAACACAAAATATAAAAATATAAGAGATCTTGAAATGCATGAAAAATTGAATAAAACTCGTCTGAAGGGACCACAGCTAATTCGAGCGTAGCTTTCCAGTGACATAAAGTGATCGACATTATTTGATTAACTCTTAGATACGTGCACGGAATAATTAAGAATTTTCCACAAAAACTCAACAACTGCAGAAAAAATCATTATATTACATTTTATCCTTTCATAATAAAACCATATATTTAATAATATTTCTTATAGTATATAGTATAATAGAGTACAATTACCTATCACTATTTTTTTTATAGCACTAAATATAATAGTAAATATAATAAAAAAAGTACAATCATTTCCTAAAAAATAGTATTACGTAATTTAGATAAAAAAGAATATTAAAAATTTTAGAATCAAATTAAGTAACATGTATAATTATGTTATAAATCATTAAAAGAAAAAATTATTCAGAAAGTTTTACGAATTAAATTTTAAGGATGAAAAAATGCAAGCCTTATTCTAGTTTTTAAATTATAAATAGACTTCAATACAATAAAATATTAATAAAATTTTTCATTATATTAGCTGTAAGAAGAGAACTTATTGGAAGTCACAGAAATTTGAAAGAAAAAAAATTGTATGGCAATCGCTCAATATAACGAAATATATTAAACATCTGATCATTAAGAGCTTGATCGGTTGCGCGCGTGCAACCGTGCTTAAACGAGTTGAAAAACGTTCATTTACTTACAGGTACTTATCCGTACACCTTCGTGTCGCTTTAGAGTGCCACGCGATCGCAAGTAAACACTTTCAACGTAAGTTTGCACGTTGACGAGGCTCGAATGAAATTACAACCTGTTACGCATGACGGAGGCGTCGCGACGCGTCTGTAATTGCACCCGGTCGCCTGCGTTACTTCAATTCTCGTCAAAAAGAGAGAGAAAGTGAAAGAGAGAGAAAGAGAGAATAAAAAAGGATCGTAAATCAAAGCGGAGCAATACCTGGACTATGTTTGACAGCCATATCTCATGTATACACAACTCTGGCTATGGTTATTTTAACCTAACGAAACAAACGGATGGCATAAGATGATATAATGCCGCACAAGCAAATCGAGGGATGATATAACGTAAAACGATTACATTGATCAAGGATTTGATTCGATTCGAACGAGGTAATCGTCGCTTCTGTTCTCGAGTAACAATAGATGTATTGTCGATTTCTAACAAACGTACCAGACTTGTTTTATTTCCTCCCCGCCGAATTTTCCATCGCATATAAATATAAAATGCTGATAACTTTGCGATTCACCGATATTTTCAGAATATACTCTTATTTACGAAAGGATTGTTTATTTAATGTAGAGAATGTATTATTTAACTTCACACAATTTACCTAAAGCTTTATTGCGTAATATTATAGCAAGCTGCATTTGACAGAAGTGTTGTTTTATCATCAAAAAGAAATGTACGGTATCTATTAATTTATCTGTAAGTCAAATCGTTTATTTCTATAACTTTGAAGTATTTAATTCGATGGCAATGCAATTCACCTTTCTAATCTCATCATGTTGCACAAAATAAATGGCGCGCGAAATAAAGGTCGCTAAAACATTTCGCGTACGACATTTATTGTTAAACTAAAACGTTTTCGTAACAAATAATTCTGAATTCTCTTTTCATATAATCGAATAACACATCTAATCTCAATTACTCACGAGCTTGGATGATTTGAGATTAACATCGAGAGATTGCTCCTCGACATATAAAGCATACATCGAACCTTTCGCGCGAAGTGCCGGAATCGCGTAGACCGAGACACTCACGATAATCGGTCCCGTGTTATCTGCTAGCTACCTGTCGTAGCATCACATCGTGCAGATTATTATTATTGATTTATTGAGATTTTTTTTATAGCTCGAGGGAGAAAAAAAAGGTCTACAAACCGTTTTGCAAGAATAATATTTTCTTATACGCACGTCCGATTTATCAAGCACGATATTGGGATCGAGAGTGATCGCGGCGCGAAACAGCGATTTCCGCGTGCTGTCCTGCCGCAGCTTTTCCGCGAGGAGCAACAGTTAGACGCGGCGTTACGCCTGAAACTGGCGACCCGTCGCACAGCTACCAGGAAGCTGATCGATGTCCAAGAGAATAGCGGCGGTGGAGAGGACGGAAGCCGGGCGTTACAGGACGCCGGCGCGTACTTTTCACGTGGATTACACGCGCTCCGTCGCCGTATCCTGCATCACCGCCACCGTCCTTCCCCTCCTACGACCTTGTCCTACGAGAAAACGAGACGCGACCTTGCATTGAAGCGCCAGGTTAACCCTTTCGAATCTCGTTACTGTGCAACAGGTCCTTAATGCCGGATTTGGGCGGAGATCGTTTCTGATTGTTACTATTCCAAAATTAATGTTATTAAAAATTAATTTCAAACGTTAACATATTATTTTTAATCGTTTTAATTTATGGATTTATAATTCTTATTATTTATCTATTTTATTTATTATTATTTATCTGTTTTATTTATTATTACTTCGTGTTTATTTAACCTGAATGTAAACTTTTTGTCTTGTTTTATTGATCTCACAAGTGGAGAGAGACCAATGTGATTGTATCGTAGATCAACCTCGTGTTAGTATTTATATATCTAACCATAATAAAACAAAACAAAATCAAAATAAAGCAAGCAATTTAAAGTGTCAAACGTAATGTTTATTTAAAAGTAAAAATAAAAATTTACATTTAATTATTAAACTGAATGTTTTGTGCTACACAGAACTCTTCATCAACAATATCGAAAAAATTATAATGAAAATCAATAATATAAATGCGCTATTCAAGAAAAGAATAATAAACTGATATGACACATTTGAAAAAAAAATGTAATATAATGGATCAACGAACATATCTCTGTCCATTTATAAGATGATCAATGAAACAAAATATAGACCGATATTTATTCATAGTTTGTTTTTATTTTAAGACCATCTTAAGTAATGTCTTAAGATATTAATACTGCTTTGTAATTGGCTTATAACATCTTAAATTATATTTAATACGATCTTAAATTTAAGAACCAATTTCGACCAATGAAGCCAATCTAGATTGAATAAACACATAATAATAATAATAAATAGAACAATAAATAGAACAATAAATAATAAAAATTGTATATCCATCGTGAGAGTTAAAATAGTTAAAAATTAATTTATTTCCAAAATTAATTTTCTATTACGTTATTACGTAGGAGAGATTAAATAGGTTAAATTAATAGGCCTTCCCTATATTCTCAGTCGAGTAATATATTCAATCTCAATTATGCAGAAATATACGTCAAAGCAACCAAGACGCAATACGGTCTGATGTGATCTGTTACCATCGCGTTACACCACTATAACTATCTATAGTATCTATATTTATTATTTATTTATAGATAATATTTATATACATTTTACGATATATTTCGTGCTGTAAAAACCATGAGAGGGTATCGCCTTGCATCGTGAAATTTCTCTTTAGAGTCTATGTACCATTGAAGATATCAATAAAATCCGTGGTTTGCTTAGTTTATTTTTCGCGACTTATGACTATTTCTACCAATGTAGATTCCCCGGTAGTATATGTTTTATATACGTTTCTTAAACATTAGATACGTTTAGAAGACGTATAAAAAACGTATATGAATCAATAAATATTACCTGAGTTAACTTTAACTGATTCAACTTACTCTTCGTCTTTTTCTAATTCTTAAAACTAGTAAAAGATGAAAAATTAGAACCGCGATTAAAATTAAAAGAAAAAGACACTATTTTTCTTTCAAACGTAAAAATCGTAAATTATTAATAGAATTACCGTAAATTTAATTAAAAGTAAAATTAAATATTGCAAAAAACTGAAAATGTTCACAGTTTATACCATGCTTGAAATTAAAGCTTAGCATACCGCTTAACGTCGTCCCGAACGATCGTCGGACGCATTTAAATTTAAGTCGCACGTTTGCCGGCAGATGCGATTCGATTTTACGACGATGTTCGACCGAGACTACGGCTCTCAAGTCGTTCGCGCGTAACCGTACATTTTGTTCTTTCAAATAACAGATCTAATTCATAGCCGAGCGGCATTCTGGCCCGTAAACTCGCTCCAAGGTGCGCTCGCTCACACGCTCGCGACCGCGAGCGCGTCCCCGCGCCGCGGCGAGCCTGGACTCACGCCCGAATAAACTCGTCCACGTGAAGATTCCGTTAAAGAAGTTGAACGTACGATTTATGCAAGCCGAGCATGCGAGAACAATGACCGACTGGCTACGTCGTTTCACGGAGACGCGCGATTTTTGTGTTTACCAGCAACAGACGAGTGAATTGATAAGCTCTTGAAGGTTCAAATTCGAATACTTTCCGTAATAAATAGATATATTAAGACAACGCTTCTTTTTTATTCGATAACAAGAATCAATTCCGCCACTATTTCCGCCACCCGCGCTCGTTCATCGGAAACGGCACAACCATTGTTGCTAGAAATGCATTCCAATGGGAATCATTAACTATAAAGCGGAAAGAAAGGAGATCTTTTCAATGCACAATTTTTTTATTTTTAAATTCAAACAGGTACAGAATATATAATTCTGATAAATGATTAATTAACATAGTAAAGATTAGAGCTCTGAATAAACTCGATCATCTGTAAACACCTCCCGCGTTTTTTATTAAAGGTTACGTAAATCTCATTAAATCAAATCTCAGTATTTTATGTTATTAAAAGATCATTATAGATTTTGATTTTATTGGGAGAAATTTTTTTTACCTTTTATAACAGAATTATTTAAACTGTGTTTAAAAGACTCATAAATATTGCATTCGCACATATATTAATATAAACTATATCAAAAACAATTTGACATGAATGAAAAACGTCATATTCGTAAAGATGATTTTCCGTGCCTAATATATGTCTTGTGTCTTTATACAATTTTCAATTGAAACTAACTGTGCGTCGACTTATTTGTTGGACTTGAAACACAGTCCTAAATCGAAGCTGGAATAGTAATATTACAAATTTAATTGACAAGCAATTTAACATTGTTGTTGCAAATAATTAGCATCTTAGAAAGCTATTAATGATTTGAGGTTAATAAATAGAAATTGTAAATAATTTATTGCGAAGAATATTACGGCCGGAACTCGGATCTCCTATATTCCGATACTCTCCTATATACAGGCATCCTCCCAATTCGATTAGTAGCATGTTATTATATAATGAATATAATTATAATAAAAATAATTTAGTAATTAAAAATAAAAAAGATACTAAAACATAATATGGCATAACTACAGTACAGTATAATAAACAATGCAGTACTTAATTAAAAATTTAATTTAGCTTCTCATAATTTCTCAGGAAAGAATTATAAAGAACATTTTGATATTTAAATATGAAAAAATTAAAATGAAAAAATAGTAACGATGACGTGATTTACATCAAAAGGTCGTACATGAGTATCATCAAGATGGATGAAACGCCGACGATTTTTCTTAAAGCGAAATGCGCTCGTGATTGAGGCTTGGCACGCACACTCGCTGGATTATTCTATCACATTTTTGCAACATCCTGCGGCCTATATTTATTTCGACGATGCTTGTTTAGTCTGCGCCCAAGCTTGTGGCGAACATCGAAACGCCGCTTCGTACTTTTTGGAAGCACATTTAGTGAGTTTATCGCGCTGCTGCAGAATGCAACATGTTACGTTGTATTGTATTCTCATCGTGTGTAAATTATGTACGCGAATTATTCTCTCTGACTCGTGAATTCACATAGATATTTTTTCATTACCTACGCAAATAGTCAAACATATTTTAACATAAAAGAAAATATTAATTAAATATGTTTCGCAATTTATATTCAGAAATATATTATATTATTCATTTGTGAATTGCCGAGAATTTGAGAAGCATTTCATTCTTTGTCAAGAATTTAATTAATAATTATTTCAAATAGTATCACATTGCATGTACTATAAAAATATATTGCTTAAAGAACATTTTTCCTTAATATCTAAAAAACAGGACAAACTCCTCAATAAAGAGAAAAAGAAGAACAAGCATTAAATAATATAAAATATAAATGACATATTTAAAAAAAAATATTTTAAATAAAAGGAAAAAGTCTATGTATTAGATTTAACAGCCGATATTAAAGTATTTGATTTCGCATTTTTTCAGAATAATACGCACAAAAGTATAACCAATATAAAATATTACGCAAACGTACAAGCAAACATATAGGTTTGTGTTCACAGCACGATAATAAAGTTACGCACATTTATGGGTTGAGGCTCGAACGACTCAAAAATACATTTCTGTTTACTCACAACAGGCAGAAGTGCCTTGTGCACGATCTTAAGGTCGATTCGATCGAATTAAATATCGCGCAACGGCGAGTGCCCGCGCTTGCGAAACTACAGGCATCAGCCGGCCAAGTGGTTTATACCATCGTGTAAGTTAAATATTTAAATATTTCCCGGTAACATGCCCCGCAGCGAATGGTGCAACTACTTAGTGCGCGCGCGTTGCACTAGTCGGTTTATTCATAGATTATCCGGCAACATCCTGGCCTGCCACGAGGCCCCGCATATAAATGCATCACGCTGCAGTTTCACGATCATTCTTCGATCCGATCGAAATGTCGCGGAGTATTGCGAAAGCAACGCGTTACTGATTTATGATGGACGTTCCTATTTGCGCGCATCGAGAGAGAACAATCAACTCAAATTCTTTTAAATTGAAAGCACTCTTGTCAATTATGATTCAAGAAAATTTATAAAATATTTAATAATAAAATTATATAGCATCAGATCAATATATAGCATCAGAAAAAATAATACTATTTAGAAATAAAACAGTTTAATTGCGTTCATTTTATCAATTAATATTTAAAAAATTATTGAGAAATAAAATAAAGAAATCTTACAGAAAACAAAGCTGTATTAAATCTAAAAGTCAATAGAGATGTCAAACACAATATTGCAATATTTTTATATCGTTTTGATTTTAAAGAAGATTCTGTTAAGGAATTTGTCCAAGTCTTGAAAATTGTTGCAACGAATTGTCGAACGTAAATACATTTAATATCGCGCGTGCACGAGATTCCTTTACAGTCTACTCCGGAGAGACTGATATACAATTGGCGGAGTAATAAAAGTCGGTACCTACCGATACCACCCACGTACCTAGTCGTGTCCGCACCTCTTAACAGTCAATGGAACCACGATTACGCTATTGTTCGAAACTTTATGGCCAGCCGACGAGCCTTTCATTATACTCTATGTCGTGTATCTCTCGTGCGCCGACGCGCTTTCTCGCGCGTCGAATTTCTGCCGTTAGGGCCGCAGTTTCTCTAAACTTCTACCGATAATACTGTCGATAAAGTAACGAATTTGTACTCCCGGTACCGTGCATACTACTCCATCACGTCTGGGGAAACTTGCTACTTCAAGAATATATCGCCGGAATGCTTGGACGTACGCTACTGCGCTTCGTTGTTTCAATATTAAAGAAGCCGAATATTGATTGAATGAATAAATATTATAATAAATCATATATAAAATATATTTAAAATACTTTTTTTCTTAGAGAATAAAATAAAGAGGAAAATATGAAATAAAAGTTGTATCCAATTTATATGTGTATAAATTTATATATAAAATTATTTTCAAAATTTTTAAGAAATTGAATTACATTTTTTCATAATTATACGTTCTTTCATAACTAAACGCCTTGCTAAAGTCACACTTTTCAATAAAATTGTTTATAAAATTTATATTTTTAAAATAAAAAATAACTCATAAATTTATTATTAAATTTATTAATATATATAACTAATATAGCTCATAAATTTATTATTAAATTTATTAAAACATTTGTTATTCAATTTATTAAAATATTTTTGTTTTTAAATTAAATAAATATTTTATTTTAAATTTCAATGTATTTTTTCGTAATAATTATCTGATAAAAATGCGAAATGTACAGTCGATGTATTACAAAAATAAGACTGGATTAATAGTAAAACATTGAAAAGATTCTTATAAAATACTCAACAATGAGTTTTTGTGAGCTTTACACGACGGTAGGTGTTTAGTATTACGTCATTCTCCGCTCTCGGAGATTTCATGAATGGAACGCAAAATTCACGATGCCTGGGCGTAGTGACGTCAACGGTAAACATGACGTCGACGGAAGGTCTCTTCGCGGAAGAAATAGTTCACTGCTCTCTCTCCGATGAAAACGCGACTGCGTACAAATGCACAATTGATACCTTTGGATATCGGCGCATGTTTCCGTCTCGCGTTGCAGATATAAAAACGTCTCCAAGGATATTCGCGAATATCCCGCTCGTCGCGATGACTATAACTGGCGCACACAGAGATATCGGGGTAAATGCATTCCACTTCGCATCATAAACAATTCTGCTTTCTCTCAGCAGACACAACTTTGCTTTCTTTCACCGTGACTAATTTCCGCCGTGTGTGTATCGTCGCAATACGATATAAATTCTTCGAAAATCCTCATTAATCTTCGTCCGCATCATTCGTATTAAAATTCAGTCGTGCTTTAAATCTTAGCAAAGAAATTCATGGAATATCTCCTCCGCTAAGGAGAAATGCATTCCTCGTTGTTAAATCGACTGCATATCTGCGAATCTATTTTTAATATGGCACGTGAATAGAAATAATCTTTTCAACGAGACTTCCTATAATTTTTTTACATGACCTTTTTACTTACGATTCATTTTAGATGAAATTACATTTAAATTACATTATTTCTATTTCAGATTGCCATACATTTTTAAATAATAAATTTAAATATAATATTTATATATTAATATAAGGGCTTTCTGGGAATCGACGCGGAAATGATTGAAATCGATGCCTAATTTAATGTAATAAGTAAAATATAATTTAATAAAAAATACGAACGTTTGGCGGCTCTAACTTTTCAGCGTAATCTCAGTAAAATTTACGAAACACACATTTCTATTTCAGTTTTCTTAAATTTAGAAGTTCTCACGTGTTACGTTTAGCAAATAACATTGAAACATTATAAAATCAATTGAACTTTATTACTGATAGCTACAAACGTTTTAACATTTCACGCTCAATACTCTACGACCTACGATCACGAACAAATTGACTGCATCGTGAGGATTCGTTTGACTTCTAATCGGCATGGAGAACGTGACTAAGTTATGGCGACATCTTTAAGTGATATATTTGCGGCCACCAAGGACTCATGGATAAAACGGGCCCGCGGTTCTTAGTTGTTCTTTCTAAACGGCAAACGTAGAGGACGCGTGCATTGCATAAGCACATCAGAATTGTGTAAAGTTATACCACGAAATATACCAGAGAAACGGTGCAAACTTATAAAATCATCGAAAATGTTTAGACATAATTTCGAAAAGTCCTTCGATGTTATCCTTCGATGTCGCTTAAATCTAATTTAATCTGACATAATTTGCAAATAGAATTAGTAAATAGAGTTATCTCGTGAAATAGAATTCAATAGCAGGGAACATTCCAACGCGGAATCTTTTACTTTGATTATTACGCTTTTCTTAAACAATGTCACTACATTATTTTTAATTTAAAAAATAATTTAAAAATAATTAAAAAAATAATATAATTCTCTATTCTAATTTAAATCCCTAATCATTTCTTCATTAATTTCATTCGCTGAACTTTTATATCGTTAGACATACTTTCAGAATATATTGTCTTACATAAAAAAATGTATTAATTCAATTTTTTTTAAATGTATAGCAAAAATATAATTGAGTTTTGCTGATAAATAAAACAGATTTGTTGAAGAAATCTACAGAAAAAACCAAAAAACCGTTCCAATGTAGGATGATAAGAGTATATACCGCGCAAGGTCGCGGAGATTGCGCCAAGACGATCATGGCGAATCATCGCATTGATGTTGAGGACCGGTCGGTCCCCAGGTACGCCTAACCCGCCAGGAATATCTACGTACACGCCCCCGCTGTGCCAGAATCGTATAGGGACTCTATACTAACGTCGAGTGCACTGGCCAAGGCACGGACTCATCTGAGAAATATGGCCGTATATTATTATTAGATTATGTTTTCGGCGATGTAGTCGAACAAGCGCGCGAACGCCAGCACGACTATTCGTTTCGCTTGGACTGTAGATTTCAGTTTACCGGCGCTTACCTTTGCGTGGCCTCTCGGCCAGATGTTACAACGCTGATGCACGAGTCAGCGATACAGGGAGATAAGCTTGCGATTAGCGTCTTTGTACGATATTTAGAAAAGAAGCGAAATTCGAGGAAGAAGCGGAGTCAGAATTCTTTGGCTCGTATTCATGCCACGCATTTAGAGCGAAATGTGACCGTCTCTTCTCGAGATTTATACGTTTAACATGAAGTATTTGTCGACGAGAACCAGTCAGTCATATTCATGATTCAAAGTAGGATATAAATAAATTACTTCTCTCCTACAGAGAAGAGAGATATTACAAGAATATTAAATGAATGAATAATATAATTAATTATCTTTTTATGTTTATTGTTCAAAAATTAACTTTTAAACAAACGATTCAATAAATTTCATAGCTTTAGAATATCTCATAAAATAATTTAAAATAAATAACCGCATTTACTTTATACAAAACCTTGATGTAATAATATCGTATAACGTGCAAGAAAAAATTTTCCGACGAACTCGCTCGTTCATTAATCAAAAGGAGCGTGCATTGTGCATCAAATGTCTCGATAACAAATGCGCTGCACTGCTGAATCGTGCGGATACTTTACGGTCCTCCCTTGCTCTTATCTCGGTCATATCGCGAAAAATGGGCGAAATGTAGCCGGGGCATTGTAACCGGCAATTTATATCGAAGCAAGATAATCTCTGACTCACGTTTCGATGCGCCGGTGCGCGAGCCACCCTCTCCGAGGACCCTCTCAGCAGCTCCGCGAGCAGCTCAGGACTCGGCCCCGGAAGTCCCTCGAGTTTGGTCGGACTGGAGGTCGTTCGATGGTGGCAAGGCGTGGGCGGCTCGGAACCGCTGTTGTTATTGCTGCTCGCGTTGTATGAGAGATTTGCAGAGATCTTTCTACGAGGACGAAGACCTTCTTCGAGCGCGATATCGGTAGTACGCGGTTTCGCCATCTCGGCTTCCAGCATCTGTCCGTAGGGTCCGCGAAGGGGCCTCTTGCTGTACCTTAATGCAAAAAGAAGAAAATATTAATATTTACAGATATCTATAAGTGATATGTACATTAAGGATTTGAACAAAAATTTTAGCTTTCGGTGAAATCAAAATTTTTGAACTATATAAATATGAAGAAACATTTCAGTTTCATTTCAGTTAACATTTTCATAAGAATAAGTTTATATTTTCAAAAAATAAGTAAGAATTTTCTAAATGTGTGTGTGTGGTTGATGACAAATCTTCTCAAATTTTTTAAAGTTCAAAAATATTACATAAAAATGTTACATGAACTATATAAATATGAAGAAACGTATAAGTTATATTTATATTTTCAAAAAATAAGAGAGAATTTTCTAAATGTTACATATTTGTGTGTATGGTTTATGAAAAACTTTTCAAATGCTTTTAAAGTTCAAAAATATTAAAATGTGAATTCCATAAAAGAATTCTTTCTTAAAAGAAGCCAAATCGACAATTGAAACGTAAAGATTATCTTTGCTTTACATATAAAACTTCGATTGCCTTGCTAAGGTTATTATTAACGCAAGAATGGAAAAAGAATATGTTAAATCGTTGCGTGTCCATGTCAGGCGCACTTCCGTTCTATTTCGATAGGTCTGGTAAGTTCTCCGATTACCTTCGAGGCGTGTGGCCCTCGCAGTCGGACAGGTCGCTGGGCGTCGCAGGTGGCTCGTCTCTCTCCTCGCTGCTCTGAGCCGACAGCTTGTTCCTGTCCGCGTCCAAAGGCTCTGGCCATTGAGTTATGTACACGCCCTTCCTCCTCTTGCTAGTGTCTCCCCGATATCGTCTCGCTTTGCCGGATGGCGAGGACGCCTCCGAGGGCGTCTCGCTCGGCGCCTCGCTGCCTTCGCTCGCTTGACTCAGTCGCGGCTCCTCCGGAGGTGGTGTGATGATCACCTCGTGCGGTTCTATCCTGGTTTCTAAAAAGTCAGTTTTCACGAGTCTGTCATTCTTAATCGCCTATTTATACTAAAATTGATTAATATTGATATATTTCTAGCATCGGTAATACAATTAGAAAAATAAGAATTTATATTGAAACTAACGAAACTTAAACTCCAAACTTCAAATTTTCACAATAAAGCAAATATATTGTTTAAAGTTATACGGTGAATTTGATTCGAAACGTTTGTATAGTTAAAGATTATATTTTAAGATATATATTTTAAGACTAGAATATAAGAACAGAAGTAAACTCTTAGGCGTTCTCTTAGGCGCATATCTTCTGACTTGATTATACTTCTGCTAAGAAGTCGAAAATTTATTAGCTCTAAGTCCTACAATCCTTCTTATGTTTTTATCCGCCTCTAATACTATATAAAAGTGATCTTTATTTAATTTGTAAGAAGCAAATTTTTTTTAATTTATATTATAAAAAATTAATTTGTTTGTGTATGTATATCATTTATAAAATAATTTTAAACATATGTCACAATTTTTCTTAAACTTTAGATTAAAAGACCACTAATGACTAAATTTAACAACATTGAGTTTAATTGCAAAGTCATTTTAATTTTTCTCTCAATTGAATTAAAAAATAGCATTAGAATTTATTGCATACAGAAGAATAGAATTTATTAACATGGAATCAAATCAAACGTTCATATTATATATATATATATATATATATATATATATATATATAT
>Ga0157364_1001993_pt1 | contig 18380 bp, 9 predicted proteins | sample AttsexASBM2_FD_111476 | JGI IMG/M metagenome (GOLD analysis project Ga0157364, IMG submission 111476) | Fungus gardens microbial communities from leaf cutter ant in Ribeirão Preto, State of São Paulo, Brazil - Atta sexdens ASBM2 | ecosystem: Host-associated > Fungi > Mycelium > Unclassified ...
CTTAGCCTTAGCCTAAAACACTCTCTCAATTTATTAAAAAAAAGGATAAATTTATAATAATAAAGATCTTATATATAAAATAAAATTCAAATATTAATAAAAGGATTATATAAGTCTAAAGTAATTATTGATGCTCGAATTTTTCAACTTAAAATTGTCTTTAATTAGAATTCGTAACAATAGTAAAAAAGGTGAAGTATTAAAAAACGTATTCTTATTATATTTAATTTTTTATTCTTGTTATAATTTTAATTAAAGACAATTTTAAATTAAAAAATTGGCATATCATTGACTGTATGAAATTCGTATATACTTTTTATCAATATTTGAATCTCTCAATTTTATTGTATTTTCTTGCAAAAAACGATAACAACGATAAAAGGAGTAATAAAATAATATTAATAAAATAATATTAAAATTATAAGAAATATTATTTTTTATTAAATACATAATGTCAATTTGTGCAAAAATTTCTAGTTGAAAATAAACGAAAGAACCAGAAGAATTAGATATTCATATATCAATTAGAATTCTGGTTATCCCAACTAGAATTATGGACAGATTCAACCAGAAAATTCTGGTGTCTCTTTTCAACTAGAATTCCAATTAATGCAACCAGACCTCTTTTTTCAGTGTGGAGGTGCTTTGTTATGGCCAAAAGCTGTAGATGGCAAACACAGACCGGGACGTTTCACAGTCGAGACCTGCTGGCGATCTCTGCTGAATTCTGGGAGAACCCCCGAAGCGTGTGTGTGTATATATATGCAACCACGCGGAAGCTCGACATCATGACTCGCCGCATCGCTTATTGCGACGCAGCAAACACCGACGCACCTGTGCACAATCGCACACCGACGCACATGCAAACGCGGAATAATGATGTTCTCTCGCGCTCATCTACTGCAAACATGAATTAGTAACATGCTCGCCGGCTACATACCGAGGGCTCTCCTTGTACCTTTTATATAATGAGTATACCGAGAGATTGCGCGTGATATTGAACTCTTTGCTAACAATTTAGATGGGATTTAGATCAGGACAGAGAAAATTTTGAGACATCAGTTCATTGAGATTTCAAATGTGTCATCAGGTATTTTCTCTTTTGTTGCACGCCGTGCTAAAAAGTATTATTTGTAAGTTAGTCACAATTCGTGATTTAAAGGTGTTTTGACTGTACAGAATCAATCAAAAGTAAACAATTTTGGTCATAAACAGCTTTAACTAACTGCAAAAAGAAAAAAAAACAACAAATAATTTAGCTTGTGCATCGCATGACTATATTTTGCTGCAATTTTAAATAAAAATAACTTTTAAATAAATAACTTTTAAACGAGTTAATAAACTAGATTCAAAATAAATTTTTGACCGCGAATATTTGTTACAGTTTTAGTTTTTATTAAAAAAATTATTTAATTCATAAAGCTAGTTCTTCATCGAAAATTGGTAATAAATACTACAAAAAAAAAAACGAAATTTTATATAAGAATCAAAACAAAAAAATTAAATAATTTAAAAAAGTTAAATGACTAAGGTCAATAAGATAATTCTATTCAAACTTTATATAGATATTTAGATATATTAACAGAATAAACCGAATAAAATTTTTATATTTTTGGTAATGCTTTGAGATGTGACATGGATCCTTACACAATAAACGTTGCTATTAAATTTTCATGCATCGTTCGCCCCGATTTCATAATATTCGCAACGATCTCGCTTCGAGATGAATTTCAAGAAGACACCCTTTGGGGTACTCGGCGCGATTGCGAAACTATTAACGACGCCAAGTGCGTGCAACGACGCCGACAGGCCAGGACGCACTTGAATCACACTGAAGTACTAAAGTGCCAAGTGGCCTATCTACCAACGAGAGCGGAATCTGTGCAGCGCTTGCTAGAGTGCCGCCGCTCCGACCGTTGTTCTCCCTTTGGCACATCGATTCTAGGTCGCGAAACAATGACGATACACATATTAAGCACGATACTTACTGTTCTTTGTGAAGGTGACGATCTTCAGGACCTTGCCATAGCGCGTGAAGATCTGTAACATACAAAATAAGCCTTGGCTGAAAAAAAATCGATTGACTTACTTATAATCTATAAGGAATCTTATCTCAATTGATTTTGATCTATAAGAGATGATTTTTATTTCTTACAAACGAATATAACGAAGTATCGTCTTTCGATTTTAACAAGCTTTAGATATATTAAAAAAGAGAAGAGGAGAGAGAGAGAGAGAGAGAGAGAGAGAAATAAGAGATACAAATTTTTTTACAAGTGCTTTCTTAGAACATTAAGGGAAAATTTCCCTCGAAAAAAATCGGTTTTTTTCTTCCTAAATGAATATCGTCTAATTGGATATTGTAGAAGCAATGATAACTCAATCTCTTGAGTTAAATGATATATTTTATTATTTTTAACTTCCATGTACGTCAAAATGTAAATTAATTCATTTCTATAATTAGTTTCAAAGTAAATAACATCCATGTTAACTGCACTTGATAAATAATAAACTAAATTTGAGTCAAATTTAATACATTTTCTTGAGTGTTTAATTATTTCAATTAAATTAATGATATATTGAGTAAGAGCGCGACATATAGAAATAATTAAAAATAATTCAAACTCTTGAATGTAATTTCACATTATAAATTTAACAATAAACCATCAGATATAAAAAAAATATTTTAAATAAAAGTTGAATTTCAGGATTCTCTTTATAATAATAATAATGATAATAATAATAAAAATCTTTAATTTTTAATTTTTATCAAAGAAGTTCGTTCACTTATAGAAAGAAAAAGGAACAAAATTCTTTTTTTCAAAAGAGGATTTTATTCACTTAATATGCAGAAGCATTTATAAAAAAATATGTGTCTCTCTTAATTTTGTCTATAAGTTATTAAAATAGAACATTTGATCGTGTTTCCTTGTTAAATAATTTAATCAGCAAATATAATTACAAGGATGAATTAACCTGTTAAATTATAATTATATATTCGTTTATAATGATAACGAAATTCAAGGCGATGAGACCCGCAGGCGTTCCGCGAAAAATTACCTCGATTGAGCCTCATAATTAACGTCCGAGACTACAATTGTCATAATCGTATAGTTACACACAAGCTCGGGCAGGACGTGACCGATGAAAATTATGAGTTTAGCGGTATTTCGCAGCGACGAAATTACAAAATAATTGGTGTGGATATTACGACAAAGCGATTTATTTCAGGGCAACGAGCTACAAAACGGGCGTGTAGATTATCAGACTTATAATGCGGCAATTATCCTCGGTAAAAGCAGCTATCGAAATCCCTGGTAAAACAGCTCGTAATTACGATAACCGGACGGGCGTTCTAAAAAAAATTGATTTGCGACACAACAGGCGCGGTCGCGGAATGGCGTTCTGCATAAATACCGGCGATATATTCAAAGGCCCGGGGTAACGTTCGCATGAATTTTCAAAAGCCTCTTTGGCGAGCGGCGGCAGCCACGGCGACGGGAGTAGTATCACGCAATATTTACAGGCATATACGATGTCGAGCCGCGGGCTAATAATCGCGCACGGCTCACGTCAAACCGCCGGCCGTCATTGTCATATATTTGGTCGACAATGCCGATGATCACATTAATACCGCGAATGCAAATATTTGGCCCGGTATAACCGTTGCGTTCGCAACGGTCAACTGTGTACGGTTGGCTCTCCCGCGGCTTAGCCGTAGCACCGGAGCACCGAGGGATTAATGATTTTTTAATCTATCGGCTTTTCAACCCGATCGATTGTAAATCATTCCTTGTTGTTAATTATAGATATTCATCATGTTGTTGATATAGAAACATCATTATTTCGATCTCACGTCTATTAGTGGTTCATTAGACTGATCTGACAAATGGCATTGATTTGAGCACGTGAAATTAACACCTTAACTTCAGTTCTCGAGAGTTTTGATTAGAGTTCTAGTTTCCTTTGAAGAGCAGAGAAGTTCTTTAATGTTTTTAAAAAGTTCCGGCGATTACCACTATTAACTCGGGAATAGTCACCTGGGGTATTTTTATACCCCAGCGGTAAAAAAATGTGAATTGTGAAATATTGTATGGATATTCTTTAACATGTTTTTTTACTTTCTTAATAATTATTCTTTATGAATCTTTAAATATGTAAAGCCATCGAAAAGTCGCAATAAGCGTTACATTAACTTATAAAATTCTTATTATTATTATTTTTTTTTTTTTTAGAAATAATGTCATAATAAACTACTTAACTTACGTGTGTATTTCTTTCAATATTTTATTTAGTTTCTACTTACTTTTTTTCAGAAAATTATAATTAAATCCACAATGTTTTCAAATCTAATAAATCAATAAGAAAACAATCAATAACATACAGTATATTATAAATAATAATGATTTTAATAATGATTTGAGATGTAAAAACACCTCATCTGATCGTTTACGCAAAAAATAATTATGATTATTCCCAGGTTAAAATAACAATTAAAAAATGAGGTGCTAACTTTACACCCGATATCACGACCGAATAATTCTGAATAGCTATTTAATACCAATGAGTGATTTCCCACGCCGAGTTATTTTCTGACGCTCGAGATTGTCGAAAGGGTGCGTCCACCAAGTAAATACGTAAAAAGCTCGTAAAAGCGTGACCGCGAGGAGAAATGAAAAATTTCCAAGCGGGACACGGGAGCGGACGGAGGGATGGAAGGGAAACGCTAATGCGAGCTGCGTTTTAGCTCCCAAATATTCAATATTGCACGCGACCCGCGCACCGAATGAGAAGTTTATATTTCGCCGCTAACGCGACGATAAATTCGCAAAATTGAAAATAGAGAAACGCATCATCGGAAGAATAGGAAGAAAAAAAAACAAAACGACCGCAATATCGCGGAACGTCGCGCCGCAATATAAAACTGCGTATGAGGATGCATTTCTTGCAAGCTGTATTTTCTGCTTCGCGCTTTTGAGATCACGCTTCCTTTGATCGTGGCACGCGAAGTACGACGTATAAACAAATTCGTGATCTTTACGGCCTTTGTAAAACTCTTGCATTCGAAATTGCTTTGCAGAAATCTACGAAGGTGTTTGTTCTCGCAAAATCAATGTGATGATATTGTACTTTCTTCGACTCCATGTCACTACTTTTTTCTCCCTCCTCTCTCTCTCTCTCTCTCTCTCTCTCATGTTTTAAAAAATTACGTTTTAATGATTAAATCATTTGGAGAAAGAAAAATCACATAAGAGACGTAATTTGCAGTAATGCAAACTAATTTTTAAAACTCGCTAATGAGTGCGTGGATATCTACATCGCAAAATAGCAGCGAATGCAGAGAAGTGTATTCTTTGATTAATTAATTCTCAATTTTCATGTTACTGCACGCGCGCATCTTTTAGGAAACATGGGAAATGAAAAAATTGCTGTAATAATAAATGGAATTCTGATGCTAAAAGGGAATATACGCAACGTGGAAGCGGCTCGAAAGAATGTGAAACACGCGCCATGAGCTTTACAACAACGATTCTGTAATTAGTGGAATTCTAGGGAGAAAAGATGTATGCAACCGTACTGTGTACTATATATCTGTGATATACGCATACACCAATTGGGACAAAGACTTTTCGTGTGCCAACGGCGCGGACAGAACTTGAACTACGAGACACTTCTTTTTTAAACAAGTCGACAAAGCGATGTCCTTTGGTGCGCAATGCCCATGGCGAATTATAAAGTGAATAAAAGAATTTCGAAAAATGGAATTCTTTAATCAAACTGGATCGAGGCAAAATATTTTTATTTAAACAAACAAGGAAAAATGTAATTACATTACAATGCAACGGTATGTTCTTCAACAAATTTAAAAAAAAAAAAACTCTTTTTTTCAAAAGATTTTATGAAAACATATAATTGTTTATAATTTTTAATTCGAGAAATTAAATAATGCACGGAGGAAGTCATGGTTAATAAGATATAAGTATTTGGTTCAGTGAATTTTGATAAAAGTAAATAGAATTTCTAATTATTATAATTAAATTTTGATACGCAATCTGAACATTTTAAATATGATACCGGTTAGAGTTGATTAGTGTGTGTAATAAATAATATTCAAATTCAAAATAATGTCTGGTTAAAAAAATAGTAGAACTGACAGATTTCTGCTTATCATAATTAAATAATCTATTTCAACCAAAAGTCCTATTATTTTTACTAGAATTTATGCAATCAAATGTCTCGTTATCGTAATTAAAATATACGCGACTAAATTTGTCTTATTTTAATTAAGATAATGAATTGTTCATATTTCATCAAAATAATCTGTTATTACTTTAGATATATACATAAGTCAACCAATTTTTTTCAGTGTGCAATAGTCAATATAATAGTTAAAACAAAATTCTACATTAAAATAAATAAGAATATGAAAATACAATGCCTTGATAAATTCACGATCTCTTTTCTTAATTTTTTCACGATTTCTCTTTTCTTAATTTTTTTTTTTTTACTAAATTAAAGCTTACAGGCAGACAATACTTGTTTTTAGATATTGCGTAATTGGTGCGTTTTTCAACAGTTTTTTTCGCCCTTTTTTGTACGTTGTAATAATTAACTTTTTCCGATAAAGAGCGAGAAAATTTTCCAAAGAGACTTTTAAAAATCATTTAAAATGTACGAGACTGTATTTACGGAATAGCGAAATTTTTCCGAATATAAACGTCGAATATAATAATTAAAGCCTGCCCATTAAAGAGGCATCGATAACGATAAAAATTGGTGCATTTTCGCAAGTAGATCTCATTATCGTTACACGTTTATATTCCGCTATAAGCAATAAGAATAATTTTACGATAATTGTGCTCGGATTCGGAATTTTCAAAATTAGCAATTACATGTAGACTAGTATGTTGCATTTTTTTCACAATAAATCTTTCTTTCTTTCTTTTTTTTCTTTAACGCGCGAGTTCTGCACAGCGCGGTAACAATACACTGTGTAACGTAATAAGTGCTTTTGACTAAAAAATAAGGTAAATGTCTCAATGACTGAATAAAAAGATATGATCTGTAATATGTTCTGTAATATCATTGATATATTATATCATATTAATTGTATCAGTAACTGATACAATTAATACTAATAATATAAATTAATTTCTTTTATCTATTTTTTAAAAACATTGTACTGTATTTATTTAAGTGGTTATTTTATGATTATAGGAAACTGAAAATTAAATTTAAAACATTTTTTAAATTTTATTTTAAGAAACTAAAAATTTGAAAAATTTAATTTTCACTTTCTTATAATCATAAAAGCACTACATACATGTTTAGATAAATATAATACAATAAAAAATTTTAATACGTAAACATTATATGTCTGCTTATTCAAGATGAGTGAAAATACGATGGTCTCTGCGAAATTTGAAATGAATAATTTTTTTCACAACAATTTGCAATTAAAATTATGTTTTTTTTATTATTTATTTTGATACAAGATTTTATCTTTTTTCCTTCATTTTTTTATTGCTATTGACAAATATTTTAATAATTACAAATATGTATATTACTGTGATTTCTCAATTAGATGGACATATTCAGTTATTGCGACATTTTTTATCTTATTATATTTTTATTTACCTTACCTATTATGTTTCAACTGATGTACGGCAGTACGATATTCATAACGCTGCCTCGTATTACATCAAATAGAGAATTCGATTATCACAGGACCATTATCGCGGATGTGTGTGTTAAGCTCGGAGATTGTAAATCGAGTAAATTAAAAGTAGATGGATCGTTCGCGCGGGCGGATTCAGCGAAGGCTGAGGCTTGCGAAGGCGAAAAAGGTGATAACGATGATAATGTTTAGAATATATGGATTACAGTTCCATCCATTACGTTCATACATCCGCAGCGTCCATTACAAGCCGCAAGACCGCCTGTAATAGCTCGCTCGGTTATGCGCATTTCTCTCTTCTTTTTCTCCTTCGCTCGCCATCACGGCTGCAGCTACAACTGCAACTGTGGTGCGTTTCCCTGGAACGGTAAACGGTGCACGCTATTTACAACGCGTAATACGGAAAAGCAACGGCGGCGGCGGCGACGGCAACGCACTGTTGGATCGTACATGTTTTTATCCGTTTTCCGATAAAACGGAAAATATTTCAATTTTGATGTTCAAATTTTTGCCCGTCGTGTTTCCGGCTCGAAGGATGTATGCGTCCAACCGAAAACAGTTCGATCACGAGCGGATATGAAGTCGCGATGCATCCCGCCAGTATTTACCCCGAGATTGCACCAATAAACGGACGGATCGATGATAATCGCGAGAAATCGCAGAGCACGAGGAGAGATAATCCCGAAATAATCCACGGACAGTTCTATAATTTTTCATCGACGTAATAAAAATAAACTCTGCACATTCCTATGAAGTTATCAGTTTCGGTTTAGAAAGAATGAAATAGCTTGATCATATCGCTCCTTTCCTTTCTTTCTTTCTTTTTCTCTATTTATTAAGATTTATTGAGTTGAAGAGAGATTCTGACACTATTAGATATCAAAGGAGCAATATTAGATATCATAATAACTCAATCCATGATTTAAATAATATTTTGTTACTTTTAACTTCCATCTGTGTTAAAATGTAAATCAACTCATTTCTATTAGTTTCAAAGTAAACATCGTTCTTTTAACATGTGCACTTGAAAACTAAAAAGACTAAATAATAAGCTAAACGAGTCAAAGTTAATATATTTTCTTGGAAGTTGTTTAATTTCATTGTTTTAGTCGAATTAATAACATATTCGGCAGGAATACAATTAAAAATAATTGAAATTTGGTACAATTTGGCATTATAAATTTAATAGTGTATGCTCAATTTATTCTAACGGAGCACAGATGTTAAGATCAGTGAATGCACAGTCTGTATATTTATTACATCTACGGATTTTTTGTTTCTGAGAATTTGATTTTATAGAAAGTTTGCCGCGCAATCGCAACAATTTGTCAACGCGGAGTTTTTGCCAGAGGGAGAATTTCGAATTCTCATAAATTCATATAATTAATTCCGTTATAATATATATATATATATATGAAATTGTTATTTAGTTAATTCCTTCTTTCATAATTTGTTTTGCGTGATGAAATGTAATGCCGATGGTAGATCGATGTCGTATAAACATTGGTAGCGCAATGGAAAGCTCCGCCTTCCTTTGGCATTTACGCGCGTCCATTACAAACATACTGTACAATAAAATTAATTAAACCGGCATTTAATTAATTACTCGAAATCTGACAAATTTTCCGCTTCCTGCACACTGGCACAAATTGTCCCTGTGAATTTCGGAGAAATTCGAGCTCTGTAGGCGGTAACGTTTATTATTCGGCGCAGTTGATGCATTCCACGATTGCCGCCGACTACACACAACTTCTGTTCGTTATGGTACCATTATTCTCCTATTCCATCATTAGTGTTTGCCTCCTACTGTTGTTATAGAGATTAAGAAAGTATACTCGGCCTACGTCATTACGATACACTGTATATCGTGCGACACGTGCGATTGAAATTATGTCATCCATTACATATCAGCAGTTATCATCAAATAGGGTAACAGTCTATATTGCATCCTTATCATCAACAAATCTTGTATAGCTAGAATCAACAAGATATTATAGAATTAACAAGATATTAACAAGATATCATCAAGATATTATCATTAGATATCCGATACGGAAATCTATTTTTAGTTTACACTGCGGATTAAAAATTTGAAACCACATATAAAATTTAAGAATCTACCTATTCCAGTGAAATATTATTTCAAAGTCTCATATCTTATTAAATATTTTTTTAATTTAAAAATAAATATGTATTGTGCATTTAGTGCAATTATAATTAACATAGTATTGTTTAATTAAAAAAAAAAAATTGCAATCATAAAACTTTTTTCTAAAATTGATCAGTGTGAACTATTTTTAATGAAATTTTTGATCTGCATTGCTAGTTAAAAGTTTGAAGCTATTATAAAATTTAAGATAATTCCAGTGAAATATTACTTAAAAGTTCAATTTATGTCTTACTAAATATTTTTATTAATTTAAAAATAAACATTATATTTAGTGTGATCAATATAGTATTAGTTAATTTCGAGAAATTCGAACTACAGTCATTTTTTTTCTATGAACTGTTTTAGAAGATGGATGAAAAAGAATCTTTTATAAAAAAAAAATAAATAAATTTGTAGTTAAATTACCTAAGTAACAAAAAATGCTATTCTTAGTGCTTTTCTTCTTCACAAAAAATATTTTTGTAGATCTTTAAAATATTTAATATTATTTTTCATTTCATTATAAAATATTGAGTAAAAACGTGTTAAGTTACAAGGCATAATTTGATTTTGTTTCAATTAATGATTCGAAACTTTCATCTCAACTTTCTATTGTATTCGTTGTCAATTCGCTTCATTCTAAAAAATATAGATGCTCATAATAAATTGTACGTCGGATATATTGACGCTGAAAAAGTATTTAATATCGATAATATTGGAAATTCCGATATCTGTAACTTTGCGACGAATGGATTAAGGCAATCCGCTTTCACGCCCCGGCAGATGAACAGTAGCGAGATACACTCGTCGGCCGAGATGTAAATAAGCGAAATCGGGGAAAATCAGGAAATCCGAAAATAAGTCAGCAGCCGGCTTTAGCAGCCGATAAAAGAAAATCGGCGTTTCAAGTTCTGCGCCGGATTGAAACTGGGACGATGAGTCGGTCTCGCGCGCGCACATCATTTGCGACGGAAGTTTTAATGAAGGCCGAATAAAGTGGATGCTGAATGTAACAATTATTTTAACTACTGACGTCTAAAATAAGAAAATCATGCTATTGAATGTCAGAATAAAGAAGACTGAATTTGCGATCAAACAAAAAATAGGAATATACTTTATTTTAGTTACGACAGAAGGTCAAATGTTGCGGTCAATTGATCTCAGAATAGTTTTGAAATCTATTAATAATTACATCGTCAAAATCGCAACATAACGCGAGTCTATTAATTTTCGATCGTTCGTCCGAAGGCTATTTCGTGAAATTATGCTTCGAGTTAACAAGTTAATCCTCAGATGCTGACAACTTAGATTCATTTATTTATAAATCTTTTTGTAAAAAATGTCAAAAACAACTAAATTTTCTTTATGTTATTGCAAATTTGAATTACTCTCTTAACAAAATACAAGTACAATTTTTCAAATTATTAGACATTTTATTAATTAGCAATTTTCTAAAATATGAATTGCTCTTTATTTTAATGATTTCTTAGAATTAGTTGTCTGTAAATTTTCTTAAAATTTATTGCATAATTGTGTTTATAAATGTTAGTATGATATGATTAAAAAAATAGAATCAATATTATAGATTGACGATATCCTCAAATTGAACGGTATTGATTGAATATTTATGATTACTAAACATATTATATATACATATATTATACACTTGAAAAAAAAAATTTGCAAAATGTATCTTGAAACAAGACTTTCAAATTATAATTATGGAAGAATATCAGCATTTGCAGAAAATTAGTAGGAAGTTTACTAAAAAGAATTATAGAAGTTATAAAACAAAAAAAAATTTAATAAAATATTAAACATTAATTATTATTAATAAATAAAATTATTAATAACAAGTTAGAACAAGATCTTTTTATATGAAAAATTAACTAATTGTAAGTAAGAGAAGCCAATTTCAATCAAAGTTAAATATTGGAATAATATTCTTGTATGTATTTTAAATATATTTATCTCATATATGACTGCACGTCGATTACTTTCAAATTTGTAACACAATCAAACTGAAATAATAATAATTTCACAAGTTAAATTTGATCGTCGTTGTAAAAAAATTTACAGCTGTTTGTTATATTTATTTTGACCTATATATTAAAAATTATAAAAACAAGATTGTTTAATAATTTTGAATATGGCTATATATATTCAATATTCATTTTTTAATACGAGTTATATTAATATTTTTAATATGAGTTATATTATTTTGCTCCGTGTTGAAATTAATTACCTTTTAATTAATATAAATTAAATGAGTCTTACATCGAATACAAATCCAACATTAGCAACTGTGTTACAGATTTTGGCGTCAGTTTCGGAGAATTAATATTCGGAGAAATAATATATAGTATAATACAATATAAATTAGAGGAGAGACAGAGAGAGAGAGAGAGAGAGAGAGAGAAAGTGGGAAATATTTAATGGCAAGCTTCCAAAATCGATTCGCAAAAGTTTAGGAAAAGCTGCGGTCGTTATCGCAATCAAACTGCCATAACATTTCTGTGCGATGCGTGACGCTTTCTCTTCGTTGTCGATGCTATGCTACTTTTAAGGCCACGACCATATATATATATGAGAGAGATCGTTTGTGTGCGTGCTCGAGAGATTCCCGCGGGAAATCATTCCGCGCGTGCATTCTACATCTGCAATCAATATGTCTGTGTACGCGTACGCGTGCGTATGCCGTATCCGTCGTCGAACGAATGCTCGAAAGACACGGTGTTGTTATAACTTTTGCAATCAGACCGGTCATGAGAGTTATCAGAGGTTCCTGTTTGATCTGAAATATTTTTCCGGCAGAAACTCTGCGTGGGAACAACGCGCGTTGCGCCGATTAACGACGCTCTTTAATTATCGCAAGTCAAGTTATGCGTGGAATTGCGAATTATCTTCACATAACTACGAAGAAATTGGATAAAAAGACGTTATCGAATAATTGGACAATTGGATTACTCTAAATTAAAAATGAGAAGAATGCCATTGATTTTCTCGACACATAAGTATTTTTATAAATAAAAATTGTAAAATTCTTAAAAAAGATATATACAGTTAGTAAATTAAGAATGATTCATAGGCGTAAATTATTATTATCCGACACAACGTGAAGTTTTGGTTTGATTTGATTCATTAAAGTTCATGTAATTGAAACTTGAAATTGAATGAGTCTGCCCCGCATATTAGCGATTGTAATGCGATGAAATTAATGTGCCTCGAAATACGTGTTATTCGATATGCGATTACGCGAATCGGATATATAATTATTCAATAACAGTTGAATTATTAATAGAATATTATATGATGAAATTACGGGGAAAAAAGACCAGCAATTCTTAATTTCGTAAAGTGAATTTTCAAGCCTCGCCGCGCCCTGTCTTTCACGTGATCACGCTCGAACGCGATTTTTCCCCATTTCATTGATTTTTCTAAGTTATTCTGTTTATGTACAGGCACGCTCAAATTGACGCGTAGTTTGATTAAAAAACTTTTGTTTATTGTGGACAAAGAGCATTGTGTGTCGCAATCTCGATGACATTGCGCTTGTGTACGCGAATTCACGTTTGCTCATCTATACGCGGCTCGCAAAAGCTATCGTTAATATTTTATTTGTCTTCCCTGTTCTCCTGCATTATGTTTCCAGCTGGCTCGCCACACTTACACCGCCGAAGTGATATTGCACTGTGAAAAGCAACGGGAAAAACATGTACATGACCACTCCGCGCGGCTCGAAATAGCCATTGTCACGACTTCCGGTTCGTGTACAATAAAAAAACTTTCGATATAAGAAAGATTGTGACCTTAAACTTGCCTTGGAGTGCTTATTGTTTAGTAAAATTTTTTAATGCTTTAGCAAAATTGTTTTCTCCATATTCCAAAAACATATTAATCTTTGAGTAAGTAAATTGGATCAGTACTCCAATTATAAGTTTCTTTGAAATTTTGTTCTGGAAATGAAAAATACAAAATATTGTCCAGATGCCCGGAAGTCTAAATACATAAAAAGTCAGAAACACGTAGAAAAATATAAGGCAATAAGATATAAGAAGTAAGCGATTGACTTCCAAGTCAATCACAATAAAAAACGTAAGATAATAACCTTATATATAATTGGCCGTTTCGTTTATATTTAACTGCCTTGTGTTTTTGTATGTGCCATGTGCTTTAAAGTTCATTATTTTTACATTTCTCTATCTTAAAAAAGTATGACTAATAATGTAATAGACTAGTAAAAAATAAATAAAAATATATAAAATTTTTTGGTTCTGAATCCGCCACCTCCTAATTTGCGTATCTTTAAACCATCTACTTAAAGATTAACATAATGGCAAATATAGGTGAGACTATAATTTCAAGGTACAGATTCTCATGAATGCTCTCTCTCTCCAATAATGTAAGATATGCATCTGATTAAGTGATTATCGGTTTACTCTGTGCTAGAAACTCAACTCGCTTTATTTCGAGGGTGCTTGCGTTAATTCCGACACGACCCCCCTTAACCCCGTTTCGCTGTGGCATGTCGACTATGCGAATCAATTTGCGTCACTATTTGACAGAACTGTGCGTGTTGCGTGTCTTTGATATTCTGGCTTATTCCAAAAAACGTAAATTAAGAAGGAGAATTAATTAAACTTAAATTTAGAGGAGAAGAAAATGGCACGATTTAAACAAAAAAAAATGCATGTGTAAAAGAAAAGAATCGGAATATCCCTTTGTAATCCTTGTTGTTAAATGTTCTATTACAATTTTGATTTAAGATACGTTTAGAAATTTTTATAAATATTACATTTCGCTTACAATTATTATTTTATAAGAGTCTACGCGAGTCTACTGGATATGCAAATAATATTAATAAACAAAGAGTTGAGTAGTCGTGTTTGTAATATTACGAAGATTAATATCGATAAAGAAACTGACCTGGAATCCTCCAAGGATTGCGACCATTGAGAAATGAATGGAACGCACGGAAATGCATCGCTCGTGTAACAATTTCATGCGATATTTCGTCAGAAAGGGAATCATTCCTTTCTTCTGCAAACATTCCTCCATATATTTCGAGCGTGGTCCTCGATCCGACTCGCGCGTACAAATTTACCCCCATAACCCAGTATGAATATACTGAATGTTTGCATTATTCTACTCGCGAAATCGGCTTTTCTTAGTCAATATTTTCATAAAGATTTAATCGCATAGAACTACAGAGTTAAATAGTCCAATGTTTTATGTACATAGATATATCACACACAATAACAACTAGTAGCCGAAACAGAAAGGCTTGTCAAAAATTGAAGGATTACTCAAACCATAAAATTTACGAAAACCAAATAAATCCATTAAAGATATATAGGTTATAACGTCAAATCATTCTCTATCACTAACGTCACATCGAATAACTTTGTTCCGACAAGATTAAATCAAATATAAAGTGAGAAATATAAGAATTTGCAAAAAATGTTTGGAAAAAAAGCAATTTGTAAAATTTTGAAAATGAAAAGTAAAAAAAATTATTTGCTTTATATTTTAAATAATATTCTTTCTTCACCTTTATCATTATTGACGTTATAAAAAAAAGATAAATTAAAAATATCATGGAATAAATTAAGTAATGAACATAAAATTAAAAAAAATAAACTAAACAAACGTTAAGAAGTTTTTTATTTTGTTAAATAGTCCCTCAAAATATTAATCAAAGTCTAAAACTGTTATTACAGCTATTATACATATGAGAAAAATTTATATTTATATAATAAACGGTTTGAAAATGGAAAATCTTTTGTTTTCTGAAAATTTAATTGTTCGGACTTGTTTGATTTTAATGAAAACTTCTTCACAATTATAATCACAATTATAGTTAAAAAGATAATTATTCGCAAATTCGTCAAAAAGTATAATTTCCATTATTTACGACGTGTACAGAAAGCGACGTAATCACCCGTTGTGATGTTTCCCTTAATCTCCCTTTCGAAAAAAGGAAGAACAGGGAAAGGATTAAGCGAAGGAGGGAGGGAAGAAGATGTCGGGAATAGCTCGTTATTAAATCGAACGCGACCCTTTGGCCGGTGGCCATCGCTCACGGATCCCGCGGGGATTCCCTCGTATCGAGGGATTACAGGTGACCAAACTCCTCCCATTCCGTCGCATTCATCCCATCCCCATTTCGCAAAAGCTGCCCATTACCGCCAGGGTATTGATTGATGTAACAGTTATTAATTCGCGTGCTCGATTATCGGTCTGCTGCCGGTCGGTGTCTCCGCGGTTTCCGTAATGCAATAACGGCGATAGCAGCAACGCAATTCCCGCGTCGCGGCGATCCGTCGTTATTCATTTAGACACGACGGCTCGTCGGGAGGAAAGGGGCACCCGACGACGCCAGGAGGGAGAAGAGGGTGTCTCGATGTCTGACGGCAGATCGGAGTTTGCGGGCGAAAAGGTTCGAACTTATTCCCTCCCCTCGCCGTCGCCAGGCGACGCGGGCGGACTTCCGCGAGAAATGGATAGGGATTTCGCAAAAGTTTCTCTGGAAGTTGCGCGGATTTTTCTTCTTTCGGGAAATATGTTTCGTATCGTGGCCGCAACGATTGCAGTTCGGGAGTCGTGCAATTATAGTTACGCGCGAGATCAATTTTTCTCGACCCGAGAGAAATCCGCTATTCGCGATCACGGTGAGGGTATTTGTCGGCGGGCGAAATGGATTTTTCCCTCTATTGTGAGACCAACGTACAAAATCGAGTCCTTTTATGAGATCAAGCTGTAGAAATTAATAACATACATTCTAAAAAATATAGGTGTGAATGTAAATCATGTCTACACAGAAGAAAAGCTATTTTTAAATCAGCCATAATATACTTATACATGTATAAGCCAAAATATTATAATCTTGCTTCAAAGATTTCAGTCTTAATTTGATTGAATGATTTGTATTGATGCAAGTATTACTTTGCATTCAATACAAGACTTGCTTAATAAAAAATCTTGCATAAATATAAATTTAATCAAATTAAGCTTAAAATCTTTGAAGCAATATTGTAATATTTTTGCTTATACATGAGTATATTATTGATTGATTTAAGAATAATTCTTTTCTGTGAACATAATTTTCCCTGTGGTGTTAATATGCAATGTATTAATCTCAACATGGTGTAGATTTAAATTTTAAGTAACCGTTTTAGATCTACACTGTAATGTTGAAACAAGAATTTTAAATCCACACCAAAAATGGTTAATACTAATCCAACAGTGAGAATACATAATGTGTAAACACATAATGTTAAACCACATCTATATTTTTTAGAGTATGTATCTTGAAAAGTATTTGGCGTCTATATCTGTTTTATTTATTTGGAATTCTTTTATCTGCATTGTTTCTTGATTGCCGACATTAAACATAAGTTGAAATGATTCTTGGAACAAAAAATAAAAAAGTTCACAGCAAATATCATAAATCAATTTTGAAAGTAAAATAATGATTAGTACGATGTCTAATTTGTATCTTTTAATCAAGGTTGTATGTTTAAAAAAAAAAAGAAAAAAGGTATTGCAAATTTTGAAACCGATTCAAGCGCAGAATTTTCGAAAAAACAATAACGTGGAACTTTTCGTATCTTTTAAAAGCTTTTGATTGTAATAAAATTCATGGGAATAATTATATTTAACAATTAATGGAAACAATTACATTTATATCAACTTATTTGTAACCTGCGTGCGAGAATTTCACAAATCCTATAAAAAGGTTTTAGAGTGCATATTGCGCAGTTGCGCGTGGCTGATGCGATATATAAACTGGGACTGTTAATGCTGGCTGCATTATTAATCGCTACAAAATGCATCCTGATATAACTATAGGGCCGTACAGGCCACAAGTAGGCTTTCAAAAGCTGTGTCATAGGCGTTGCCCATTAGCGAGATAACTTTTAATATCTATCCTTTTTTGTCGGCGAAAGCACAACGCCATCGAAGATATTGTCGCGAAAATCATTTTCTTTCTTTCGCCGATTTTCTCCTTCGCAAGTCCGCACTTTCAATGACGCAATTTCACCCTCCATTAACATGAATAACGGGAATGGGGCGTAATTCAGAGGCAAACTTGAGATAAATATCGTGAAACTTCGTCGATTACCGCAAAACGCCCTTGTCATCCTGCACAAGGTACTTTATGTAGAAATTTATATAGTCAGGAATGCATCGATACTCATGACATATGTTTAACTCTCCCCGGAGCTGACGTGGATCTATTGAACTCATTCAATTATATTCCTCCGGAGCTGACGATGGATCTATTAGACCCACTCAATTACACTTTTCATATTACATGTAAATTTACATTATTGTACGGTTATTAAAATACATTTACCTAGTATATTCATTCTTTCTTATAAACAATATTAACTAAAAATAGACTGAGAAATATTTAAATAAGTGAACAGAGCCATAATAGGTTAAGGTGGATCTTGATGTCTAATCATATTTTTATATGAATTTTTATAATTTCCAATTCAATTTTTATATTAGTTATGTCACAATTTAAGTCTTTGAAATTAATTAATA
>Ga0157364_1001994_pt1 | contig 18374 bp, 13 predicted proteins | sample AttsexASBM2_FD_111476 | JGI IMG/M metagenome (GOLD analysis project Ga0157364, IMG submission 111476) | Fungus gardens microbial communities from leaf cutter ant in Ribeirão Preto, State of São Paulo, Brazil - Atta sexdens ASBM2 | ecosystem: Host-associated > Fungi > Mycelium > Unclassified ...
CTGACGGCCGGACAAACCGATATCAGCACACTTATCGCGGAGGCGGGATCACAGCTCCGTGAATACGGATTTACCCCTGATAATATTGCGATTTGCGACAGCGAGACGCTGCAACCGCTGACATCTGACAGCCGTAATGCGGTGATCCTGATGGCGGCCTGGCTCGGTGATGCCAGACTGATTGATAATCAGACGGTGGCTCTTTAGCAGGTTTCCGGTGAACTGACTGCAGAAGAAAAGACGGGAAGGTCTCCCCGCCGCCGGGAGGTGGCGGGGAGCGGAGATCAGCTACGTAAGCCTCTGCCGCGCTGGATCAGTGTCCAGACCAGGGTATAGAAAGCTGCGATAAAGACCAGCAGAATAGTAATGGTTAACGCGACCGGAACATCACTGATCCCCAGGAAGCCATAACGGAACCCGCTGATCATGTAGACGATAGGGTTCAGTTTGGAAATCACCTGCCAGACCGGCGGCAGCAGAGACAGCGAATAAAACACGCCTCCCAGATAGGTCAGCGGTGTCAGAACGAACGTCGGGATCAGGCTGATATCATCAAACGAACGGGCAAATACCGCATTCAGCAGCCCGGCCAGCGAAAACAGCACCGATGTCAGGACGATGGTTAACGCAACCATTGGCCAGAAATAGACATGAAACGGTACAAAGCACAGAGAAATTGCCGTGACCAGGATCCCGACACAGATCCCCCGCGCTACGCCGCCGCCGACATAGCCGGCAATAATGATATGGGTCGGCACCGGAGCGACCAGTAACTCTTCAATATTGCGCTGAAATTTTGCACTGAAGAAAGAGGAAGCCACGTTGGAATAGGAGTTGGTGATCACCGACATCATAATCAGACCCGGCACGATAAACTGCATATAGCTGAAGCCATGCATATCACCGATTCGGGAACCAATCAGATTACCGAAAATAATAAAATAGAGTGTCATGGTGATCACCGGCGGCACCAGTGTCTGTATCCAGATCCGCATAAAACGATGGATCTCTTTGCCCCAGATACTCTTTAACGCGACCCAGTATAAATGCGTCATGAATTTCCCTCCGCAGAACCATTGACCAGACTGACAAACAGCTCTTCCAGACGGTTGGCTTTATTACGCATACTCAATACCGAAATTCCCTGTGATGTCAGCTGACTGAAGACATCATTCAGTCCCTGCTCACGCAGAACTTCGACTTCCAGGGTTGAGGAGTCCACCAGCTGAGCAGTGAACCCGTCAAGCTGCGGACGCGGACTGTCCGGCGACAGGTCCAGAATAAAGGTTTCAGACTTTAGCTTGCCGAGCAGGGCTTTCATCGACGTATTTTCTACCAGCTCTCCCCGCTGAATAATGCCGATATTACGGCACAGCATTTCGGCTTCTTCCAGATAGTGGGTCGTCAGAATAATCGTCGTCCCCTGCTCGTTCAGCGCTTTCAGGAACGTCCACATGGAACGACGAAGCTCAATATCGACCCCGGCCGTCGGTTCATCAAGAATTAACAACTTCGGTTCATGCATCAGCGCACGGGCTATCATCAGGCGACGTTTCATCCCGCCGGACAACATTCTTGCCCGCTGATCACGCTTTTCCCAGAGATCCAGTTGTCGCAGGTACTTCTCTGCTCTGATCAATGCCTCTTTCCGCTCAACGCCGTAATACCCTGCCTGACTGACAACAATCCGCAGTACGGTTTCGAAGGGGTTAAAATTGAATTCCTGCGGTACCAGGCCTAACTGGCGTTTAGCATTGACCTTGTCATTTTCAAGATCATAGCCAAACACTTTCACCTGTCCGGAAGTTTTGTTCACCAGTGAACTGATGATACCTATCGTGGTGGATTTACCGGCACCGTTCGGGCCCAGTAACGCGTAAAAATCTCCGGCCCTGACGGTCAGATCCAGCCCTTTAAGGGCATGGATATTCTCACCATAGGTTTTAGTCAGCCCGGAGATTTCCAGTGCATACGTCATACCTGTTCCATCCTGAGATAATGAAGGAGTTAAAATTAATTTTTACCGCAATTTCGTCGGGATCCCCGCAAACAGCGGGTGAAGTCCGCTATCTGAACCGTCCGGTAGCAGAACGTACACCACAGGATACCTGACGGATGACGGCAATGGCTGTCCGAAAGAGGGTGACAGACCGGCAAAACCCGGACCAGCGCAGACAGACCGGTGGTGCCTTGTCAGTAATGACAGCATCGGTGAAAAAGAGTGCTCAGTATAAATCAGGCCGGATTAACCGGCCTGAAAGATTGTGCTATTGATATGCCGGACTCAGGGTTCCAGAATAACCACTTTGCCGACATACGGCAGATGGCGATAACGCTGTGCGTAATCAATACCGTAGCCCACAACGAACTCATCCGGGATGGTGAAGCCAACATACTCAACATCCACGTTCACTTCACGGCGCTCAGGCTTATCCAGCAGCGTACAAATGGCCAGAGACTTTGGCTCACGCAGGCGTAAGATCTCACGCACTTTGCTCAGGGTGTTACCGGAATCAATAATATCTTCAACAATCAGCACGTCTTTACCGCGGATATCTTCATCAAGATCTTTAATGATTTTGACATCCCGGGTGCTCGACATACCATTGCCATAACTTGAGGCCGTAATAAAATCGACTTCGTGAGAAACGTCTATTGCCCGGCACAAATCGGCCATAAACATAAATGATCCACGTAACAGGCCGACCAGCACGATATCATTGCCGCGATCACGGTAATCTGCAGAAATTTGCTGGCCCAGAGCTGTAATACGCTGTCTGATTTCTTCTTCAGAAATCATCACTTCTACGGTGTGTTTCATAATATATATCTCACTGATTTTACTCAGCTTAACCTCATTAATGGCGGGAATTAATACAGTCATGATCCACAGATCATGGCGGGGATTATCGCACAGACCAGGCCCTGCACGATAGCCTGAGAACCGATTAAGTCCCTGCGCCCGGAGCCCCTTCCCCTCCCCGGCCCCACCTGTAACGGGAGGGCGGGATAAACTGCGCCGCGAATATCAGGTCCGGCTGACCGTAAAGCCAAGCATCATCCCGGTGTCTTCATGCTCCAGCAGATGGCAATGGGCCATATAGGCCTGGCTCTGACTGGCGGTATGGGTGAAATTCACCAGAATTTCACTGACTCCCCCTTCCACCCGGACGATATCCTTCCATCCCTGCCGATGTGCAGCGACCGGTAATCCGTTTTCAGAGAGGATCCTGAACTGAGTCCCATGGACATGGAAAGGATGCAGCATCATGTCTCCCTGGCCACTGATGCGCCAAATCTCTGTCGTCTGAATCGGTACATCAAAGGCGGGGTGATTCATATCAAAGGCTTTACCGTTGATTTTATTACCCTGATGAAAATCATACGCTTTTCCGGTGCTATTCGCAGGGGGCTTATCCATCGCCATACCCGGCATATGATCCATACCGCTGCCCGTCGTCGGTGAGGACATTTCCTGATGTGGCATTGCCATCCCGGCCATTCCCTTACCGGACGACGCGGTTTCACCCATCGACATGCCGCCCATCGCTTTATGTCCGTAGCGTTTAATCAGTGCCGCCATTCCCTGCTGGTCCAGTTGTTTATCCATGGATAACTGCAATGTTCGTTTTGTCATCCCCGCCAGACTCTCCCGTGCTGGCAGTGATGGCATGACCGATAAAGTATCCGGCAGCGTGCTGCTGCCGGCAATACGTATCGGCAGCACATTCAGTACCGGTAATGGCTGGTCAAACGGCGCCAGTACCATGCCGGCCTGCTCTGTAGGCAGCGTCACTAAGTCAAACGCTTTACCGTCACTGGTATCGACCATCACTTCAAAGCGCTCGCCCGGGATCATTTCCAGGCTATCCACCTTGACGGGCTGAGCCAGTAAACCACCATCACTGGCAATAACATAGAGCGGACGTTGATCACTGGCGCTAAGGATAAGGCTGCGGGCATTACAGCCGTTCAGCATCCTGAAACGCACCCAGCCACGGGGGACCGCATGCTGCGGGTAGCTGACACCGTTAGTCAGCATCATATTGCCAAACCAGCCGACCGCAGCCCGCATAATGTCCAGCTGGTAGTCAATCTGCGAACCATCAGCGGTCAATTGCTTGTCCTGAAATACCAGCGGAATATCATCCACTCCCCATTCAATCGGCAAGCGCAGCAGGTCAATTTCATCATCATCAATGATCAACATTCCTGCCAGCCCTTTGGCGACCTGATAGCCGGTATGGCCGTGATAATGCGGGTGATACCAGCAAGTCGCCGCTTGCTGATCCGGCGTAAAAGTCACTTCCCGGCGACCTCCCGCCGGGATCACTTCCTGCGGCCCGCCATCCACATCCCCCCCGACTTTCAGTCCATGCCAGTGGAGCGTCGTTGCCATCGGTAACGTGTTATTAATGTCGATAGTGACCTGCTGCTGACGGCGAAGACGGATGGCCGGGCCCAGTAAACTGCCATTGTAGCCCCAGGTGGGCACCTCCTGGCCTTGCCACCGGGTCACTCCGGTCATTACCGTCAGCCGGATACGCTGACGGATATCCGGCATCAGTTGTGACGGTACGGGTAATAACGGTCTTGTCGCAGCCATCAGTGAACGGCTCCAGATCGGGAGTAAGCCTGCCGCTGCACACGCAGTAGTCAGCTTCAGAAAATCTCGACGCTGCATAACGGAATATCCTTAGACGAAAAAGCATTTGTTAAGCATAAACCCTCTCCCTGCGGGAAGGTCAATACTCACCCTGCTTGCAAAGCGGTCAAAATAATCGTCATCCTGACAGCAACTATGCTAACGTGGATAACATGATATCGACCAGAGAACCCCAATGACTAAAATCTTCAGGCTGCTGTTGTTGACCGCATTAATGGGCGTCACCGGCACCAGCTTTGCTCTCGATGAATCTCAGGCCGAAGATATGGCCGACTTAACGGCAGTCTTCATCTACCTGAAAAATGACTGTGGTTACCAGAAAATTCCCGATAATCAGATCCGAAATGCCCTGATCTTCTTCGCCCGACAGAATCACTGGGATTTAAGTAACTATGACCAGATGAATATGCAACAACTCGGCGAAGCAAGCTATGAAGATCTGAGCGGTATCGCCGTGCCGCAGGCTCAGAAATGCCAGTCTCTGGCTGATAAATCGCTGAGCCTGCTCTCTTATGTTAAGCAGTGATCAGAAAGGCAGATGCCGTGCATCACTTCCGTGACTTCGTTATCATCATCAGCTTATTTTTATCATCCGGTAATACAGGAGAGTAATCACGTGTCACAGCACGATAAATGGCATGAAACATTGCATGACGGTTTCGGGCAGTATTTTACTGTCGATAAAGAACTTTATCGGGATAAAACCGAACATCAGGATTTAGTGATTTTCGAAAACAGTGCCTTCGGCAGAGTCATGGCTCTGGATGGTGTGGTACAAACCACCGAACGTGATGAATTTATCTACCATGAAATGCTGACCCACGTACCGCTTTTCGCCCACGGTGAAGCCCGCAGTGTGCTGATTATCGGCGGCGGTGATGGCGGAATGCTGCGCGAAGTCGCCCGTCATCCTGGCGTGGAACGGATCACTATGGTCGAAATTGACGCCGGGGTCGTAACGTTCTGTCGTGAGTACCTGCCGAACCATAGCGCGGGTGCTTATGATGACCCCCGCTTTACGCTGGTGATCGACGACGGTGTTAACTTCGTGAATCAGACAGATCAGAAATTTGATGTGATCATTTCTGACTGTACGGACCCGATCGGTCCCGGTGAAAGCCTCTTCACCTCTGACTTCTACGAAGGCTGCCAGCGTTGTCTGAATGAAGGCGGGATCTTCGTCGCACAGAACGGGGTCTGTTTTCTGCAGCAGGAAGAAGCGATTAACAGCCATCGTCGCCTGCGCCCTTATTTCTCAGATGTCAGTTTTTACCAGGCCGCGGTTCCGACCTATTACGGCGGAATTATGACTTTTGCCTGGGCGAGTAATGACGAGTCTCTGCGTACACTCACTCACGAGACGCTCACTCAGCGTATTAATGAATCCGGCATTACCTGCCGCTATTATACACCGGCTATTCATCAGGGCAGTTTTGCCTTACCGCAGTATTTACTGGATGCTCTGGCAGCAGAGTGATCCGCAACTTTCCCTAAAGGAGGTGGACTAAATTGCAAAAGCTAAAACTACATGGCTTCAATAATCTGACGAAAAGCCTGAGTTTTTGTATCTATGATATTTGCTACGCGAACACAAAAGAAGAACGTGACGGCTACATCGCATATATCGACGAGCAATATAATGCTAACCGACTGACTGAAATTCTGACTGAAACCTGTTCTATCATAGGGGCTAATGTCCTGAACATTGCCCGCCAGGACTACGAGCCCCAGGGGGCCAGCGTCACTATTCTGGTGAGTGAAGAACCGGTTAATCCTGAAGATATCGATACCTCAGAGCACCCCGGCCCGCTACCGGATGCGATTGTTGCTCATCTCGATAAAAGCCATATCTGCGTACATACCTATCCGGAAAGCCACCCGGAAGGCGGTCTCTGTACTTTCCGTGCAGATATCGAAGTTTCGACCTGTGGTGTGATCTCCCCGCTGAACGCCCTGAACTACCTTATTCATCAGCTGGAATCCGATATCGTGACCATCGACTACCGTGTCCGTGGGTTCACCCGCGATATTAACGGGGTAAAACATTTCATCGATCATGAAATTAATTCGATTCAGAATTTTATGTCAGAGAATATGAAATCGATGTACGACATGATGGATGTCAATGTCTACCAGGAAAATATCTTTCACACCAAAATGCTGCTGAAAGAATTTGACCTGAAGCACTATCTGTTCAATACCCGTCCGGAAGATTTGACGGCCGGTGAACACCAGCGGATCACTGATCTGTTATGGAAAGAGATGCGTGAAATTTATTATGGCCGCAATATTCCTGCGGTAAATCAGAAATAAACGCTATCGGACCGGCACGCTGTTGCCGGTCTTTTCCTGCTCCCCGTTAACGGCGCTCAATAAACTTCTGATAGGCATCCACCAGCAGAAAGAAGTCTTCAACGCCACAAAATGCCAGTGACTCCTGATCGTAATAGCTCATTCCTTCTTCAGGTTCATCCGTATCAAAAGACAGCATATTGGCACTGATCATCACTTCTTCATCATCAATCCACAACGTGTACTCTTTACCCGTGCGGCTCCATTGCCGGGTCGTCCCTTTGACCGAACGGGCACCTTCACGTACCTCGTCGAGCAACGCCAGGTCTCCCCTGACTTCATCATTAAACCAGTGACCGACCGCCTCATGGTCCATCGACATGCGTACGATCACATTGCCGGTAACATCATGAACAAACTGGTATTCCATAACTGACTCCTGACGATACTGATGACATGATCATCAGATCACAACTGTTAACACCTGTCGCTGCCGTTGGCAGGCTATGACACAAACACGGCCCGTATCCCGCGCCAGCACGACCGCAGAACAGGGATAAAAAAAGCACAGCCTGCGCTGTGCTTTTTCGCCTGAGACTATATTAACAGTAATCAGACGCTGGTCTGAAAAATAACGTCTTTAGCTTTGTCAGTATATTCGGGCAGGTGGTCAAAATTCAGGTAGCGGTAGGTATCGCTGGCTGTTTTATCCACCTCTGCCATGAAATGCTGATATTCGTCCGGCGTAGGCAGTTTGCCTGACAGAGAGGCCACAGCGGCGAGCTCAGCAGATGCCAGGTAGACGTTCGCACCATTCCCTAAACGGTTAGGGAAGTTACGGGTTGAGGTCGATACCACCGTCGCCCCGTCAGCGACACGGGCCTGGTTCCCCATGCAGAGTGAACATCCCGGAATTTCAACCCTGGCACCACTCTTACCAAAGACACTGTAGTAACCTTCTTCCGTCAACTGGGCGGCATCCATTTTGGTCGGCGGCGCAACCCATAACCGGGTCGGCAGCGGTCCTTTATGGCTATCCAGCAATTTACCGGCAGCACGGAAGTGACCGATATTGGTCATACAGGACCCGATAAAGACCTCATCAATTTTCTCACCCTGCACATCGGATAACCAGCGGGCGTCATCCGGATCATTCGGCGCACACAGGATAGGCTGCGTGATCTCATTCAGATCGATATCGATCACCGCCGCATATTCTGCATCCGCATCCGCTTCAAGTAGTTGCGGATCCGCCAGCCATTGTTCCATGCCCTGGATACGGCGTTCGAGAGTACGGCGATCGCCATAACCTTCCGCAATCATCCATTTCAGTAGCACAATATTGGAATTGAGATATTCAATGATCGGCGCTTTATCCAGCTTGATCGTACAACCTGCCGCGGAACGTTCCGCTGAAGCATCAGAAAGTTCAAAAGCCTGTTCCGCTTTCAGATCCGGTAAACCTTCGATCTCCAGAATACGGCCGGAGAAGATATTCTTTTTCCCTTTCTTCTCGACCGTCAGCAGTCCCTGTTTGATGGCATACAACGGGATAGCATGAACCAGGTCACGCAGGGTGATCCCGGGCTGCATCTTACCACTGAAACGCACCAGTACAGACTCCGGCATATCCAGGGGCATCACACCGGTGGCAGCAGCAAACGCGACGAGTCCGGAGCCGGCCGGGAACGAAATACCGATAGGGAAACGGGTATGAGAGTCTCCGCCGGTGCCGACCGTGTCCGGTAACAGCATGCGGTTCAGCCAGCTATGGATAATACCATCGCCCGGACGCAGAGAGACCCCGCCACGGTTCATTATGAAGTCCGGTAACGTGTGCTGCATCTGTACGTCGACCGGTTTGGGATACGCTGCCGTATGGCAAAACGACTGCATGACTAAATCAGCAGAGAAGCCGAGGCAGGCAAGATCCTTCAGTTCATCACGGGTCATTGGCCCGGTCGTATCCTGAGAACCGACAGACGTCATTTTTGGCTCACAGTATTCGCCTGGACGAATACCGGCGACACCACAGGCCCGGCCGACCATTTTCTGGGCCAGCGAGAAACCACGCTCACTTTTCACCACGTCCTTCGCTTTACGGAAGACGTCACTGTGCGGCAGGGAAAGTGCCTCACGGGCGCGGGCCGTCAGACCACGACCAATGATCAGCGGGATACGTCCACCCGCGCGAACCTCATCCAGCAGAACATCGGTTTTCAGCGCAAAGGTTTCCAGCAGTTCGTTATCCTCATGACGGCGAACTTCACCTTTATAAGGATAAATATCAATGACATCCCCCATATTGAGGCCGCTGACATCCACTTCTATCGGTAAGGCACCGGCATCTTCCATGGTATTGAAGAAGATCGGCGCGATTTTTCCGCCCAGAACCACACCGCCGCCCTTCTTATTCGGTACATAAGGGATATCATCCCCCATAAACCACAGGACAGAGTTGGTGGCTGATTTACGGGAAGAACCGGTACCGACCACATCCCCGGTATAGACCAGCGGAAAGCCTTTACTCTGTAAGGCTTCGATTTGTTTAATCGGGCCAATATTTCCGGCATCGTCCGGGGTAATGCCGTCACGGGCAATTTTCAGCATCGCCAGCGCATGCAACGGAATATCAGGACGAGACCAGGCATCCGGAGCCGGAGAAAGATCATCGGTATTGGTTTCACCGGTCACTTTAAAGACGGTCAGCGTGATCTTCTCCGCCAGCTCAGGACGGGACAGGAACCATTCGGCATCCGCCCAGGACTTCAGTACCTGCTGTGCAAAGGGATTACCTGCTTTGGCTTTTTCTTCAACATCATAAAAATTATCAAACATCAGCAGGGTATGGGACAGGGCTTTTGCCGCACCGGCCGCCAGCTTTTCATCATCCAGCGCATCGATTAACGGATGGATGTTATATCCTCCCTGCATAGTACCCAGCAGATCTACCGCTTTTTCAGGCGTGATTAGCGGGGAAGTGGCTTCACCTTTAACGATAGCCGCAAGGAACCCGGCTTTTACATAGGCAGCTTCATCAACACCAGGGGGGACACGATTTATCAGCAGATCTAACAGAAATTCTTCTTCACCTTTCGGTGGAGTTTTCAGCAGTTCAACCAGTGCTGCGGTCTGGGACGCATCTAAAGGCTTGGGGACAATGCCCATAGCAGCACGTTCGGCAACGTGCTTACGGTATTCATCTAGCACGACGTTCTCCTCACTCACATTGTATTGGCTTCCTGCGCTATGGCTCTGCATGTAAAAGGTATTATCGCAGAGATTAAAAGCGCGGGTCCGCTTTGGCAGCTTATCAGCATCCTGATCTGTTGTTAATCTGTTTACAAAAAATCAACATCCTTGCCGTTCAGGGAACATGCCGGTACATAACGCTAATCAGCTGAAATATAATACATTAATTAAACTAGCACTCTTCATGCTGAAACATAAAGAAAAAATATCACTCCATTTCCGGCGACAGCCACCGGCCTGCGGGGACTTTTCAGGCAATATAAAAAACGCTGGTTGAACTGTGGTTTAAGTTGCGGGTTTACCTTACCTGCTAAAAACCTTATATTTTATCTGCCTTTTTTATACAGGATTATCCCTTGAACAGTTACCGAACGTACAAGGGCAGATAAATTGCTTGTCTGCCCCCTGGCAGACAGCAGCGAGCGAATAGCCACGCCTGTCTTTATTTTATCGCAGACGAGGTATCAAAAATGTTCACCCACGCACTCTTTCCTCCGGGTTTATCCCTTTAATCGTACCTGCCGTCACTGTGCCGGTTTGCACAGAAAACTTTCCACGAATCCTTAATGAAGGAGCCACAGATGGACGATGACCCGACCAGGCAACGTTATATGCGTTGCAGGGGGACGCCTGCCTGACCCTCAACTCTGCAGCGTATCTTACTTTTTTTACTGTCCTGCGCCCGGGATCCCCGCGCCGGCAGTCACAAAGCGGATACTATTGAGATGACACAGATTATAAATACCCGCCCGCTGCTGCAGGAAAAACAGCAGCCGCAGACACCGGAATGGCTGATCAGCCATCATATTACTACCAGCACAGAAGCAACACTGGCGTCACTCGATGCTGGCAGCCAGGGATTAACCGCTGAACAGGTTGCTGACCGTCAGCACCGTTTTGGTCCGAACGAAATTGCCGTAAAAAAAGCCCCTCCGGCCCTTATCCAGTGGCTGCAGGCCTTCAATAATCCTTTTATTTATGTGCTGCTGGCACTGGCGATTGTCAGTTTTGTGACCGATTACTGGATCCCTCTTCGTGCCGGTGATAAACCGGATCTGACCAGCGTGATTATTATGAGCTGTATGATCCTGTTCAGCACCCTGCTCCGTTTTGTGCAGGAATTCCGTACCAACAAAGCCGCAGATGCACTGAACTCTCTGGTGGAAGTGACGGTGAATGTCCGTCGGCAGGATGAACAGCATCAGTCTGTCGTCCTGTCTGTGCCCCGCCACGAAATCGTGCCCGGCGACATCGTCATGCTCAGCGCCGGAGACATTGTTCCGGCCGATCTGCGTTTGCTGGAAAGCAGTTCACTGCAACTGAATCAGTCCGTCCTGACCGGTGAAACGCTCCCGGTTGAAAAACACGCCCGGGTTCATGCGGAAGAGTCACAGGCTGAGATCAGCGAACAGGCACTGCTCCACCAGCCAGCCATAGCTTTGATGAGCACCAGCGTCCTCAGTGGTTCTGCCACCGCCGTCGTCGTCGCCACAGGTGAAGACACCTGGTACGGATCACTGGCCGGGAAGATTTCCGGTGCGGCTCCTAAAACTGCCTTTGATAAAGGGGTCAACAGTGTCAGTTGGTTGCTGATCCGCTTTATGCTGTTGATGGTGCCGGTTGTCTTTCTGATTAACGGGCTGACCAAAGGTGAATGGACTGAGGCGCTGTTCTTTTCCCTGGCGGTGGCCGTTGGCCTGACCCCCGAAATGCTGCCAATGATCGTCAGTACCAATCTGGCCAAGGGTGCCATGGCGCTGGCGTCCAGAAAAGTCGTGGTGAAACGTATCAATGCCATTCAGAACCTGGGGGCCATGGATATTCTTTGCACCGATAAAACCGGCACCCTGACCGATGACAATATTATCCTTGCCGGTGCACTCACTGCGGATGGCTTCGACGATATCCACGTTGCTGAAATGGCATGGCTGAACAGTTATCTGCAGCAGGGCATCAATAATCCGATGGATCGTGCCATCAATGACTATGCCACTCAGCAGGGGATAGCACGCCGGTTGCTGCATATTCGTAAAGCCGATGAATTACCGTTCGACTTTACCCGCCGTTGTCTTTCTGTGTCGGTTTACGACGACCATGGCAGACAACAGCTCATCTGCAAAGGGGCCAGTGAAGAGATGCTAGCCCGCTGCACACGCGTCCTATCCGGTAAAGAAGAGGTCCTTCTCACCCCGGAACATCTGCAACATTACCGGGATTATGTGGCAGAGAAAAACCGCCAGGGTTATCGCGTGCTTCTGATGGGCAGCAAAACCTTGTCCCCGGAGAATGCCCTGCGCCGTTTGCGCCATGACGATGAATGTGATCTGACACTGTGCGGGATCCTGTGTTTCCTTGACCCGGTAAAACAGGGGGCGGAAAGCGCCCTGGCTTCACTGAAAGCCCGCGGGGTTCAGGTCAAAGTTCTGACCGGCGATAATGCCGAGGTGACCGCTAAAATTTGCCGTGACCTGCGTCTGTCTGCCGGTATCCCGTTACAGGGACCGGATATCGCCGCCATGGACGATGAGACCCTGAAACAGCAACTGGCCAGCCATACTATTTTTGCACGGCTGACCCCGTCGGATAAAACGCGGATAGTGACACTGCTGCAATAGTCCGGTCATACCGTCGGCTTTCTCGGTGATGGTATTAACGATGCCGCGGCACTGCATGCTGCCGATGTCGGGATCTCAGTGGATAATGCGACTCAGATTGCACAGAATGCAGCGGATATTATTTTGCTGGAAAAAGACCTGCAGGTTCTGGAACACGGCGTCCGTATCGGCCGTCAGACCTTCGGGAATATCATCAAGTATCTGAATATCACCGCCAGTTCTAACTTCGGCAATGTCTTCTCGGTCTTAATTGCCAGCGCCTTTATTCCGTTTATGCCAATGCTGGCCATTCAGTTGCTGCTGCAAAACCTGATCTATGATGTGTCTCAGATGCTGTTACCCTGGGATAGCATGGATGAAGAGTTTGTGGCACAGCCCCGGAAATGGGATGCCGGAAATATCGGGCGCTTTATGCTGGTGATGGGCCCGATTTCATCGGTATTCGATGTGGCTACCTTTGCCATCATGTGGCACGTCTTTTCTGCTCACAGTGAGGCCACACAATCGTTGTTCCAGTCCGGCTGGTTTGTGGAAGGTCTGCTGTCACAGACGCTGGTGGTTCATATGCTGCGGACCCGCAAAATCCCGTTCCTGCAGAGCTGTGCCCGCTGGCCGGTACTGTTAAGCACATTAGCTGTAGTCGTTATCGGGATCGCCCTGCCGTACTCACCGCTGGCAACCACCTTCAGGTTACAGCCTTTACCACTGAGCTATTTCCCCTGGTTATTACTGATCCTGACCGGGTACTGCCTGCTGAGTCAGTCCGTAAAACAGTTTTACTGCCGGCGTTTTGGTCAGTGGTTTTAAGCACGGAACGGAATGCCCCCATAAACAACGGCTCCCTGAGGAGCCGTTGTTTTACTGCCTTTCCCTGTTACTTTTTCTTCGCTTTAGGGTTAGGTAAGTCGGTAATACTGCCTTCATAAATCTCAGCGGCCAGGCCGACGGACTCATGTAAGGTCGGGTGGGCATGAATGGTCAGCGCAATATCTTCCGCATCACATCCCATTTCAATCGCCAGCCCGATTTCGCCCAGTAATTCACCGCCATTCGTACCGACAATCGCCCCACCGATAATACGGTGTGATTCTTTATCGAAAATCAGCTTGGTCATACCGTCTGCGCAATCAGAAGCAATTGCCCTGCCTGAAGCCGCCCACGGGAAGGTGGAGACTTCGTAACTGATGCCTTTCTCTTTGGCTTCTTTTTCGGTCAGACCAACCCAGGCAACTTCCGGCTCGGTATACGCGATAGACGGGATCACCTTAGGATCGAAATAGTGTTTCTTACCGGAGATAACTTCGGCAGCCACGTGCCCTTCATGTACCCCTTTGTGTGCCAGCATTGGCTGACCCACGATGTCCCCGATAGCAAAGATATGCGGTACGTTGGTACGCATCTGTTTATCAACCTGAATGAAACCACGGTCATCAACGTCAACCCCGGCCTTACCGGCATCCAGGCTCTTACCGTTAGGCAGACGACCGATAGCGACCAGTACCGCATCATAACGCTGTGGTTCCGCAGGGGCATTTTTGCCTTCCATCGAGACATAAATACCGTCTTCTTTGGCTTCAACCGCGGTCACTTTGGTTTCCAGCATCAGCGTAAACTGCTTGCTGATACGACGGGTAAAGGCTTTAACCACATCTTTGTCAGCGGCCGGGATCACCTGGTCAAACATCTCCACCACATCAATCTGTGAACCCAGGGCATGATACACGGTCCCCATTTCCAGGCCGATAATACCACCGCCCATAATCAGCAGGCGCTCAGGCACTTCTTTCAATGCCAGTGCATCGGTAGAGTCCCAAACACGGGGATCTTCATGCGGGATAAACGGTAGCTGTACCGGACGGGAACCGGCAGCAATAATCGCATTATCGAAACTGATGGTGGTCGTGCCGTTTTCGCCTTCAACCTGCAGCGTATTCGCGCCGGTAAATTTACCGAAACCGTTCACGACGTTAACTTTGCGGCCTTTTGCCATTCCCGCAAGTCCACCGGTCAGCTGGGTGATGACTTTCTCTTTCCAGGTACGGACTTTATCGATATCCGTTTTTGGCTGACCAAATACGATACCGTGAGCTTCAAGCGCTTTGGCTTCTTCGATAACTTTTGCGACGTGCAGTAACGCCTTGGAAGGGATACAACCTACGTTCAGACAAACACCGCCAAGGGTGCTGTAGCGTTCAACCAGAACCGTTTCCAGTCCTAAGTCAGCACAACGAAAAGCGGCGGAGTAGCCTGCAGGACCTGCACCAAGTACCACGACCTGGGTTTTAATCTCTGTACTCATCATGACCTCTTATTTGACTGTCCGGCAGTCCGACGTCAGTTGTTATCATTGATAACGTCCGCAAACCACCCGGACGTATTTAGCGCAAGAGTTTACAGAATTGTTAATAAACTGCAAACAGCGTTATGTTAGCGAAAGTCACCTGTGGTGACGGTCATTAACGCCGTAAACTCTCTTCCGGCAGGATGCATATACCGGATGCAAACACCTTGATACGTTCGGCACAGTAATAAGGCCGGCGATTATCACCGGCCTCATCCGTGTTACATAATCAGACGACGAATGTCTGACAGTACCTGATTGATATACGTGATAAACCGCGCACCATCGGCACCATCGATCACCCGATGGTCAAACGATAACGACAACGGCAACATCAGGCGCGGTGTAAAGTCCTTACCGTTCCAGACCGGTTTCATCGCTGATTTTGAAACCCCGAGGATAGCCACTTCCGGTGCATTCACAATCGGTGTAAACGATGTAGTTCCCAGTCCGCCAAGGCTGGAAATGGTAAAGCATCCGCCCTGCATATCGCCGGAGGTAAGTTTTCCGTTACGGGCTTTTTTCGAGATATCCATCAGCTCACGGGATAACTCAATAATGCCTTTTTTGTTCACGTCACGGAATACCGGAACCACCAACCCGTTAGGAGTGTCGACCGCTACCCCGATATTAATATATTTTTTCAGGGTTAAACGTTGTGCATCTTCAGAAATCGAACTATTGAAACGCGGGAAGGCTTCCAGTGCTTTTGCCACCGCTTTCATAATAAACACCACCGGCGTAATTTTTACGTCCAGTTTCTGTTTCTCAGCGTCAACATTCTGCTGCTTACGGAACGCTTCCAGTTCAGTGATATCCGCTTCATCGAAATGCGTGACATGCGGGATCATCATCCAGTTACGGCTCAGGTTAGCCCCGGACAGTTTCTGAATACGTCCCAGCTCGACTTCTTCAATCTCACCAAACTTGCTGAAGTCTACCTTCGGCCATGGCAGCATCCCCGGCAGTGCTGTCGCACCGGAGGCAGGGTTCTCTGCACGTTTCACGGCATCTTTCACGTACGCCTGCACATCTTCACGCAGGATACGGTTTTTACGGCCGGTCCCTTTCACTTTCGCCAGGTTAACCCCGAACTCACGTGCCAGACGACGGATCACCGGGGTGGCGTGGACGTAAGCATCATTTTCTGCAAAGTCACTTTGGGCGGCTGCAGGCTTAGCCGTATTCTGCGCCGGAGCAGGCGCTTTTTCTGCTGCAGGGGCGGCTGCCTGAGGCGCTGACGCCGGGGCAGCTACCGGCGCACTGCCGGCAATTTCAAACACCATCATCGGTGAGCCGGTGCTGACTTTATCGCCGACGGAAATACTGATGGATTTAACTGTACCGGCATACGGTGCCGGAACTTCCATTGAGGCTTTATCTCCCTCAACGGTGATCAGTGATTGTTCGTTTTCAACCTTATCACCGACCTTCACCATGATTTCGGTCACTTCAACTTCATCACCACCGATGTCAGGTACCTGAATGATTTTCTCTTCGCTGGCCGTGGCTGCAGGTGCGGCCGCTGGTGCAGTATTTTCTGCGACCGGTGCGGCGTCGGCGTCCGACGTTTCAAAGACCATGATAAGCGATCCGGTACTGACTTTATCGCCGAGGGTCACTTTAATCTCTTTCACTTTACCGGCAAAAGGTGCAGGCACTTCCATGGAGGCCTTATCGCCTTCGACAGTCAGCAGAGACTGTTCAGCCTCAACCGTATCGCCGGCTTTCACCAGAATTTCAGTGACTTCCACTTCATCACCCCCGATATCCGGGACATTGACCTCACGGGTTCCGGTGGCTGAAGCAGCCGCGGCTTGTGGCTGCGCTGTCTCTGCTGCTTTCGCGGCCGGCGCTTCGGCTTCAGCCGCCTCGAAGATCATAATCAGTGATCCGGTCGCCACTTTATCGCCGGTAGCGACTTTAATTTCTTTAATAACACCGGACTGAGGTGAAGGCACCTCCATCGATGCCTTGTCCCCTTCAACCGTGATCAGTGATTGCTCGGCGTCAACCTTATCACCCACTTTGACCAGGATTTCCGTCACTTCAACTTCATCAGTGCCGATATCCGGAACGTTGATTTCAATTGCCATCAATAATTACCTCTTACGCCAGACGCGGATTGACTTTATCAGCATCGATATCAAATTTACGGATCGCCTCAGCGACCACATTTTTATCAATCTCACCGCGTTTAGCCAGTTCACCCAGAGCAGCAACCACCACATACGAAGCATCGACTTCAAAATGATGACGCAGATTTTCACGGCTGTCAGAGCGACCAAAGCCATCCGTACCCAGCACACGATAATCACTGGCAGGAATATAATTGCGTACCTGCTCAGCAAACAGTTTCATGTAATCGGTCGATGCGACGGCCGGAGCATCACTCATCACCTGAGCAATATAAGGCACGCGAGGCTCTTCGGCAGGATGCAGCATGTTCCAGCGCTCACAGTCCTGACCATCACGAGCCAGTTCGGTAAAGGATGTCACACTGTAAACGTCGGAGCCGACACCGTACTCTTTGGCCAGGATTTCTGCGGCTTCACGGACATGGCGCAGCATAGCACCGGAGCCCAGTAACTGTACTTTGCCTTTGCTGCCTTGCAGGGTATCCAGTTTGTAGATCCCCTTACGGATACCTTCTTCCGCACCTTCCGGCATCGCTGGCATATGATAGTTTTCGTTCAGGGTGGTAATGTAGTAATACACATTTTCCTGAGCTTCACCGTACATCCGCTCCAGACCGTCATGCATAATCACCGCCACTTCATACGCGTAGGCCGGGTCATAAGAGATACAGTTAGGAATAGTCAGTGACTGAATATGGCTATGTCCGTCTTCATGCTGCAGGCCTTCACCGTTCAGTGTAGTACGTCCGGACGTTCCGCCCACCAGGAAGCCACGGGCTTGCTGATCCCCGGCGGCCCAGCACAGATCACCGATACGCTGGAACCCAAACATGGAGTAATAGATGTAGAACGGGATCATCGGCAGGTTATTGGTACTGTACGATGTCGCGGCGGCTAACCAGGACGCCCCGGCCCCCAGTTCGTTGATCCCTTCCTGCAGGATCTGACCTTTCTCGTCTTCTTTGTAGTAAGCCACCTGCTCGCGGTCCTGCGGTGTGTACTGCTGACCGTTCGGGCTGTAGATACCAATCTGACGGAACAGACCTTCCATACCAAAGGTACGCGCTTCA
>Ga0157364_1001995_pt1 | contig 18370 bp, 10 predicted proteins | sample AttsexASBM2_FD_111476 | JGI IMG/M metagenome (GOLD analysis project Ga0157364, IMG submission 111476) | Fungus gardens microbial communities from leaf cutter ant in Ribeirão Preto, State of São Paulo, Brazil - Atta sexdens ASBM2 | ecosystem: Host-associated > Fungi > Mycelium > Unclassified ...
AAGGCAGCAGTACGATTAGAAACTGGTTCAATAAATAATTTTTTAGATCCTCGTTCAAAATCTCGAAATTTTATCTATTGACCAGGCCTTTATTATTGTATATTTCCGTTTTCTCAATTTCGCGTCTGTTTGAATAATTTTGTCCTCTCCTTCTCACTGCTAAAGAGACTCACTGATATCCATTTAATACAAAGCTACAAAATCCATACAATAATAATGTAATAGAGAGAGAAAAAAAGAGAGAGAATAAAATAATAAATTATGTGCTTAAATAAAATACCTCGTGACAAAAATTTATCCAGGCGATAATTATTTTTGATGATAATTGAAGTTCTTATTCTAAAAATGTATCGTGATGGTATAATCATTAAAAAATAAGCGATAAAATGACATAGGTTGAAGAATTAAACGACTTTCGGAAAATTGTTTCTTTCCTTCTTGTACATATTCCTTAAGAAAAAATATTTCAATATATTGTAAAATATCATCAGTTAGTTAATCAGTATATTGAAACACTTTTTCCTAAAGAAGTGTATATTCCTAAGGAAGTGACAATGAAGTATTATATTTGTTCACATCACGCGTTAATGAAACGCAATTACATCGTGGACAATTTCACGAATAATACGATGATCAATCAAATAATTTAAGTTTATCTATACCATCGACATAACATTGAAAAACTCGTAAAAATGTTGCATGTTGACGATTCAAACGACGCATAACTAACATCTGATAAATAAAGTCACCTAGTAGTACCAAAATGTAAATACTACCTTGAAATCATTTTAATTCTATATATATAATACATATGTACACTATCCATATACAAGGTGTCATATACAGAAAATAATGAAATTTTGAAAATGAGTTTTATATAATATATTTATATCTCGAAAACTATAAGAGATCGCCGATTAATTTGTAAGGAAAAAGTTGATCAGTACCTTCACCTCTGTAACATATATCAAGGTCAAGGTCATCAAAGAAGTATTTTCTAATATATAAAATACCAGCTTTGTTTTTTAATCTCGAAATTATACTTTCCTAAATTAGAGATTTTTAATTTGTCAGGTTAATCTGATACGTATAATTTTTTATAAATGATATATTCACTTGCAAAATAAAATATAATAGTACAGTAGCCAATTTTTTTGCGGATAAGTATATTGACAACAATTCCCGCCATATATCTATCCCATATGTATATATGTATATACATATTTCATATAATCATTTCTGTATTATGCAACTGCGCACATTTTTATATGATATAGATAAATTTGAGAGACATCTCTGGGACGATTGTTAAATATTTTTAAAGTTTTATATTGAATTTTAATAAAGCTTACGATCTTTATTGAAAGTTAATAAATAGATGTTCTTGAAAAAGAAGTAGCTGCTCACATATCCTGCATATTTTCCACACGTGAAAACGAATCATAGGAAGGAGGGCTATGAAAATTATCAGTTAGTTTTTTGTCAGAGATTTTTCAGAGTAAATAGTATGAATTGCACTCTTTTATATTTTGTTAAAATTTGAGACAGTTTTCAAAGATCCTGGGTCATGGCCCTCCGAACCATTACTACATCACCATGATAATAAATTACAAAGAATATTAACTTGCGTCCCTTCTCGAGATAAACTTAGGAGATACGTGAAAGTTTGGATGAGCAAATAAATAACTGAGATTAATGCGAGTCCGTGTACTTTTCTACTATTATAAATTTTGTAGTTTCAATGTTATTTTAAAAATAAGCCGCACAACATGATTTTCTATTTATTTTCTTGTTTGTACTTTGTCGTTCGAATGACACGCATAATCTGTCAAAGGAATTTCTTTCAGCGCGAGAATGAAGATGCTCTTCAAATATAATTTAAAATGCAAATCGACTATAAGCAGACTATAAGAGAGTATAAATTCTCAACTAAATTATTTGTTCTTTTTGCGATGTAAAATCACATCACTATTTATGTGTTGATATTACAATTTAGTATGCCAACTATATTACAGCAAAGGTGGTCAACTTTTTTGTCTGGCCATTAAGATTTTGATATTTTTTGTGTGCCACTCTCTGTTACAAATTAACCAAAAAAACTATTTTACTTATATTTTCTTCTCTTACATTAAAGTAAAATGACTTCTACTGTTTAACAAACAATATTTTTTTTATTTTCATTTATTATTTTACTTTCATTTATTTTACTTTCGTTTTAAAGTAAATCGTTATAAACCATAAATCAAAATATTAATCAGAGATTGCAGTTGTTTGATTTATTTTTGCGCTTAGAGCATTTTCCATTTTTATTCTTTGGATAGAATTCTCTAAAAAAAATTACATGACAACTATTAATATACTCAAAAATTTTTATTGTATACGACAAAAACATAACAATGAAATATCTTTAGTACAAACAAACGAACGCAACCATAGACGACAAATGTAAAAAATAGATTTTAATGAAGTACGATTATTATTTTACTATGTCATTTTTTATTTGTTTATTTTTCTTTGACAGAGCTCTTCTTTAGGCACTAGTAGCACGCGTGTTATTCACTCGCAGGTTATTCACTCTTGTGCTTGTGATATTGTATTACATCATAGAATTTTGCGATATACTATCATATAAATACCAGATAAATTTCTTTTTTCTTTTGCATTATCTTCTTTTATAATTGTTACAGTTACGTTGAACGTTCTGAAACTGGAGTGCAAGAAATTTAATTGATATAGAGTGATTTGCATTACCACTACATTATACACAGCATTGATTTTGCCTTATTAGATTTGCGCTTCACTAATCACTCGTTATTCTCGCCAACGATTTTCTTGTAGCGCGATCATGAATTACGTTTTACAATCCCTTGGCTACTCATAGCTTCGGTACAATACATATTTTATTAAGCTACGTCATGCTCGACGTGGATCCCTCGTTACTGTAATCCGTCGCGACGAACGTTCATCTCGACCGAACTAACCAACGCAGATTAACTCGTCGAAAACACCCGAGCCAAGTTATCAGTTCTTGCATTCTGCGATTGCCTGCCCCGAAATTTCTTACCACCAAACTGTTTCTTATCTTCCATTGTGCTACTCTCATATCATCCTTTCTTCCGTTTTGACACCGCGTGACAGCATCCCGTTCGCTCCACTGTTCCCTTTGATTACAATTGCCGTAATTCACATTGTAACTCACTTTGCTATCCACAAAGGAGTTATAGTTGGTGTCGTACTGCTGTGCACGCTTCGTTGTCAAGTGCTCTATTAGGAAGCCGTTTAACCGTCGAAACCGCGATAGCGTCCGCTCTCATCGTCATCAGATTATTATTATTGGTAAAGGAAGGACGATTGATCGATGACGCGGATTCATTATCGGCTAGTCTGGCGGCATCGGCCGCTAGCGTTGACAACATCCGGGTTGGCGCGGCGTTAACGTCCAGGTCGGCGTTGACGTTGGCATGTAATTGTAGCTTGCGCAATTGTAGTCCTCGCTGATATTCGACAACCTGGCAGCGTCCCAGAACGCCCGGCACCGAATTGACGAGCAAACGGTACTCTGACTAAATCGACGATTGATCCATCCGCATGCGAATATTCCTGTTTCCCATTTGCGGCCTCACATTGTAATTCGCTTTGTAACTCACGTTCAGATTAGCCTTTTGATTCGGATTACTGGTACGACAGTGGAAATGTGCTGTCGATGGCTCGTGGATACAGAGGAAGTGGATTGCAGTGACGCTAAAGGCGTCCATCTCAGAGGTATCGCCTGCCACAGGATGGACGTTCAGGAAATTGATGCTCACGTCTCTCCATTTACCTTCAACCCGACATAATAGTTCGTGGTGTTTGCGTTCATTCCAAGACTGGTACTTGCTCCAGCAACGCTCTCGACAAGTTGAACGCGGATTCGCTTCGGCGAGCTATCAGGCACGAGTAGCGTTTGATTCGCAACTTCGACACATTGACCTGATCGACATTGAAATCGAGATTCTCTTTAAGACGAGACACTTCTCTTGTGTCTTGAATTCTCTCGTATCCACTGAGATCGATCGATCCCTAAACGGCATCGGAATTTTAATCGACCTCTCTTTCTCAATTGTTGGTGAGATAGCACTATCGGTATTTTGATTAAAATTCGCGTCTACACTGCCGCTTATTTATTAGTGCTTTTCAGCAAGGGACACAGAGTAAAATCTTAAACACAATGAAAAGCAATAGGAACAGAGAATAAAAGATTTTAATCTATCAGAAATTGTATATTAGAATGTACGTTTCTGAATTTGTTATTCCCTATTTCTATTGCCTTATAACATATGCTTTTCATTGTGTTTAAGGTTCATTAAGTCTATTTTACGATAGTGTGGTTGTAAGTGATTGTAGTTGCAAAAATTGACCAATCACAGTCGAATATGAGGAAATTATTTGATTGTGATTAGTGAATTTTTACAAATACCACTTACAACTATTCTTATGTACTTGTAGAATAGGCTTTACATATAATAATATTAGGTGTAGTAAAAAGAAATCCATTATTTTTCCATTCAATTTCATGCAAAAATAATGGATTTCTTTTTACTACACCTAATATAAGCATAAACTCAGCAAACACCAAGCTGCAAGTATATAACATATATGTATAATATAATATACATGTTATATTACAGTTATATTGTTGAATGAGAAATTACAACCAACGTGTGCGTTATATGTAATGTATGTATTTGGTGTGTATTAGGAAAGCATAACATAATATCACTAAATCAATGAGCATCCGACATAATGTCATATTGATTTACATAAGATACTCATTGATCCAGTGGTCTTATGCTATGCAGGTTATGTCATTTTATGTGTGATGAGCTTTACACAGTATTCATTTCATTTCTGTTTAACATAAGCAAACAAGGATGTGGTTTACCATCCGTGTCTGTTACTGTGAAAGCAAGTTATTTACACTGACCTATCGATCTGTGACGTAATAGATATAATTTCTATAATCAAGTGAAAAGACGCAGAACATTTTGCAGATCATTTGAACATCCTTACAACAATCTAATACTGACTGCAATATTGAAAAACAGTAATTAATTATTTTAAATATAAAAAATTGTTGTTATTTATTTAGTATTCCAAAAAAAAGTTAATTATTACTTTTAGTAAATTATAAATTGGCTAGTAAATTAGATTTCTGTAGGATATCGAGTAATTTTGAAGATAATGACATTAAAAATTCTTTGACACTGTAGTCGCGATGATTACGCCGATTGTCGATGTTTCCATTGTGCTGTTGATGTTTTTTGATGAATCTATTACATGTTTCTTGGCTTTTCGTAACCTTTTCGTTTTCTCCGATCTCTGCATTAAATATTATTAATATACGGTCGATGACAAATCAGCGGAATAAATTGTTTCGAATTGTTTAGTTGCAACAGGTTGCGATTCAACAGGTTCGGTCGCTTTCGCCTTCGAGTGTCTACTTAGACATCGCCGATGCGTAGTTTCGTTTAATCTGATTTTCCGCTCGAGGATCAAACTCAGATGTCCTGTTGCTTAGAATCATCGTTTGCGGATTCGCAAGAATCTGTCCTTGCAACCCTCGATTTAGAACTTGGCTTGCATGCTTTTTATCTCAAAAGATTAGTCAAATACGAGTCTCGATACATAATATAAATTTAAATTGACGACTCAGACGGGATGAATATGTTTTGCTTCGAGTGTTGCGCATCATCTTCATAATTTTTTAAAAAATTTCTGACAAAAATCTGCTGAGTGTTTTGTATATTTGAGTATGTCGTGATTTTGTATTTTTATTAGGTTAACCATAAGATTTTATTTTCAGTAGATAACATTAATCCTAGTATAATATTCATTAGGATTTAACGTATCTTATGCGATTTTTTTATATTTTTTTTACTGTAACTTTTTTTATAATATACTTTGAAGACCCGAATTGAGACTGAAAAAAAACTTTAACTGCCCATGATATGATAAGCCTGCAAGGGTTTTTTTTTGTATTATTCTCAATGAGAAAATGCAAGTTCAAAGAAGGTACTTGGGATCTACCTTGTGATTATCTTATAAGTTTTCGGCATTCTGGATTCTCTTCATTTTTTATTAAATATACGTTTTATTAAATATATGTTTACTGAGTTTCGGATGGTATAAAAAGTAAGTACGTGAAAATGTAGAACTAAAAAGAATTATATTTCAATATAATAAATAATAGAAATTTGATCATTTCTGTAAGTCTTCGGAGATCGCTCGGCCGGAGCGGATTTATTGCTTTCAAGCAAGCGTCATTCTCTAAACTAAATCCTAATAAACTTAATTATACATACTATAATAATATTTATACATGACAATCCTTTATCTACTTATATTATTATTCTTTTATATTGTTCAAATAATAAAATTTTATTTATTAATTGTAAACTTAAAATATGTAGATTCTTAAAAAATCGATTTTCGATAATTCAAATAATTATACTTTTTTGATTCATATTGTACTATTTTATTTGTTAGTTCAAATCAACTAAAAAAATCCAAGTTTTTTTGTTTGAACATTAAATTTAAAAATTTGAGAATTTAAAAATTTGATTTTTTTATCCAAAGTAGTTATTTTTTTTCGAATTTTTGCAATAAAATTTCTTTGAAGCATTGTTATTACTTGAAAATAAAACATTATTTATTTGATTCATATTTATCTGTCTTTGTCGGACTTCGAGGTATAAATTTCACACGTTTTGAGCTAAAAAATACGTATTCAGTCCAGAGATATAACGTGACAAAGTTGCAGAGTTTCACACACAGACTATTATAAGGAAGGTAACCAATAACAAAAATAACAATATACTAAAGTTGTCACTTTAAATATGAATACTTTCTTTTGTTTTAGCAAATGCATTCATAATCTTAACAGCTTATATGTATCAACGCATCACATAACAAAAAAATATTAGGGTTATTAAAGTTTATCGCTTGTTATAAAGGATTAGAAATGAAAGATCAAGATATATTTTCACCACATTATGCTGTATTACTATCATACATTATGCTGTATTACATAAAGATAAAAACGCTGTGTAAATCTGAAAAAAGATATGTGTGGTATACAATGAAGATAGTCTCAATGATTGCACTAATTTTGGTTTATAAAGTTTTATGATGAAAATTTCTCTGTTAAAGGGAAGACACGTTCTGGCTAAGTGCAGTAGATGATTCAATCAAGGCCTTGACCAAAAATAATCCGCAATCCTTTAAGATATCACAGAAGAGCTTAGAATATCTAAATTGAGTATTGAAAATCACTTACACAAATAAAAAATGAAAAGACTAACCCCCCCCCCCTCCTCTCCTTTTCTAATCTATGGAAAATTGAAGGTATCTATATGGAGGTATCTATTTATCCTATTTTGACTCCGTATGCGGAGACGTTGGCCATATAAAGAAAAAGAAGAATATGGCGACATCACTATTTCTATTGGTATTGCATCGAATATTTACAGTTTGTATCACATTTCGTTCACGTCGAACGATGAAATTTACCATGTCGTTTCCAGATACGTACGTACCGTATCGATACGCGACGTTTTGATTGACGCCAACATTTGCATTGCGGTCGCCGACGTTTGCGTGTTGATCGGAGCTGTCGGCTATTGATGCACGTCGTGATGCAATGTCCTTTTTAACGGAGATTTCTACGGAAGTTTTGTTTCCGGACGAATGACTGATGTCGAGGCGAATAGTTGCACGATCCGCGGTTATTGTTCGCGATTCAAGATGGCATTGGCATTCGCATTGGCAGCCGCGACTGTATCCGACGGTGAATTGTCGACGGTTCCGATTTTAAATTCGACTTCCTTCCACCCGTGTCAGCTCGCGTTTCACCGTCAATTTTATTGGCTATTATCTCTGGGAAGCCAGAGTACCGCGATGCGGTACTCGAACATTTGCCCAATTTTCCCGCAATCCTCTGAAGTTGGCTTAAGTGATTCATTCCTAACATTTGATTGAACCGCGAATTGCTCGCTTTCGCGAAATGCCAATATTCCAGTTATGATCGTTATTAACGTTGGTATTTAAGGCGGTATTTACGTTCGCATAACCATCTGAATTACTTCTTTCGCTGAAATTTTGCAAGGATTTTATCGTGGTGTCTGACAATTCTGCATTTCAACGAAGACGAAGCAATTGAATTTTCTGTGTTTATATTTACGCGTGCGGTCGATCTAGTACTGTCGCTGAAATTGTTGCTCGTTGTTATATCCGATGTATTGTTGTTCTTCGTTGCTTGTCGAATTGTTCAAATCCGTTCGAAGCTATGTTTGATCGGCGCTTTTCGCGTTCAACGAGGCAAACTTTATCGTGTCTTTGGCTACACGTTGATCCTCGTTCATATTTTTCTTCGAAAGTGCTCGTAAGCGTCGCTTCATTACCCAGAGCCACATCGATTTTTACAGCGAAATCTCACTTCTCGAACTCAAACTTCTCTCGGCATTTTATTTGTTTTGCGGTCTGTTGGATGATAGTTTCATTGTTATACATTTCGAGCACCGGTGACCCACTCTGAACTTTCTGTTTGATATTTTGGCTATATAGAGAAGTTATGAAAAATAAAATTTTTTATTTTTATATTATATTATGAATACGTATACAAGGTGTCTCAAAATTTTTTGCTAAACGCTATTGTATTGGTAGAGCGGACTAAATTGTCGATAAGTCCTCTACCATTTTACAATTTTCGCAATAGTTAACAAGATATTAATTACTAAAAATCACGCTGAATATTGGTTTTCAATAATTTTTTACTCAAATACTATCAATTTTACAAAAAAAAACAGCAAGAAATAAAATTGTTTATTTTCTTCTCATAAAATTCTGAGAATTTTTTCAGAATTTTTTAACACGGTATTTTCTCATGTTGGTAAAAATAAGTTTCCAATAAGAAAATGCAGTACTAAAAAGTTGATAAAAAATTCTAAAAAAATTTTCAGAACTTTATGAGAAAAAAACTAACAATTTTTGTCTCTAATTGCAGTTTTGTTGTAAAGTTAATAGTATTTGAGAAAAAAATTATTGAGGATCAATATTCAATTCTTAGTAATTAATTCTTAGTAATTAATCTTATTAACTATTGCGAAAATTGCAAAATGTAAAGAACTTTTTGACTTAGTTTAATCCGCTCTATTTACACAAAAGTGGCAAAAAATTTCGGAAGACATCCTATATAATTATAATATATGATTATAATATATGATTATAATATAATATAATTATAATATATATGGTACATTAATATATTGGTACATTATAGGCTTTAATTTTTGTTTGTAAAAATAATTTTTATAAATTTTTTAAATTTGTTATATTTATTAAATAACAGTACAAGTACATTATGAAATTACATGTTATTTAATAAATATAACAAAGAATGAGAGCCAAAAGCGCGGATTTTTGCTTGCTTTTTGGTTCTTGATTTTCGAATCAAATTTTATCAAATGATAGCTCATGATGAGACATTAATCACAAAGAAATTTTATGTTAAGCATGCAATTGATTTCAGAAACATAGTGTCAAAGGAGTTATCAACTACTAAGAAAATATGACAACACTTCATAACTGAATTCATGATTCACTTCATAAATGAATTTTTATAGAGTTTTTTGAAAATTGATACCTATGGGTTCTTTGAATTATTGTGAAAATGAATCTGATGTTAGATTTTAAACATTCAAGATGGCGGATATAATATGGCAGACAAATATTGGAACAATCATTTATTTCTTAGAAACTGCATACTGTGGTTCTTTTGGTTAGCAAATTTCAGTATATTGTTGAATGTAATAGTATGTAATTATGAAGAGTCACGGAAACTGCAATGAAAAAGCACGTTTGCAGTGAAACAGCTTCTAAATATAGCAAGTACTATCATGTTATCATTTATGCGCCATGTAAGGTACAACTTGAATTTGATTTTTCTTATAAAAAAGTATAATCAAAAGAATGTTTTTTCCATTCAAAAACTGTCATTGATTACTTTCCAAAATGTGATGGAAAATTCGTCAGCGAGCCGAAGAAAACCACAATCTAACAGTTTCCATAGAAGTGATCGAATAATTCAAGTATTTGTATCCGCCGTCTTGAATTTTTAAAATCTGATATCGGATTTATAGTCAGCAACTGAAAGAACTAAGTACCGATTTACGAAAAAATTCGTGCTATAAAACATTAGTATGTCATATTTTCTTAGTCGATGATCTTTTTAATGCTCTATATTTCTGAAACTAATCACACGCTTAACGTAAAACTTTTTTGTAATTAATATCTCATTATAGCTATCAACATTTGGCATAAAATTCGATTCTAAAATTGAGAAACAAACAGACATTTTTTGCGGTCGTTTTTTAATAAATATGATACAAAAATATCATAGGTTATTAGTGATCTACGCGGTGTGGTAGTCACATAATTCTTAACCAGGAAGGTCTCAAAGGTCCAGAAAGCATCAATTTTGCGATCTTTTTTGTTTTTTTTTTCAGATGTTTTTCAGATGTTTTGATGTTAAAGTTTTAATTGATTTAACGAATCTTTATCTGTTTCCATCAATGTAGATATTAATCTTAAATTACTCTTCATCTTTTTCTAATTTTTAGAACTAAAAAAGATTTTATTATTGTTTTTTGATATTACAATTTGCAAATTTTATTTCAAATTTCATTTGAAGAATAATGGGGACTTCTGAGTTCGAATTGCCCAATTAAATAACTAATACTTTCTGCGCAGTTAAGGATTAAATTGGACATGAAACGTGTTAATTAACGATTCAATATTCTTTCTTTTTTGCCCGATCGTTTCAATTCTGGCAACAGAATTTAGCTTCATTTTTAAAAAGCGTCAGCACTTTGTAATCCGTGTTATTTTGCATAGAATTGATCAGCTTTCGTGATAGGTATCTACGTGGAAATTTTGCCAGGATTTCGTAATCTAATTTGAAGAGGGAGTCAAAAACTGCCATCGACTAAAACCATTGCTCGTCAATTTATTCGTGAGCTATTCAATGTGGCGCAATATGTCGACGCATCAAGAGATAGGAATCAATTTGCAAACTTGTGTCGGTCTCTTCTATGAAACAACGCTCGCGGACAAACCAACTTTTCGCTATAAACAGTCCAGCAACGAGAGACCGACATTCGCTTGCAAACTGATGCTGGATCACCGAGTATCGTTTGGCAATTGTTTATATATCGTGATCACGTTTCTGATAGCAAAACTGAATATAATACAACAACGGAGCGGGATAAACTCTTCGATTACCAATGCATGGAAACGCGTAACGTTTGGTATCAATTTGCAACGAAGTTTCGACAGCCGTTGGAGGATGAGTTCGATGGATCGATTTCGATAGTTAGATACTTTTCAATGTCTATCAATTTCGATAACGTTTCTTGTAAAATGAATGCGACAGATACGTAAATTAAAATTTGTATGGATTATATTCTTCGATAAAGGAAATTAATTGCGTATCGCGGCACTAAAAAAAAATAAAAAATATTCCAGCTGTTATCTTAATTCATTCGTTTGATTAAAGAGTTTCTTTCTTCCAGGTTTCCTCGAGTGTCACTTTGTTAGTCATTTTGTTAGTCAGCTGTCGGATGGTCGTTAGCAGAGTCATCGTTACAGTGATTGTTAAAGTTTGAAGCGACAGTACTCGTTAGTCGATTGAACTTAACGCGATTTCTCACTCAGTTCCTTGTTCTCTTGGTGCAAGGCTGCATTTCGTTGCAGACTTTCGTCGTTTAAAGTGACCTGGATTGCCATAATCGATTCACGTTCCGGTGACAATTCCCGTGAGATGGGATCTGCGCTACGATCGAGGAAATTGAATCGTGATTCATCGTCATTTTGGGGAAGAAGGCCGGCGATCTGGTCGGTTAGGTTCTGACTTGAACTGCTTGGACGGAGTTGGGTATACCGTTGAAGAACTCTTGATTGTACTTGACGTCTTTTCCACATCGTCCGATAACGGTTATGAAGTCCGAGTGTCACTCGACGTCTCTGTCTTCGACATAGCCGCTATCGAATCCGAGTTTGACCTTTCAAACACGAGTTTGAGTGATAAAGCTGGTATTGTTGAATCTTCGGTGACTACTCGAGTCATAGATGCATCGACATGTGGTTTGCTTGTATCTCCTTCGCAATCGAATTTCCGTTCAAGAAGCGCTACGATATTTTTAGATATCATCAAGTTTCCACTTTACACGTAGTAGCTCATGTTATTGCAATCGTTATATATATTATATTCGAGGTGAGGCTGTTAGATTGTAGCTAGATTCATAAATTTTTCACTCGTCCAACGTTGATCACCATCAAAGCTTGAAACAGGCGTGCTGCTGCCGACTTTCTAGGATATAATCGTGCTGAAAACATAGATTCGCACTGAATTCACTATCGTCGTCATCGATTACCTTGTCTAGTAGATGAAACTTGTAAAAAATTTACTTTATTTACTTCCTTCATTTCCCATAGTTACTCACTAGAATTTCTATTGATTAAGCTATCTATATTTAAATGATAATTTGCTATTAATAGCATGTTATATTACATGGACAGTTAATCAATAATGACGATAAGAATTAATATTGATAGAATTTCAGAGTTAATAATTTATCAAGTTAAAATTGATAGAATGTTAGACAGAGTTGATACAGAATATTAAGATTAATAACTGATATTTTATTAAGATCACGAGTAATTGATAACAGATACGTAATCGGAAAATCGAATTGGAAATCACATTGCTCTGAATCCATTGCTCAGTGCGAATTTATATTCTATCTTATAGAGTGAACCAATCTGCTACGCATCACCAATAAGCACCGCTTTTATCGATACATCGACGATGGCATTAGTGATGCTATATTTCGACCTTTAATTGAGTCATTTTTATCGACCCTCAATGCTCTCTTAGTGATTTCCAAAAGCAATATTGCAGGCTTTATTTGCTTTAGCAGAGATACTCTCCCGTCATTTTTCAAAAACATAAACGTTCTGACTTATTCACAACTGCCATTTACATATCATTGAGTTCTTATTGAATTTCTATTATAATATGAATCCACTTGGGGAAGTAAGATTGCATTATTTTCGTTGCCGTTTTGGACAAACGTTATTGTCGAGTTGAAGAGGAATATTTTTCTCCGGGTTTCATGTTTTTTATTTTCTCGTGTGGTAAAGCAACTTCTACGAGATTCTGAAAGTACGGCTCGCGATGATGTTAGTGCGCCCATCGCGCGGCATTGTTTCAACGCGGCTCTCATTTGAATTGGTATCGGAAGCATGTACGTGACATACCGTGCAAGGAGCTAACTGCGTCCCGTTGTCAACGTCGTTGTCGTGCTGCGAATAATGGATGTCAAACATACATAGAGACGTCACATTTGGAAATGCGCATTCTTTAAACACAAATATATATATATATATATATATATATGTGCATACATATATATATTATATGGTTTCATGTAGTTTTTGCACATGTCAAGTATTGTTGAATAACAGAATTCTATTTCTAGATGTGAAGTCTTTAGAATAATATATTTCTCGTATTTAAAGTAATACATTTCTCGTTCTCTTCCTTCCCTTCTGTTTCTTTGATGTTATATCTCTTTAAGACTGCAATTACATAGTGTACACACCGGTTACCATACGTTATGCATTAGTTTATTTATCATAGTATTTGACATTCGCACTTTGCTGTTTGGTAAGCAAATGAGATTTGCTGTAAAAGTAAGCAAAAATTGAAATTTTGCTACGATGACATAATAAAACTACCGTATTGATAAAAACGAAGCTACTGATCCTGAATGTTTGATGATGAACATTTCAATACAATTGCTGTGTCTTGTTATGTAACGTAAATACGTTTCTATTCAGTGTAATGTGCAAAAAGTGTGGGTGTATTTTGTCCATAGAAAATTGAACGTCACGTTTTAATGGGATAAGACGTTCGTCCCTGTACGCGCAAAAGAATAATGCAACCAATAATGAAAAGAGACGAGCGAAAACCACGATAGGAAGAAAGCTTTTCTGGAATAAAAAGAAGCATCTTCTCGAAGCATTTTCTCGATGATAACCTTTCGGGATAAATATTAAGTGAAGACCTTTTGCTGGCGAATTTACAAATTGCATGATAGAAAAGAAAAGTCTGTTCTCGACAGCGTTTAAAGCAAAAAATAGTCCGGAAAATCAATTCGTCTTTCTGTTGTATGTAGGCGAGATATATTTTATTATCACGAAATTTGAAAATAATATTTCGTAGGAAAATTTGTAAAAGTAACATGCGTTATGCACATCCTGCTCGACGTACACTCGCATTTTAATGAGCTCTGTTGCAATCTAGCTAGGGTTCTAAATTCTGAATTAAGCAAAAAGGCACTGCAATTATTCGCGGTTAATATTTCAACCCTTAATATGACTTGCCCTACGAAGCACGGACGTTTCCTGGTTTCTAGATATATGGAGATACAGCATTAACCGCAAAAACCTAATTAGTTCGTTTCGTCGTGGCTGCATCAAGGTCAAGTGCCTCGTGAAATAATAATTTGTGACTCCTTTCGTAAGATTATTCTCATTGGGATTTTTCCCTTATTCTTATGGCGATACTTAATGATGTCTTTTATAACTCGTTTTCTCGGCGGCGTTTTCCGTCGCACTGTAGAAATACTTGGTGTGAGAATAATTCAAATGACGACACAAGTTATTCTGTACCTTACACTGTGGCAATTATCAAAATAAATAATTGCCACAAAACTGAAAATCAGGGATCAAATTGTTAGAAAAATGGAAAAAAACAGGAAAATTAGGAAAAAGTCAGAGAACTTTGTAAAATTTTCTCGAAAATAAAAATTCTTGGCTTAAAAAAAATTTAATATATTGTACATATATCATAAATCATACCTACGTAATTTCGAAATATTATACTTAACTTGACAATTAAAAATGCAAGCAATGTCAGTAGCATTAATAGTAATTTATATTACCATATTAAATTGATCTCTTAATAAAATATTTAACGATTTCTAAATCAGAATGAAAATACAAAAATTTTTTAATATTATTAAAAATCGGAGAAATTTTATCTGAAAATCAGAGAAAAGTTATGGAATTTTAGGATGAAGAATTAATTGTGACAATCTCTATCTGTTTTCTTTCTTACTATAAAAAAAAAGTTGTGTCAAGCCTCTTATTCGTCATCGCCTTTTTCTTTCAAGAGTGACTTTCTCCTAGTAATACTTCGCATTACCAGATTAATGTGCCTCTACGCTGATAGGTAATGATAACAGCAATATTCTTGCGTGGGTTATCGAGTGCTGAAGAAATTAACTGGCGGTCCAATCTCTGAGTTTTTTTTATATCTACAATAACGTCTGCTTCCGACGCGACCGATTCTACAGAGTGCAGTCGACAAAATCGCGTGAAAATTCATTTGAAAAGGATTTGCCGCAGAATCTACGCTGTAAACTCGATTTCATTTCGGTGTCTCTGTCGCGAATTCATCGGAATAAATTTTCGCCGGAACACTCTACATTCGTTGTCTGCGCATCGTGTAAGCATTCAATTTCATCGCATTTACCGAAGCTTGTTGTAGTAACATAAAGCTCCTCTGTAATATATTTAATGATCTAGATAAAAGCTTCCAGTGAAAATCGATCGAAACGATATCCGAGCAGAGCACAATACCAGTATTTCTATCACAACGGGTGCAATGCTTACATTCTGGTGAGAGAGATTTTCTCTCTCTCTGCCTATTTCCATCATACCATAGTGTATTGTCGAAGTCTCAGATTGCCTCGTTCACGGTAAAGCACATTATTATCATTTATCAGGGAATGTAGCCGTAGTCGATCGAGTGCAATGCTCCATTGGCGTTTCTCTGCGGACGAAATGTCACTTGGCTTTATATCGATATCGCCCGCGGTAATGTGGGGGTTTTCGTTGTCGCGCAAGCAATAATATGCGTAATATTTGCATTAGCCTCTAATGTATCCGTCGGAAATTAGTTCTACGCGATAAATCCATCGGTATGTGACGTGCGCTGTTCGCGGTTATTGGCGATTGCCATCGACATCAGTGGACGATCTCTCCTGCGGTCTATTCCTGGCATAAAAACGAATTTTAGGATTTACGACCCGAGCACCTTCCGATATCACGATAGCATCTGTCGATGACATCGGACGATCGAAATTTTTATCATTTTTCGTGTTTTTTTTTAATCGGAGGAATGTTGCTTTCAAAATGTCTAAATCTTCGAGAAATATACCGTCGTTTTAGGATAACTCTTGGGAACATATAAAAAACATTGAATATATAGAGTATCTCTCACAGAACGCCTTTAATCATTCTACGTTTCTCGTGGCTCTCGATGTTGTCTTCGAATAATGGCTTTTCTTCTGCAGCACAATTGAGAAGAAATGAGCATACGTTCCTTTAGTTCGAGGAAGAAAGCAATGTTCTGACTAGCAGTTTTTCTGTATTCAGCTTTCGAACTTTAGTTCCTTGAAGTAATTATTCATTTCGCAGAACGTGAATTTATCGTAATCGATTTTGAGATAGATTGTTTGGTTTGAAAAGTGACTAAATTTTTAATCGAGATTTATGAGAATTTAAGAAGTCACTCTCAGAATGTTATTAATGCAATCGCATTAGTTCTGATGTCTTTAGAGTTCGATTTTTTGCATCAGTTTTGATTATTTTGAACAGACAGTTTCTTCCTTCAACTAAGAGAATTCATTTTTTTCTGATCTGATTAATTGTAATTGAATTAAAAAAATAATTGAATGAAAAAAAAAAGAAATAATATGGACTTGCGGTGATGATAAAAAGGACGGTGAATTATGCATTCCGTTGAGAGTGTAATTCTGTGAATAGCGTTAATTCAAGAGGGAAGTCGCTTTGGAAAATTAGCCCGGCATTTTCCAACTCGCAGATTGAATTGCACTTCTCTGATATTACCGCAAAAATACTCTTATTCTATTTGCCCATTTCTTCATGCATTTCCATTATTGAATATGTTGTTATAAGATAACTAATAACACTGTTCGATAAAAAAATTTTTTTTAAACAAGATCAGTCATTTTTTATAGTTTTCTGGATGCTGAATATCAAATTTGTTTTCCAAATTGCTCCATTAAATCATAATTTTGAAAAATTTGCAATTAAAGTTGCAAAAAGGGATCATTTTCACATATTTTGTCATGTTATAATTACGATATGCTGAAGAAGTTTTATTGCAATCAATTATTAGGACTTTCAATTTATGGCTATGGTTAGTAAGTTATTCACAGTTAATAATATAAAATAGTCAAGGACTCTTAAAAATTCAATATCAATATAATGATAAAAAGTAAATAAGAGTCGATTCTTTAAAATGTAAACGTAAAAATTATTAATAGTATACATAATAAAAAACAAAAATATTATTACATGTTTCGACTCCTATATTGAGCCATCTTCAGATATTATCCTCTTCGTACTTTACATTAGTTACCATCGTCAAAGAGATAAAAAACATAAAGTAATGTGTTCCAATTTATGTAACGATTTTGTTGAACGTTACATGGAAGACATCAGTTACTCACAAACAATTAGATTATCAATTGTTATGGAATTTCATGATGTTTTTAAAAAAGACAAAATTCGTTCATCAATAATTAAATAAATAATTTGATAAAATAAAATTCTTTAGAAAAATTGTTGTTTTTATATGTCTTTGTTAAAAGTAAGCAAACAATATCATCTCGATGAAACACTTACCATAGAAGCCAAAACAAGTAATAATATAATATCTCTGTTTTCTATTATGTATGTATTTAACTCCTATTAATAATTTATTTATATGTTTATATTTTAAAGAATCAACTCTTATTTGTCTATTTTATATTATTATTTATATTATTATATTATTATTTATAGCTGAATGTGAAACCTATCGCGGAAAAGCTGTAAATTAGGTGGTGAATTAGGTCATTGATAATTTACCAGATACCTTTCAACGAATTCAATATCAAAATTAATAAATTCAAAGTGATGAATTCAATGTAATGGAATATGTTCAAAACTTGAAAATATTCGAATTATTGCAAAAATTTATATATAGACCTTTATAATTTTAAATTGTAGGTTATTTGATAAATGATTTATAATTAATAACTATATCTGTATAGAGACCACGTTTAATTAATATCTAACCTGAATAGATAACATAAATATCTTGTTAATCAAACCGACTAAAAAATCCTATTGGAGGACTAAAAATCCTATATACAATATATCAATATACTTCAGCATATTCAGTCATATATTGTAGTTA
>Ga0157364_1001996_pt1 | contig 18370 bp, 8 predicted proteins | sample AttsexASBM2_FD_111476 | JGI IMG/M metagenome (GOLD analysis project Ga0157364, IMG submission 111476) | Fungus gardens microbial communities from leaf cutter ant in Ribeirão Preto, State of São Paulo, Brazil - Atta sexdens ASBM2 | ecosystem: Host-associated > Fungi > Mycelium > Unclassified ...
AAAAAATAAAATATTTTATATATATATATATATATATATATATATATATATATATATATATATATATTGGAGCTTTCATAACTATGTCCATGTAATAAAAATTCGAAGATTCTATTAACAAGCAAAGTGAATTCCATAATAAAAATTTAATACATAAATAAAATCTAATAAGATATAAAGAAATAAAGCATCATCCTTTCCCACGTTTTTCAATTTATTATTCTGAATGAATATTCATAAAACAATTATTTATTACGATATTTATTATATATCTACGACGTCAATACATCAATAATTATACAAAAATATGACTGAAAACATAAAATAATTTAACAATACTACAAAAAAACAACCTACCGCAAAATTAAAATTAAAATTGTTTATAATGCGTGTAATGCTCCTATTGTACTAAATAAATACGATAAAAAATATTATGAATGAATATTCTATTGCATATAAATGCATGCTTTCAAAAATTTTTTGAAATGTTATTATTACAATGAAAACAGCTCTTACTTTAATCCGCTATAGTTAAATAAATATCTTACTAACTTTTCATTTTATTAAACAATTGAAAAAATTAAAACGTTATAACCTTCATATAAATTATAAAATTCAAGAATTTACAAATATTTTTTCTCTGGCGTATTCCTCTATGAAATACTCTATATTGTTGAATTGTGCTGAATTATATTTGCAGTGTATATATCGCGACTCATTAATTAGTGTTTTTCCGTGAAAATATTGGTATCATAATTTTCGAAATTTTATTTTTCGTCAACCTGTTAAAAAATTTTCACGTTTCACTTATATTCACGCATTTTATCAGGAGCGTTGCGATATTTCCTTCACCACGAATATTCTATATGTATGAACCCACATTAATCTCACGTTTCATGTTTTACTTTGCACCGCTCAAACACGGTTTTCTCACACCATTATATTACGAAAAATATGTTGACGAAACATGACGCTCTTCCTTCTTTGTCGCAAACGTCGCGAGGCAGTTTGCTCGAGTACGGTATTTTCATTTTTACGAACGAGTGGCATGCTGTAAATTTTCGAAACGAGACAGAACTGTAAAGAAACCTTTTTTCGAGGACTAAACGGTCGTAACGGAAGGCGCACGCGAGCCTTATTTTCGATAATGTTTTCAAATAGGACAAGATACGGAATGCTTGTGCATCGTAAATAAACGGATAAAATAATGTGATAAAAGAAGGAAAGAAGAAGCAAATTTCGATATAGAAATGTTTTCCGCTTATCACATCTGCTTATACATATGTATATATTCATATTTTAAAGAAATTAAAAACTGTAGTAATCATTAGCAAAGATCGTAGAGCTTTACTAATGGTTATTACTACATTTACTTTAATAATATATTAAAAATTAAAAATTAAAGGTTTAATATTATCACTTTTTTATTTATTAAAACAGTATTTAATTATTCTACTTTGCAACTTGTAAAGTAAATATAAAAAAGTGTAAAAAAATTGTAATTATGTGTATGAATCTTCATCTTTTATGTGAATGTTAATGTAACATGAGTAAATATGAGTAACATTTCAGGGTTGAATACTATATATACATGTATCCGCATAAAACAGAAAAAGGAGATAGAAAAAAATGGATAATATTTCGATATAATAATTTTTCTGATATAATAATTTCAATTTTAATAGAAAGCATTAATATCAAATGAAATAAGAAAATATTGCAGTAACTTTATACTATTATCCAATTACAAAAAGAACTAATATCGAGGTAATTTTTTACAATACAGAAGCGAAAAACAGAAACTTGAAATCGATTATCTTATAATTCCTGTAATAAATGTTGCCATTCCCGCATCCCGGATACTGTAATTCAACAGCCCGTATCCCACATCGGGGATTGTAGTGATTTTTAACTCCGATAGCTTTTGATGGTTCTGTTTTTTATTCCTGCACTAGAATTTTTTTCCTCGCTTTATTCAAATATCGAACAAACACCTATTTCACTTTAAGTTTCAGAGGTACACTAACTCAGCTATAAAAATAGACTTTATTGTACCGATAAATCGGCATTTAAATCACGTATATTTTTTTTATTAATTTCATGGCATTGTGTTACTGCTAAAGTTCTATGAATATTCTTCAGCGTGTCCTCCTCTGTTGACGAACGCATATTGGGATTTTGTTCTGGCTGATCGATGCGTACATCATACAATAAACGAGGATCACGGAAATGGCGAACTGGCGGCGCCTGATTGCTTTCATACGCGTCATTTCTTGTATCCAGTTACCGCATCCACAATCTTCCTTTTATAAAGGTGCAAAATAGTGAAGAAAAAGTCTACGTGGATATATAATGTAATCTGAAGGCTGCGAAAGCCTCGTTCTGAAGCACCGAGACAGAAAATTGTGCGTTACATGTAATAATGTGCGGAATACATGTGCATGAAATAGAATTATTGCAAATTAAAGCGAATAGAGTTATCAGAATGTGAAGAACAATAAAAAAAACGAACAGAAGTAAATTAATCGAAGAGATAGAAAATTCGGAGAGATTTTAGCTTAAACAAATTATGTAATTAAACTTACATATATACATAAAATGTGAACAAAATAGTACTAATATTTCAAACAACTAGAAAATTTGAAAATATTTTAAGAAGAATTCTTCGTTGAAATGCAAGTAAGATATACGTACATATAAAAATGCTTTGACATCTTCCCGAAGGAGCACAAAAAAGGCTACTTTTAACAAACAAAAAATTGATCCTATGAAAAATTCTGCATTACTGTACCATCTGCACGTGGAAACATTTTTTATCTTTCTTTCTCTATTTTTCTCTTTTCTACAAATTTTCCTTTTATTGCATCCAAAAATATGCAAAAAGCAAAAAGATTTGCATGCAAAAGCCATTCGACAATATTTAGAAAGTTGGAAACATCTTTCCACCTGCTTGAATAAATATTTCCATTTCAATGCAAAGTTTCTCATTGCAGGTATTTCTTGATCAAAAAGGAAAACTTCTCTCAAGCACACACAGATCCGAGCATTGCATAATTATTATATTATTGTTACGTTTGCATTTTATCAAATATTATTATAGAATTCAACATTACGCATTTCTTCTCAAATTTCTTGCATTCTAACCTCTCTTGTAAATTCTTTTCTTTTAGGACTGCCAGATCTTTCGCAAGAATCTGCCAGTAAATGATCGCGGATGGAAAATTCATTTCCGAGTTATGAGCTTTCGAATATGAGTTGTGCTGTCTATATCGCAACGATAAATGTTCCGTTCGTGAAGGAAAATTGTGCGCTAGCTTGTTGTACCGAAGCGAACTTGTCATGAAAATGCATGGAGGATGTTCTCGCGACATGCGCATGCATGAATTGTATGTACATGGGCCAACTCGTATTCGAGATACATACTTCTATGTACCTACTATGGAAAGAGGAACGTAATCGATTATTTCGTCGTTTCATATATACATATATATATGTTCGATATATTTTATATCTTTCAGAATCTTAGGTATCAATGAAATAATTATTTGAGACATTACAATTCATTGACTTATATAAAACAGTGGATATACAAAGCTATAATGTTGCCTTATTTAATCGATCAATCGATCGCTGCATTTTAATGCGATAAATTGATTCCTAAAGACTGTTCGTTACGATTCCATTTTGAGCTCTTACGCTTTTCCATTCAAGAGAAAAATAGCCGCCGTGTATCGATCGCACGTGTTTCCTTCTTCCCTGACATACAACGATTTGCATTCAATTCCACTCGCGGTTTAATTGAAAGCCGTCGGGTGCTGTAATTAACGCGCGTGATATAACGTTTCTCAAAGGACCGATCTAGGCATTATTATACAGTAGAAGGTGACGATGAATATATTTCCGAATTTCACGTAGAGGAGATTGGTGGAATTGTGATCACGAGGTAAACGCGAACGGTATTATTGAAATATATTAGAGAAGTGATAACCTTTCATTTCTCGCATTCAATAATAGCTTGCATCCAATATACGCTTACTGTTAATGCTGTAATATAATAACGCACACGTGTCCATATAATGTATCTAGACGTTTTAAAGTAAAGACAATTATATGTTTTTAATGATTTTGCGGAGATATAGCGGAGAATTTGCAAAAATAAGGAAAAAGTTAAATAAAGTCGATGATTATTTATCAATTACGGAAGTCTTTATTCAAAGAATATTGATTTTAAACTACAATAATTAACATTTATATATTATTAATATAAATTTTAAATAAAAAACAAAACTGATTCGGTATTGCTCCGCATTATAATGATAAGATTTCCGAACAGCAACAGTTTTATTTTTTGTTAAAAATTATATGTTTAAATTGATATATATAAAAATATATATAAGTTAATTATTATAGTAAAGTCAAATAATTGGATATTTTAAATAATGACGTTTATTATAATTAATATAAATATAATTATCTTTGTTTAATTTTTATCTTAGATAAAAATTTGCAATTCCTCACTTTCCTCTAATGTATGACAAAAGATTCGTAAGTTTTCCGATTTGATATTTGATTAACTGCCAGCATTTGTACTCGATATTTTGTTACAAATACTTTTAATTCACTGTGAAAAAATGTGGAAGATTATAAATTCATTCTTCTCCGGCTATTTTCCATCGTTTTTTACTGAAATAATTACAGTAAAATGTTCTATTAATTAACACGTGACACTTTATAGATAGATTTTATAAAGTAAATTGAAATATAATTACACTTTGCGCACATTGCGGAACGAGAAGTATAAAAGTATGGAAAGAGTACATTGTGTCAAATATAATAAATTAAATTTTTTTTAATTCTCAATATGATTGCGAATCCAAATCCATATCCATAAAAATTATTCAAAATGCTTAATTTATTAAGTTCCTTTGATGGTAAGCGACCCTGTATAATCGTATTTCAATTTTCATAGTTCCTAAATGACAAATAGCGTCCAATGGATTAACGAGCTCTTAATCTCAACATCTTCTTAAGGCTAAATGGCCTTAAGGATAACAAGGCGGCTTCATCCAAAAAGTTCATGCAACTTATATTCATTCTTGATAGCGATTTCGCCGTCTTTGTTATTCTCGCAGCAATCCGCTCGTGATATTATTAGAGTAATTGAAGTATTTAAACAATCAAGGAGATCAAATGCTTTACAATCAATTATAATTCGGCATCACAGAGACACATTTCAATATTAATATTTCGCGACCCAGACCGATGTCTCGAATTATCAGGAATTTCTAAACTATTTTCTTTTTTCATGTTCAAGATAAAACATTCTGTTCCGGGCAATTAGCATTTAAAAATTATTATTTTAATGTATTTCATGTTTTATATGAAGCTTCGCGAACATGATGTATTGAATAATCATCACATATAATTGGCAAAAAAATAGAAAATATTTTGTATCAAAAATTGATATATAATTTTTTGAGTCTTTAATTTGTGTTTTCTAAAATTTATAATAAAATTTATAATAATTAGCCATAAGTATTTATCAAATACAATCAAAAATTCAACCTCTTAATTATTCGAATAATAAAAAAACCATACTTTGATTATAGAATATTCCTTTTTAGACTACAAGAAATATTTTCAAAATGATGTTATCTACTATGATGATGATACCTACTAACATAACGTCTTTATTAATTTATATAAAATAAAAACAAACCTCTAGATTTAAGTATCATTAAATAATTTTAAAAGCAAATATAATGTTAAAAAGCAAGAAATATTTTCTTCGTATTTTTGCATTAATATTATCAAATAATACATGTATATTGTATGAAATTTTATAGGTATTAGAATGGTCCGGTGTATCTTTGATCGATCGGAGCTTCGAAGAGGTACAACAAATAATCGAAAGGACCGACGACGTGGCAGAATTAGTGGTAGAGCATGCAACCGAAATGTAAGTCAATGCATACAGTAATATTATATTACCGTGAAACAATTGTGAATAGACCTAACGGTAAATCGATTCTCTGTATTTGCATCATATTTCCCGGCGACTGATTTCTATGGCACTCTCGCAAAATAGTACCGGAGATTTGCTGGACGATCCGCAATCCGGAAAAACACCTACAAATTTGGGCCTGTTGATGGGTGAGTATCAGCAGCAAAATTTACCAACACGCGAACAGTCAAATAATATTACTGTGTTTAAATATACACATATATTCCCCTCCTAAGACTATAGAAATCTTTAATATTATGTATTATATACACATTCATGATTATCAAAATACCAATTTTATATAAATCTGCAAAGTGTCCTCAATATACAAGAAACCACATTTTATCGAAGATCGATATAAAAGTTAACACGTATAAAATTTCATTACATAGTTTCCATAAAATCGACTATCGCTTATCGATTTTCATGCCCCAAATACGAGTTCCATGAAAAGCATTTTACATCCTAAACCAATACTGACCAAAGTATTACATATCTTCTGTTGTAATATGATATAATGGTCGTTGTAATAAAATATAACACTGACTGTTTTTAACTAATCTAAGGTCAGTAGTGCAGATTAATTACTTCGAAAGCGGGTCATCATAGAAAAGAAAATACTTAAAAAGGTAACAGTGTAGGCTTGCCTGTATATGTTGTTCTAGAAATAAGTATCTCCAAAGTAATATGAGTAATGTCTTTTTACACAACAGAGAAAAAAGTTCCATAATATTCTAGGACAAGAATGGCCTCTGACCGCTGACATGGTTTTGTTCTGACTTCGAAAATATCCGCAAGACGAATAAATATTTTCTTATTCTTAAAAATTTTCTAAACCTAGTATTTGCTTTATTTGCTACATATATATATATATATATATATATATATATTTCTGTGTATAAATTCAAAATAGTATTCGATTTTTTAGAAATAATCTGCTAATAAAAAAAATTGCGCGTCTTATGCGAAGCAAAAGAATAATTCTTAACTATTATTATCGTAGTTTAACCTCTGTACACTTGGTCCTTCTACTACATGAGAATAAAAAGTATGAATCACAATTATAAGCTATTTAATGAAAAATTTTGATTACCGTGCACAAGAATTCAATTTCTCACTCAGCTGCCACAAAAAAAAATTAAATTTTTGCCTGCAATGACAAATTCAAAACTTACATTCAAAAGCTTATGAATAACTAAATAATTTCGAGCCTGTTTATTCTCGTGTGGCGAGAAAGGCCGACTACAGAGATGTTATCATATTCACTACGGAAAAATAGTGTTACGGAAGCAACATGCGTCATTGATTGCGTTCAACGTATTCAATTGTTGCGGAACGGATCTGTGAGCGCTCACAGCTATTGGATGACTTAGAAGAATATCAATATAGCAACAAACGCTCATAGATCCGCTCCGCAAGAGTTGAGTCTGCTGAACGCGACCATTGACATGATGCATTTTAATATATTTTTGCAGAAACCGAAACGGAGAAAGCGCCCTCGTCGCCGACGCGCAGGAAACTGCCAAAGACGCCGGTATAACGAGTTAATAAATTGACACCTACACACATTGACCGTTTCTCTCTTTCTATCTTTCTCTTATTATCCTACACGATGTACACGATGCATACGCAGACTCGGGGATAAGCACGCTTAGCAGCCGAGAATAAAAGCGTAAGAAAAAAAAAGAAAGAGAAAAACGCAGGGAACAGCTGAACAAAAAAAAATGTTCTCTTGCATATCTCTTTGCTTTTGTATATACTATAAGTATAATTTAATAGCTTCACACAAACACGATCTGATTGTGCACACTTATAAACGAGAACTGTATACAAGACAGGCGCGTGTGAAAAAGTGCGTGAGATCGCAACTTTTAGCGTTATCAAACTAACGTGCAAATCAGTTAAAGTGAATGAGCTACGTCATGTGCTGAAATGTATCGTAAGCGAATGATTTATAAAAAAGCTCCTGCAGTTATAATCGATTTTAATCCTAGAGATCAATTTTGATGACAAAAAGACATTCTGCAACAAAACTGATTTACGTCTTCGATCTTTTGTTCATTTATTACATTTCAATTTGCAACACCTTTCTTTCAATATTTTATACAAAGTAAGAATTATCTGTTTCTAATATATTCACGAATTTATTTTATAAGATTTTAAAATTTATGCTAATTTATAATCGTACATTGAAATTTTAATTGTCGCATTTCTCTGTTAACATAACGTAACCTTTACACAAAGGAAAAGCTATTATAATTGAAACAATGTCATATGAGGCAAGAAATACGATAAAAAAATAAATTATAACAAATCTTATTCAAGAAAAAGCTGTTCCAATTCTATTTATATGAACGATTGCGTTTAATTTTTATGGTACTATACAAATTTCATATAATCGTATTTTTATTTCATTGAAAAAAAGAGTTTGATAACGAGTTTGGTAATCAAATATTGTAAGTGAAATAATTCCAATCAAATATTCGGTTAATATAACCAAAAATAAGACTGTTTCAACTATTTAGTAAGTACTATATCAATGGTTGATTATATTATTATGTTTGATAATATGTACTAAATATGAAGGAAAATTATTTTTGGTTATATTAACCGAATACTTAATTGAAATTATTTCACGCAGCATTTGATAGCTATTATAATACTCTTTTTTTCAGTGAAATCCATCTTTCGTTTATTCCTCGATTATACTGGTCTTTATCGATACTTGAGTAACTTCCTAAATTTTATCTTTCAGTAGGAGTTTCACGGACCAGCAATCTTATCCGAATGTGCTTAATCGGCGGTCTTTAAGAAAAGCTGACAAAAGTCGAGTGTTCGAGAGCATTAAGTATTCGCGAAAAATAAGATCACATCACGTAGCTCAACCATTTTATCCCGATAAAACACAACGCGGCACAATTCTACTGCGCATTTTCACTGATCGTATGCAAAGACTGCTATATGTAAATATTGTACGTCGATGTAATGAACTATAATGATGTCTCCTTTTTTTCTTGAAAAGCATGTCGTTTCGCATTGTCGTGGTCGCTTCAGATACAGTTACGAAGATCGCATCGATAAAAGAAAAATCTGATAGAACAGAAATAGTCGAGAATTGTGTGGGAACTTACTTTCGAACGTGTTTCTGGAGAATTAGGTAATTTCAGAAGAAAGAGAACTGCGAGATAAAAATCCGACTCGATTGATCCATAATATATAACGAGATAGTAGTAAGATAAAGTTTTTGATCTGTAGCAAAAACTTACTTCGAGTTTGCGTGATTTTAGAACTTCAGACAGAAGAGTGTAATAGAAGTTATCGTAGCTTTCTAAACTTTAGAAGGAATGAAGATATGAGATTTTATCAATCGCGTCTTGTACGATATTAATCGGAGGTAACCATAATACCAAAAAGTTATCAGAGTCTTTAAAGAGCTATCAAAAAATTTAGCAATTCATAAAATATGTATAATATAGCCTTTCTTTACATTTATTGTGTTATATTATTATTCTATTTTCGACTTGGAATTATTTCTCAGCAACTGTCAAGATAATACCAGAATATTTTATGCGAACAGCATGCCATGTCTTAAAGATATTCCATTTCTGTGATCGCAATTTTCGCAATTTTGAAAGAGATTTAAGTTCTCTTTTTCTCTTTTTTACGAAAGTTATACGAAACGATAGTTTCACGAGAATTCGATGATCATATATTGGCGTCGTAACAGTTACAGAGAATTTATTATACTAATTTTGTTTCATTCTCTGTCTTTTTATCGATTTTATTCGTTATTATCACGTGATTTAGAGCTCCGATGGGTATCTTACCAGACGTGAGAGTTTTAGCAAGGATGAACGAAATTCCTATCGCTCTCCTAGCAGCTGCAAAATTTCCTCGAATTACCTACCAGATAAAGTTTAAGAACAAGACTGTATTGTAGCTAGTAAAAAAGCAATTGTTCGCAATTTATAGGTTCAAGTGCCAGTGCCGTGAATATCCGATAACACGCTGCTCGTACGTTCCAATGCTATGATACGTATGACGTTGGTATGCATGCTGTTTTCCAATCGATAGTCGGCGGTCCTATGACTAGTTTGAATACTCGAACAGCAGGCAGAAGAGAATCTCGAAAAATATGCTACACGAATGTCGCAATTATTCCATTGAATCGTATTCGTGCATTGAATATTACGCATCGCGCGGTCCGCGTAAAGCTACTCAATATTCGAATAGTAACTTGCGAGATGTTTGTATGGATCCACAGTTAACGAACATATCGCTGAAAGCAAACGTTCGCGTTATATAATTGCCTGACATTTGTACAAAATCTAAAAGAGCGCGAGAGATTTTTATAAAGACGCGAACAGACATACAGATATACGTAATTATATATATTAACGAGATCTTTTATATATATAAAAAAAATATAAAAATATAAAAAAGAAAAAAGTATGCTCCAATGCTGATTTACGTTCATTTGCATATTCGTTTATTTATAATTTTTCGCCCGTAAGGTTAACGTAATTTGTAATATTTAATAGTTGAAATATATAAGAACTCTGAATATCATTGACGGCACTGGTTACTATCGGCTGATATCGATCGTAGGACTTGTCGACGCGACTCGAGAGCAACTTAAATTTATTAGCACGTTGTATATGATCCCTTTAGGCCATACAGCAGCACTCGTACAATCACTAGCAGAAATGCGCGTTACGGTGTACGCCACTTCGTTTTCTTCGACGCAATCGCGGGGGTGTTCTTTCATGTACGCCAGAATTTCACAAAACACTTGCGAAAACGTAAAAATTAAAAAAAGACAATTTTCATTTGGTTTACTTAATAAAAAAATCATTTACAAAGATAAATGTAACGGATATTAAAGAAATTGTTAACAAATTGCAAATTTTATATTTCATTGTCGAAAAGAGATGTTATTCGTTTATTATTCATGCCGTTATTAATGATTTTAACGTCACTGTAAATATTAATAGATAGGATCAGACAGTATTATTTAGAGAAACGTATTTACAGTTGTAAAGGGAATTACAATTTTTCGTTAAAATGCTATAACTAATTGAGAGAATCCACGTTTCACGTATCGTTGGCGACCAAATTCGCCGTCACGAAATTATTAACACTACGAATTTCAATTTATTTATTTTTTTCCCCCCGGGCGTCATTAATACGCAGAATTTGCTACCGAGACCTGTCGCATGTTAAAATAATTTAATCTGTTAGCTCTAAAACCCCAGCACCCGGCCATCGCATTTAGCGTTAATTCGATCATTTACCGATGTATCGCCGATTCATTTCGATACGGCGCGGCGTGTTATCGGTCTATCCTATCGATCCTCCTAATTATCGCAACCGGATACGACAGATACGAATCGGCCGGGTGTATAATTACATCGATCAATCGCGAGCTTACGAACACCTCCGTCCGTCGGTTTCGCACATAATGGGGAAAAAAGCAAATGTCTAACGCGACACCGCAACCGATTTCTGTCTGAAGAGAAAAGCTTTCGTACAATCAATCGTAGAGAATCGCCGTGTGAGCAGCCCGTATGCTCATATCGCCTCCGAGGATTTTTACGAAAGTCATATCTGTTTTCGCGAAGAGTCAGCATCGGTCGTGAAATTAGGCATCTGGGAACACGAGATGATTGAAATTTTTAACGTGTAAAAAAGATTCGTCGTTAGATTCTCACTTTAATACTACAGAACGTCAAAGGTTTGATAGATCCTACATATATCCGTAATAAAATAAATTTGTAATACGACACAACTAATGAATTTTATAAATAAAATTAATTTTTAGGAAATTTATAGTATATACGAAATTGTTCACTACAAATTGTTAATATGTGTGCGTTTAATTGAATAGATGTATTGCGTTGAAAAAATATATGTAATTCAGGAAACATGCGGGATCTTTTGCATATGAATTAGTTCTACTAATTGGAGTTACAATTTTAATAAGCAAGACTGTTAATAATAGAAGCTACAATAATTATTGTAACAATAATACGGATTGCTATATATAAATCAACAAATATTTGATATAAAAACACACATATAATAAATAATATTGACATATAATTATACGAGCATGTTAAAAATAAATATATGATATTAAGCAATGTTGCAACAATCAAGAACGATACAATGAATAAAATATAAATCCCGCAGATTCTTGCAAAAAACAGTATATTAATTTTTCTAAAATTTCTCTATGTAGATATAAGTACATTTTAGCAATAGTTCTCTGTTTTTAACGATATTGTACTGGTGCTATCGTACTGATATATAATCTCATCTCAAAAGCCAATAACAATTGATCCAGTGTAAGATTAATGATAAACCGATAAATCTCTCTTTATTATAATCATTGCATACATATTATAAGCCTTTAGGGGAGGGAAGGAGATCACTCGTGTTTCCAGAATTCATCCTCTTTTTTTCTCGAGACAGCGAACGGGCGGAAGCGGAACTCGCACGGCTCCTAGATATTAACGCGAGCTTCGAGACATAGAAGCGATTGTAAAGCGCGTGGATCACACACAGGATGAATCTAGCATTTTAGCGCAGTTTTAGGTATATTGGATGTTTTGATAAAGTACTTACCGAATTAAGAATTCTTTATCAATCGGCGTAAATCCGTGAGTGGAAACTTAAGTCGAAACTTGGTTTGAATAATTTCACAGATTTCTCTCGCTAAAAATTAATAGAGTACATACAATTATTTCCAATTTTTTATTTATCGCGCAAACGCCAACTATTAAGAGTATTGCTATTTCCTGAAACGAGTTTTGGAAACGCCTCAGTTAAAAGTTGAAAAGGTTAGCTCTGCAAACTTGCCCAGGTTTCGACTTCATTGCATCACTTGAGATAAATAATCCACGGATTCGCTTGGATATATCAAGCCAATCATCTTCGATCGGCCGTGTAAATATTACTTGATCTACAGACTAGAACTTTGTTATGGACCACTGTATATCTCTCGCGAGAGATTTTTGCAGTTGGACCAATAAAAGTCTATATAGAATATAAAACTTGTTCAAGCGCAATTCGCGCATGTCTGACACGAAACGTCATTTATAATTCTAACAGCGTGACAAATTGACTCCATGATCCTCCGTGTTGGTTTAATAAACATGAAGTAACATACTCAATTCATGTAATAAATCATGAAAAAAATCTGGAAATTTGGGATTCACTCTTTATATATGCTCGTAGAACTATATTTCTTTTTTTTTTTAATTTTATGTATATCGAATATTTTTTTAAATATATAATTATAAAAAATCACTCTCTTTGAGCCTGTACTAAAAAATGTTTGGTTGAATTAATTGGAACTTTGGTTGGAAATGGACGAATCAAAATTTTTTGGTTAAAGGATTGCTGGAGCAACGAATTTGATTGATGTCGAAAAAAATATACTTAATTACAAATAAAATATTACTTACAAATAAAGCATTATATACATTAAATAAAACATTACGTACATTTCTTGCTCTGCTAATTCTATATATCACATGAATGCTATGTACATTTATAGATCATATTTTTCTATTCACTTCTTTTATAAGCTTTAAATTCATAATTTGAAGATCCCATATATATTTTTACCCCTTATATTTTTATAAATTATTCAAATGTAGGAAAACTACTTTTTATTTAGATATATACTTGAAATTATTTACATTTATAAAGAAATAACTTACGTGGTAATAGAAAACTATAATTTAGAATTTTTTTTGTTTTTCATACCGTTTTCCCACAACTATTTGTGTTTTTTTCTTTTTATTCTATAAAGGGATATTTTATTCTTTTATAAGGAAAAACACAAAGAATGTATGAAATGCGCATTATGTCAATATTACAGATTCTAGTATCCCTTTAAATTTACTAGAATTCTAGTTAAGATAACCGGAATCTAGCTAATGTAATCAGAATCTTCTGATTTGTTCATTTTCAGACGTTTTTCTAAGTGTATAAATCTTTTGAAAATACATTAGATAAATGATAAATGATAATTTAGGTTAAAGATATTTTCCAACAAAGGCACTATCTTAATATAACATGCGATTATATATGCAACATGGAGAATTCTCTAAATTAGCGTTTTCCGCCAGGCATACGCATTCTTCGCTCGAACAAGCCGTATATTATCGTATATTAACAGATTTCTACCTTTATGAATGTTAAAGGTTCAGATGGTATTCACGCAGATTTATCAAGTACGTTTAGACGAAATTAATTATGTGTTTTAAATACGATTATCGAGAATAAGACTAAGATTGCTACAATGCTTAGATTTAGTCGCTTTCGACAGCTTTAGGGCGCAGCTTTTCGAATCATTCGAAAACGCATCCTTTCTTTTTCATCCTGATTCTTGTAGACAGAAAAAAAAACAGATATACTACTCGTGTGTTTGTCATCAGTGCATTTACCGAAATAGTCAGGAATACCTGCAAGAGCGTGCATGCGTGCAACGCCGAGATCAATGAACATTGTTGATTACGGTATTCGAGCTATGATATTCGAAAAAATAAGAAAATTCGTGCGTTTGAAAAATAACCACTGAAATTGCACTGTCGTGTTTGAGTTTTCTCACAACGATTTAGAACATTTTCTTTGTCATTTACATCAGCTGCGAGAGAGAGATACACGAAATCCACAAGGAAATATTTTATTTCTCTTACGTCACGGGGTAAATGTAAGAACTCGCGCAGATGTAATCCGACAACAAATTGTACGCTTTGCCTTACCTCAATATCTAGATGTTCTTCGGTGCTCCTTGATGTTCCTGGATGTTCTTCAAAGCTCCTTGATGCTTCTCGATGTTTCTTGGTACTATTCGCTGTTCCTCGATGTTCTTCACTAATCTTCGACGCTCCTCAATGTTTTTCGTCACATTTTATTGATACGGACGAGATGTACACGCACACACACAAAATCAAGTCTTCTAACGGACGACGGACAGAATCGACAGAATCACGAATACAAAAAAATAACACTTCGCGATCCGTTCAGTAATTTACATACAATTTTAAATCTCGACAAGATACAGAAACAATGCAAAATTTTCATAAAGTATTGCGAAATAATCCCAAGCAGAAAAATTATGTTAATATCAAAATGACTTATTAATCTTTAAGTGGGTAGATGGCTACAAAAAATATTCTACACATAATTAAAAACCTTATTCTGAAAGAGGGAAATAAAAAGAAAGAATGCCCAGAAATTTTAAAGTTAATTACGTCTCTATCTCATAAAAATAGAAATAATGTAAATTTATAATTCTATGCATATTGTTAAGATATAAAAATAAAATTTATTTTAGATGTCTACTTAATGATCCTACTTAAAGGTTAAAATAAATCATGACTGATTTAAAATAATTTTAATAATTATTTTGGATTCATTTTGATTTTATGATGATATGTATTCTGCTTGGAACGTAAATAGGTAGAACACAAAGTAATAATAAAATAATGATATCATACATATATACGTTATTTAATACTTAAAAATGAACTTATATAAGTGATAAATAATATCACAATGATATTCTTATGATATTATTATGGTTTTTATGTTCTACTTGAATACTTTCCTTGATGAAAATAAAAATGGAGCGCAAGTTGAATGTAAGAGGAGAGACAGAAGCGTAAACGAAACTTCTAAAAGACGAAAATTGAAACAAACGAAAACATAAAACAAGAATAAACGCCTATTTTAATTTATGTTTTACAGTCTTAATTGCCTTCTGGATGTTTAAGTTTACGTCTACAATGAGATTCTAAGACATAAAACAAGCTTGAAATCTTAAACTGTAAGAAATTGATCGATTACAGTCGAACGTGAGGAGAATAATCAACTATGATTGATTAATTTCTTACGGATTAAGAGGATCCTAAAGCCTGTTTTGCCGATTTAATAGAACCTATACTTACGATTTACGTCAATGACATATTACTATATCTACACTACTACATCAATATCGCGTGCATACATACATACAAATTTTCTAACTAATCTTTCATATTAAGTATCTAAGCTTAATTTTAACAACTCAATATTAATTGTTCATGTAATTCTTAGTCCGAATCAAGATTGCTTTATGTACAAAGTATAAAACTTTTAATAAAGTGTTACAAGTCGATGCCAGAAGCCGATAAAAAATTAATTTTCCAACTATTTTCATTTTTGATATGAAGTCGACTGATTTGGAATATATTATCATTTATACTCTAATTGTAGAAAACAATTTTTTTAATGTGTATAGACAGTTAAAAGAACATTTATTTGAAAAATAAACGTTAAATACAGACGATTTTAAAATCCTCCTTTAATGCTAAAAGTTTAAATTTTACACCTTAAAATTTTATTGTAGACTTTAAGTCTCATCTAAAATAGTCGCACAAGCTGTGTCGCATGTTGTATAAAAATGTTACAGAAGTACTGTTTCTAGTTGTACGATTGTTGCAATCGTACCGAGGAAAAGATATTCAAAAATTTATTTGTGAGAAATATATTTTTACAAAAGTAAATCTTTATTTTATACGGCAAAATAAAATTTTATTCCTAACAATTTTATTGACTTTTTTTACAATAAATAAGAAATATTTCAAAAATGTGTATTTCGTCGTTATAATTAAATTTTTGAAGAAAGCAAATAAGTAATATTTGCAATATAATATATTACAGGACCATATGATAACACAAATAACAAAACATAGATATATAGAAGATATATAGAAACATAGATAGAAATTAAAGGTCTAACTTAAACGGTCTAGCTAGATCTTAATGCTTTGATTTCTATAGTTTGAAGTAACATTTGCTTTGCAATATTTGTCCTTTTTCTCTCAATGCAAAAACTTTTATCAACGGAATAAAGCCATATATATATAAAACGGAATTAAGCCAACTTCAATTTTTTGCGACTGTAAGAATTCATCTACTAATAACTAATATTATTCTATTACTAGAAATAATACTCCTACAAAATTCTCATACATAATATTATGAGACACAGCTTATGCGATTATTGTAGATGAGACTTTACGCTTTTGTCACTTTTGTCCTCTCACATTCGATTTACGCTCCGATTTATATTTTCGCCAGGATTTCCAAAGACCAAATGGAAAAATTGCCGCACTGCCGTCTCTCGATTAATCTCAGAATGATCTCTTGATGCTCGTTTTGAATTCTGTGAATCCCGGTACCGGATATTATAGACACGCATTTGGAACACTCGGCGAGAAGTTTATATCGAAAAACGTTAATATCACACCTCACGTTCGCACGATCTGATACGTACAATGGACGCAAACGAACAGATTTGATACTCTCGGTTTATTGCGTACTCACTGTCTGCTCGACCGTGAAAATTCCAAGAAATGACGCGTCGTCGAAAACAATGAAAATTCGGGGAAACGGCGCGTCACGGCAGCGAAAGTTCTGAGAAATGATGCGCCATAAGTAAACATGGCGGCGCGACGCGGCGTAATAATAACGTCCGCAATCCCTTGCAGGCAAACGAGATCTATCTTGATTAATTTTTCGATGGGTAATGCTTACAATATATTAAATTCTTCTCAACGCTTTTATCACTTTTGTCCCCTTACATTCGATTTACGCTCCGATTTATATTTTCGCCAGGATTTCCAAAGATCAAACGGAAAAATTGCCGCACTGCCGTCTCTCGATTAATCTCAGGATGATCTCTTGATGCTCGTTTTGACTTCTGTGAATCCCGGTACCGGATATTATAGACACGCATTCGGGACACTCGGTGAGAAATTCATATCGAAAAACGTTAATATCATATCTCACATTCACACGGCCTGATACGTGCACTACAATGATCGTAAACGAACAGATTTGATACTCCCGGTTTATTGCGTACTCACTGTCTGCTCGACCGTGAAAATTCCGAGAAATGACGCGTCGTCGAAAACAACGAAAATTCGGGGAAACGATACGTCACAGCAGTGAAAGTTCCGAGAAATAACCCGCCGTAAGTAAACATGGCGGCGCGGCGCGGCGTAATAATAACGTCCGCAACCCTTTGCAGGCAAACGAGATCTTACTGTCTTGATTAATTCGTCGATGCTTACAATATATTAGATTCTTCTTGACGCGTGGCGTTGAATAGAGATACTTTCCTAGTATTTGAGCGCATGCCGGTGAAATACGGCGAAACATTCGTGTTGAATTCGTCTCAAACGGACGCCAGCCGAACGAAGTGAAGTGCGTACATTGGCCCACCTGTCTTACAAAAATTTAGTCTATAATATACGCAATGATTTTCCGAGCTTTTACTACATACGATGAGTCATTCGTGTCCCAGAG
>Ga0157364_1001997_pt1 | contig 18369 bp, 11 predicted proteins | sample AttsexASBM2_FD_111476 | JGI IMG/M metagenome (GOLD analysis project Ga0157364, IMG submission 111476) | Fungus gardens microbial communities from leaf cutter ant in Ribeirão Preto, State of São Paulo, Brazil - Atta sexdens ASBM2 | ecosystem: Host-associated > Fungi > Mycelium > Unclassified ...
ATTCGGGCGGTAGCCATCATCATCGATCACCAGACTACCTCAAAGCTATATTCAGATAGCCTGATTGTTTCATACTCCTTACAGGCGGTAAACCATTGGCTGAGCGCCTTTTGTCAGAATAAATTGAAGATAACTCACAAAAAAGTACCTACTTATAAACAGAGAGCCCTCTTCAAGGGGAATTTTATGCACCTTTTCTGTGGATAGCTTTGTGTAGAACACGGGATTTCCCTGAATAATCACGATCAACCATTTCTCCCCCCCTGTCAGGGGATGCTTTACTTTCATATTAAAATCATAACCTTAATGTAAATCTCACAGTATCTACCCCCCTACAAGTAGACCTGCGCTCGCCACCACTTAACGCAATGCGCAAAAAACAACCAACGGTATTTTTATCCACAGTTTATGGTGATATGTTATCCACCCTACGCAAAAAAATGACACAAGAAGGTAAAGTCAAGGCTGTAAATCGAACCAGTAGTCAGGTTCATTCACAGTTATCCCATTTTTCTGTGGATAACTCTGCGTATAATCCTGTTTATTGTCGATGACAAAGGGGTATAACCCGGCACCCACTGCGCTGATACAGACCAGAGTGGGATAAAAAAGTAAGAGTAATCATGCTATTATTGCGTTTATCCCCCCAGCGTTTTATAAGCAATTAATTGCCTCACATTGCCGTATGCTTTTTAACCAACCAAAAGAGGTGTTATGTACCATCCCTGCGCTCCCGTTCCACCGCCGGAAAATGAAGCTATCTTAATGGAGCGGGCCACTGCACTGGCTGGACAATCGCTATCCGAACTGGCAGCAGCGTTGGGGCTCCCTATCCCCGCTGACTTACGCCGAGATAAAGGCTGGGTAGGTACCCTTATTGAACAACACCTGGGGGCTACAGCCGGCAGTAAAGCAGAGCAGGATTTCGCCCATCTGGGCATCGAACTGAAAACTATTCCGGTCGACAGCCGCGGTCAACCGCTGGAAACCACCTTTGTCTGTGTCGCCCCTCTGACCGGTAACAGCGGGGTTAACTGGCAAAACAGCCATTTACGGTACAAACTTTCAAGGGTGCTGTGGATCCCCGTGGAAGGAGACCGTGCATTACCCTTGGGGAGCCGTCGGATTGGTAGTCCATTGCTGTGGACCCCGTCCGCTGAAGAAGAGCAGCAGTTACGGGCAGACTGGGAGGAACTGATGGATATGATTGTGCTGGGCGAGGTAGAAAAAATCACGGCCCGACATGGTCAGTACCTGCAAATCCGCCCCAAGGCGGCAAACCGCAAAGCCCTAACAGATGCGATTGGCCCAGACGGCAGACCAATAATGACCCTGCCCCGTGGTTTTTATCTGAAAAAAACCTTTACCGGCGCATTATTGGCACGCCATTTTTTATTGTAAATTTTTACTACAATGGTTTAATCCTGTCCGGTTATACTCTTTGTTTAGTTTTCGTTTAGGATTGATATCGATATGTTTGAGTGGATTGCGGATCCCAACGCTTGGTTGGCGCTCGGAACACTGATTGTTCTGGAAGTAGTACTGGGGATCGATAATATTATTTTTCTGTCCTTGGTGGTGGCTAAGCTCCCCGCACAGCAACAGAATAAAGCTCGGCGTCTTGGCCTAGTAGCCGCCATGCTCATGCGTCTGGCATTACTGGCCTCAATTGCCTGGGTGGTACGCTTAACGCATCCGCTGTTTACACTCTATGGCCATGATTTTTCGGTCCGCGACCTGATATTGCTGGGTGGAGGACTGTTCTTGATCTGGAAATCCGCTGGCGAAATTCATGAAACCATCGAAGGGGGCGAGACCGCCCATGACAGTAAGGTGCACTCTTTTGCCGGAGCGATCCTGCAAATTATGTTGCTGGACATTATTTTCAGCCTCGACTCAGTGATCACCGCTGTCGGCCTGTCCGACCATCTATTTATTATGATGGCAGCCGTCGTGGTGGCGGTAGTGCTGATGATGTTTGCGGCCAAAGCCATTGGTGAATTCGTTGACCGTCATCCGACCATAAAAATGCTGGCGCTGGCGTTTTTGATCCTGGTCGGTTTTACCCTGATTTTGGAAAGCGTGCACATTGAGATCCCTAAAGGCTATATCTACTTTGCCATGTTCTTCTCAATGGCCGTAGAAATGCTGAATCTACTGCGTGGTAAAAAGAAAAAGTCCCACGGATAACCTCCATCCGGCGTAGCATAGGCCCTCTATGCCAGAATACGCCGGATATTTCCCCTGTAATATCACTTTAAGACCGCTCCCCTTTGTCTACTGACGATAAATCATTTATTACTATACTGACGATCAGGAGAACAGTGCTGAGGAGCGCCATGAAAAGGTTACAGATAGCCACAGGCTGCGGCCTACTGGTAGGGACATTGCTGCTGGCCGGTTGCAGCAGCCATTATGTAATGGCGACCAAAGACGGACAGATGATTATGACCGACGGTAAGCCAGAGATTGACAGCGAAACTGGGTTACTCGGGTATACTGATGAAGCCGGTGAACATAAGCTGATTAATAGTGATGAGATCTCAGGCATTATTGAGCGCTAACAGGCGGTTCACCTAATAACTACAGCCACTGATGCTCACCGCTGCTGTTGTCACTACGCAGTGCCGTTTTTGACTGCGGGGCTCTCCTCTGCCGCTGACTCCCCGTAGCCTTATCGCCGCTTCCCCGTTCTGTTACGACTAATCCTGGGACCATCTGCCCTTATTCTGGACTTGCGCTAAGGGGGAGTGTAGATTTTCTTAAACTTATAACGACAAAAGGAAGCAAGCAATGCACTATCATCGCATTCCCCACAGTTCCCTAGAAGTGAGTCGATTGGGGCTGGGTACTATGACTTTTGGCGAACAGAACAGCGAAGCAGATGCCCACCAGCAACTGGATTATGCCCTCAGTCAGGGCATTAACCTGATTGATACCGCAGAGATGTATCCGGTGCCACCACGCCCTGAAACCCAAGGGTTGACCGAAAAATATATCGGCAGTTGGTTGAAAAAAACCGGCAACCGCGAGCGGATTATTCTGGCCAGCAAAGTGGCAGGCCCGGTGCGCGGTAACGATGCCTCTATCCGTCCCGGCCAGGCGCTGGACCGCAAAAATATCCGTGCAGCCTTAGATGCCAGCCTACAACGGTTGAACACCGATTATATCGATTTATATCAATTACACTGGCCACAACGTCCAGCCAACTTCTTCGGCCGTCTCGGCTATGAATACACCGATGAAAATGTCCCAGTAACGCTGCTGGAAACCCTTGAAGCCCTGTCTGAACAGGTACGTGCCGGTAAGATCCGCTATATCGGGGTCTCGAATGAGACTCCGTGGGGAGTGATGCGTTATCTGCAGCTGGCAGAAAAGCATGATCTACCACGAATTGTCAGCATTCAGAACCCTTACAGCCTGCTGAACCGCAGTTTTGAAGTGGGTCTGGCGGAAATTAGTCAATACGAAGGTGTGGAATTACTGGCCTACTCATCGCTGGCTTTCGGCACCCTGAGTGGGAAATACCTCAACGGTCGTAAACCTGAGGGTGCCCGTAACACCTTGTTCAGCCGCTTTACCCGTTACTCCGGCGAACAGTCGTGCTTAGCGATTGAAGCCTATGTTGGGTTGGCGGAGAAACACGGCCTAGATCCGTCACAGTTGGCGCTGGCATTTGTCCGCCAACAGCCGTTTGTTGCCAGTACGCTACTGGGCGCGACCAGTTTGGAGCAGCTGAAGATCAATATCGACAGTCAAAAATTGACGCTAAATGAAGAAATCATGGCGGAGTTAGAAGCCATTCATCGCCGCTTTACCTATCCGGCCCCTTAAGTCGGTCTACGGCCTGTCCTCAAGGGACAGGCCATTCAGCGTTTTGCTACTTGCATCCGCTGCCACATCCACAGCACCGCAATCGCCACTGCGAACAGACCGCCGAAAGCACAGCCAGTCGCTACCGCAGGCAGCCCTGCTTTCACCGCCAAGGTGTACAGCGCTAACATTCCTAGCATGGCCACATTTTCCCCAAGGTTCTGTACCGCCACAGCAGCCCCTGCCCCCACGGATTCTTTGCCGCGCACCTGTAATAATGCATTCAATGGCACCACAAATATGCCACCGCATAAGCCGGTCAGGATCAGCCAGAAACCTGCGCTCCAGATATGATGAGTCAGGGTAAACAGGATCACCACGATGCCCAGCAACAAACCTGCGGGCATACAGCGCCGAGTATTGCTCAAGGTAATTAACTTCTCTGCCAGCAAAGCGCCGCCGACGATGCCGACTGCCACTAATGCATTCAATAGTGATGGCGTGCTGTTATCAGTGATCCCCAGCGCCACCGGCACCCAAAGTACCAAGAGCAGACGCAATGTTACGCCCGCCCCCCAAAACAGGCTAGTTCCGATCAGCGAAAAACGGGTTTCACTGTCTTGCCATAGGGTCAGGGTGGCGCTGCGAAAGCTAGTCAGCATTTTACGCCAGTGCCACTGTGGGGACGGCAAGGCGGCAGGTAATGAAGGGATTAGTAGGTTGGCCAGTACCGCCACCGCATAAATAATCACGCATAACAGCAGCGCCGTAGAGACATGCCAATCTGCCAGCACACCGCCGCTGAGCGAACCGAGCAGTATCGCCACAATAGTCGAGCTCTCCATCAGACCATTGCCACGGATCAGACGCTGTTTGTCCATCAATTCACCGAGAATGCCATATTTCGCCGGAGAATACGCGGCAGCACCGATCCCCACCAGCCCGTATCCGATGAAAGGGTTCACATCAATGGTAATCAGTGCGGCACCAATCAATTTTAGGGCATTAGCAACCATCATCACCCGCCCCTTGGGAAAGCTGTCGGCAATCTGTCCGGCAAAAGGGGCGAGGACAATATAAGCCAGCACAAATACCATCTGTAGCAACGGCTGTGTCCAGCTCGCCCAACCATCCTGTTTTATCAATGCCAAGGTGGCAAACAACAACGCGTTATCGCCGCACGCTGAGAAAAACTGAGCCAATAATACCGGCCGTAGCCCGTCAGCATTAGGAGGGATAACGTGACTACTTTGACCCATCGCTTGCTCCTGCCTGACTGTCGGTGTCGGCAGTCAGCTGTCGTTTCAGTTCTTGATAATCGGGCTTACCACTGCCAAGCAGCGGTAACTCAGCAATAAAGCGGATATCCCGCGGCACACTCATCTCGTTATGTCCGCTACGGCGACTGACTTCCAGCAACGACTCACGGCGTAATTGTGGATCGGTGGTAAACAGCACCACTGCTTCTCCGCGTTGGGGATCCGCTTTCACCACTGTCGCATGCTGATAGTCCGGCGAAGCCTGCAACGCCAGCTGTTCAACGACTTCCAGTGATACCATTTCACCAGCAATCTTAGCAAAACGTTTTACGCGCCCTTGGATCTGGCAAAAACCATCATCATCAAAACTGACGATATCGCCGGTATCATACCAGCCAGCCTGTTCACCCCCTTCGCCGTTATCGGCCACTGGCGGCTCAATCACCCCAGGCGCGGTATGACGTAGATAACCTTTCATCAGGTTAGGACCGGTGACCTGTAATCGTCCCCCTTGCTCAATACCCGGCACTGAGATCAACCGACAATCCATGGCCGGTAACAGTCGCCCAACAGTATGAGGGCGAGCGGCCAACGGGACGTTTATCGATAATACCGGCGCACATTCGGTCGCACCATAGCCTTCGAGGATCCGCAGGCCAAATTTTTCCAGATAGAGTGCCTGTGTGGACTCTGGCAGGCGGTCAGCACCGGAGACCACATAACGGACCCTTGAAAAATCATAAGGATGGGCAAAGCGGGCATACTGTGCCAAAAAGGTAGGGGTGCCGAACAACACGGTACAGTTACGGTCATACACCAGTTCAGGGATCACACGATAATGCAGCGGGCTTGGATAGAGTAAGGCTTCGGCACCGGTCATCAGTGGGGTAAATAAGCCTACCGTCAGGCCAAAAGCGTGGAACAATGGTAGCGAGGACATAAACCTGTCCCCGGGGTGGAAATCTGCTACGGTACGGATCTGTTCCACATTCGCCAACAGGCTTTTGTGGCTATGGACCACTCCCTTAGGTGCCCCTTCTGAGCCGGAAGTGAAGAGGATCATCGCCGCGTCTTCCGGCTGCTGCGCGGTCTGGGCCTTGAGTGGCTGCAGCAGGTGACGGAGGATCCACAGTTTATCACCTGCCGTCAGACTGCCTTTGAGATCTTCCAGATAAACCCAGTTCACCCCCGTCAGTTGCTCGGTCAACGCCATCAGCTTCCCTTTTTCGAGAAAGCGTCGCGACGTAAAAATGGTGGTGATCTGCGCCGCATCCACGGCAACCTGTAGGCCACGAACACCGGCTGAGTAGTTAAGCATCGCGGGTGTCCGGCCACGCATCACCGCGCCGAGAATTACCGCCGGAGTGACTGCCGCGTTTGGCAGTAACAACCCCGGCGTCGCCGCGGGCGGGCAGTGTTTTTCCAGTAGCCGGGCCACACCAAGCATCTTTTTCAGTAAGCCCTGGTAACTGTCCGCTGGAGTAAATACATCACCGATACAGGACGTCCCTCGGCCATAACGGTGCATGGCACTGAGATAGGCCTCAAACAACGTTTGCCGAGGGCGGGCTGCCATCCGAGCTTCCATCATAATATGCTGCAGGTGTTCTCCGGCCAACACACGCCGCTGACGGGCACTGGCCGCAACCGGCATGGGTAGCGTGGTCGGCGGCAGAATATGCAACTGAATAGAAGGGAATGGCCGCCGTTTGACGCTACCCCACTGCCGAGCAAACCAGCTGAATTCAGCCCCTTCAATACGTACCGGTACCACCGTCGCCCCGGTTTTAGCTGCTAGGAAACCGGCGCCGCTATAGACTTTCATCAGTGAACCGGTCACCGTGATCCGCCCTTCCGGGAACACCACCACTGGACGTCCCTGATTGATCAATCGAATCAAGTGCTTCACCGACATCGGCTTCAGCGGATCGAGGGGCACTACCTCAACCATCGAGCGAACAATGCGCATATACCAGTGATCAGAAAGCCCTGACCAGACAGCAAACACCGGTTTTACCGGTAAAAACAGCGCCAGCAAGATACCATCCAGGAAAGAGGTATGATTCGGGGTGATCAACAATTTATCTTGGTGCAAACAGGATAAATCCCCGTGAACCCTGACCCGCCAAAACAGCCGGCAAAGTCCACGTAAAAATCCAGTCATCCCCTCTCCTTAAATTTCAGACAGTAATGGGCAGGATTAAACACGTTTGTTTCCTGCGAAACAATTACCGACGGCAAAATGTCTGATTTTTTTTGGGCTTTGTGAACCGGCAGACGCTTTGGTCTGCCGATTTTACGGTACAGAAGTAGGCAGAATTATTGAGAGGGATGACTATTGGACGGGGCATCCGGCAGTTGCGAACTGTCCCATCCGCCACCCAATGCGGCGATCAGCGCCACACTGGTCAGCCACTGACTGCTTTGCAGGGAGATCAGGCTCTGACGGGCGCTAAGACTGCTGTTTTCAGTGGTCGCGACATCCAGGTAGTCGATCATGCCAGCATTGTACTGATTACGGGTAACGCGGGCAGAATCGATGGCCGCCTGTGTCGCCTGCTGCTGGGCATCAATTTCCTGGTGCAGCGTATTGAGTTCCACTAGGTTATCTTCCACATCCTGCATGGCCGTCAGCACTGCCTGACGGTAACTGGCCACGCTGGCATCATAAGACGCCTTGGCCTGCTCGACGCTGGCGGAGGTTGCGCCGAAATCCAGCACCGTGCCACTCAGTGATGGCCCCAACGACCAGACCCGCTCCGGTAAGCTAAACAGGTTATGTAATACCGAGGAGCTGAAACCGCCGCTGGCGCTGAGGGTCAGGTCCGGATAATAGCCAGCAATGGCGACACCGACGGCAGCATTGGCCGCGGCCATATTGCGCTCTGCATAGGCGATATCCGGGCGACGCTGCAGCAGACTGCCCGGCACACTGACCGGTATCTGCGGTAAGCTCGCCTGCAGCGGAGCCGGGGGAAGCGAGAATTGTGCCGGGGTCTTACCGACCAGTAAGGCAATGGCATGTTCTAGCTGTGCCCGTTGCCACTGATAATCGAGGGCGGTAGAACGGGTGCTGGATAACTGCATCTGAGCCTGTGCCAAGGTGCCACGGTCGACACTTCCGGCGTTGTACTGATTAGTGATCACCCGCAGGTATCCTTGATAGGCCGTAATACTCTGCTGATAAAGGGCGATACGCTGATCAAGGAAACGTAGCTGAAAGTAGTCTTGAGCCAGTTCTGACTGAGCACTCAAGGTAGCATTAGCCAGTTCTGCCGCACTGGCTGAGGCACTGGCCTGATCTTCCTGACGTTGACGGCGTAACCGTCCCCATAGATCCACTTCCCAACTGGCGGTCAACTCTGCAGAGTGACTATTAGACACCGTTCGGGTCACCGGACGACTGTTGGTATGGGATCCCGAACGGGTTGAGTCAGCACTGATCCCCAGCGATGGAAACAGAGCTGCTTTAGACTGCGCCGCCAGCGCCTGCGCCTGACGGTATTGCGCCGCATACATCGCAATATTCTGGTTCGATAGGACCACTTGTGGCATCAGGCGGTTCAGCTCTGGGTCATTGAACACCCGCCACCACTCCCCTTTCGGCTGCGCATCCAATGGCGTCGCTCGTTGCCAGCCTTTAGCCTCTTTATACTGCAGCGGCACATCTGCCGAAGGACGATGATAATCCGGACCGACCATACAGCCACTGAGTAGCAGCGCCAAGCAGATAGGAGTCAGTGTTTTTAGTGTTTTCATCAATCAGGTTCCTCAGGCCCGTAGGCGGTGCCATTGTCGTTTCGTCGCCCGGCTTAACCGGTCCAGCCAGAGATAAACAACCGGCGTAGTAAACAGGGTCAGCAACTGACTCAGCGCCAATCCGCCGGCAATGGCGATCCCCAACGGACTGCGGAGATCAGCATCGCCGCCACTGCCCAGCGCCAGCGGTAGTGCGCCGAAAAACGCCGCTAGGGTCGTCATCATAATCGGCCGAAAACGCTGGATACAGGCTTGGGTAATCGCCTGCTGTGGGGTAAGTCCTTGCTTACGTTCAGCCTCCAGTGCGAAGTCAATCATCATAATGGCATTCTTCTTGACGATACCGATCAGTAAAACAATACCGATCAGCGCAATCACCGTAAGTTGGGTATTGGTGAGCAGCAGTAATAACAGTGCTCCCACCCCGGCGGAAGGCAGTGTCGATAGTATGGTCAGCGGATGCACATAACTTTCATAAAGCATCCCCAACACGATATAAACCGCCGCCAGCGCCGCTAGGATCAACCACGGCATGGTGGCCGTCAATTCACTGAAGGCAGCTGCGGTGCCCTGGAAACCGGCCTGAATGGTATCCGGTAACCCAATTTTAGCCATCGCCACCTTAATGGCAGCCTGTGCTTGCTCCAGCGATACCCCATCCGCCAAGTTAAAAGCCAGGGTACTGGTGGCCGACTGACCCTGATGGTTAACGGATAACGGCGCATTACCACCACTGAAGGTTGCAAAGGCAGACAGCGGTACTCGGTCGCCACTGTCATTGATCACATACAGTTTTTTCAGTTCTGACGGGTCTTGGGTATCACTGCCCTGTAGCATCATCACCACATGATACTGATTCAGGGTTTTATAAATGGTCGCAATCTGTCGCTGACTAAACGCATTGTTCAGTAGGGTATCCAGCATACTGACATTCACCCCTAATCGGCTGGCGCGGTCACGGTCGATAGTGATCATTACCTCTTGGCCGCCGGTTTGCGAATCTGAATCGACACTGGTCAATTCTGGCAATGCTCGCAGCGCCGCCGCCGCTTTCGATGTCCAGGTACGCAGCAGATCAAGGTCATCCGCTTGCAGGCTGTACTGATAGGTGGCGTTTGCACTGCGCCCACCAATATGCAGATCCTGTGCCGCCATCAGGAACATCTGCGCCCCGGCCACATGGCTGGCTTTGGCAGTCAAGCGGTTCGCGACCTCCGTGGCCGTAGCGCTGCGCTGATTGTAATCTGTCAGACGGATAAAAAAGCTGGCGGTATTGCGCGAGCCAAAACGGCCGCCACCGGTAGAGGACATCACATCTTCTACTGCCGGATCAGCCATTATCAGCTCAGTAAACTGCTTCACTTTCGGTTTCATGGCCTGAAAAGAGATATTCTGGTCGGCCCGCACCATCCCCATCAACAGCCCAGTGTCCTGATTAGGGAAAAAACCTTTCTGCACCACCGAATAGAGGAACAGGTTGAGAAGCACCGTCAGTATCAAGCTGAACATGGTCAGTTTCTGATGGGCCATCACCCAGGATAAACCACGGCTATAGGCGGCCAGTAGACGGTTCAGTTGTGTTTCTATCCAACGAAATAGCGGATGTGGACGCTGGGCTACCGGCGGCTGGCGTTTCAGCAGCCGGGAACAGAGCATCGGTGTCAGACTCAGGGAGACAAACATCGAGATCACCAGCGAGATACTGAGTGTGACCGCAAACTCACGGAATAACCGACCGACGATACTGCCCATCAACAGTATCGGTATAAACACGGCAATCAATGATACGGTCATCGACAGGACGGTAAAACTGACCTCTCTGGCTCCACGTATTGCTGCCCTGAACGGTCCTAAACCCGCCTCAATGTGGCGCATGATATTTTCCAGCACCACAATCGCATCATCGACCACAAATCCGGTGGCGATAATAAGCGCCATCAGTGACAGGTTATCCAGGCTGTAACCAAGCAGGTACATCACCATACAGGTGCCGACCAGAGAGACCGGTAAGGCCAATGCGGGGATCAGCACCGCCCGCCAGTTACGCAGAAATACGAATACCACCGCAATCACCAGCAGCATAGCCGTAAATAAGGTCTCTTCGGTGTCATACAGCGAGGCCCGAACTGTCGGAGCACGGTCAATCACCAGCTTGAGGGTGGTATCTGCTGGCAGTGAAGCCCGTAGCGCCGGGATTTGCGCTTTGATAGCATCAATGGTCTGCAACATATTTGCCCCAGCCTGACGGGTGACACCAATCATCACCGCCGGGTTACCGTTCAAATAGCCAGCACTGTATTTATCTTGGACATTGTCATACACCGTTGCCACGTCATGCAGCCGAACCGCTTCACCGTTCTGATAGCGGATAATCAGGTTCTGATAATGGGCGGCGCTTTCTAACTGGCTGTTACTGTCGATAGACCAAGCAAAATTTTTGCCCTCTAGAATCCCTTTTGGCAAGTTAGTCGTGCTATCCGCCACGGCACTGCGTACTGCATCCAGTGAGATGCCATACTGCGTCAACTTCTCTGGTTGCAGGTCGATACGTACCGCCGGCAGCGCACTGCCCATCAGCGACACTTCACCGACCCCTTTCACCTGGGACAGTACCTGCTCGATTTTACTTTCCGCCAGATCGTAGAGCGCTCCAGGGGCACGGCTCGGCGAAGTAAGGGCTAACATCACAATCGGCGCATCCGAAGGGTTAGCCTTACGGTAAGTGGGTAAAGACGGCATGCTGCTGGGCAGCAAACTGCGTGATGCATTGATCGCAGCCTGTACATCTCGCGCCGCACCATTAATGTTACGGCTTAGGTCAAACTGTAAGATGACCGAGGTCGAGCCCTGGGAACTGCTGGAGGTCATCTGGGTGACACCCGAAATCTGTCCAAGCGTCCGCTCCAGCGGAGTCGCGACCGTCGCGGCCATCGTTTCTGGGTTAGCTCCTGGTAAGCTGGCGCTGACTATTATGGTCGGAAAGTCCACCTGCGGCAGTGGTGCTACCGGCAATAGTCGGTAGCCCAATCCTCCCAGCAACAGTATTGCTAGGGTTAGCAATACTGTTGCGACCGGCCGGAAAATAAACAGCCGGGTCATATTCATGACGCCCCCTTACTGGCATCACGACGACGCTGAATAATGCGTTTACCGCGCTGCGACAGTCCATCAAACCACAGGTAAATTACCGGGGTCGAGAACAGGGTCAGGACCTGACTGACAATCAGGCCACCGACAATCACCAGCCCCATCGGCTGGCGTAATTCCGAACCGGATCCGCTAGAGAGCATCAGCGGTAACGCCCCCAGTAACGCTGCCATGGTGGTCATCAGTATCGGTCGGAAACGTAACAGACAAGCCTGATGGATAGCGTCACGCGGCGACAAACGCTGCTCATTTTCAGCCTCTAGCGCAAAATCGATCATCATAATGGCGTTTTTCTTGACGATACCGATCAGCAGGATCACCCCAATCAAGGCGATCAGACTAAATTCAGTACCGGTCAGTAACAGTGCCAGTAATGCGCCTATCGCTGCCGAGGGCAGTGTCGACAGGATAGTGACTGGATGAATAAAGCTCTCATAGAGGATCCCCAGCACCAGATACATGGTCAGTAGCGCAGCCAGGATCAGCCATAGGGTGTTTCCGGTCGCATTTTTAAAGGCCGAGGCCTCCCCCTGCCATGCCAAGGTGATCGAGGATGGCAGCTTAAGCTGCTGAGTGATCTCGCTGACCGCCTGCTGCCCCTGCTCAATGGAATAACCGTCATTGAGGTTAAACGACATCATCACCGCCGGGTACTGGTTCAAGCGCATATTCATTAGCGAGCCAAGCCGCTGATGAATAGTGGCAATCGAACTCAGTTTCACCATACCGCTACGGGTGGCACTGTCTGTCACCTTATCCGTAGAACTACTACTAGTGGTACTGGTGGTATCGGACGACGAACTACTGTCCGTCACCGAGGATTTCAGATAAATATCACCGAGGGCACTCGGGCTGGCTTGGTATTGCGGAGCCACTTCCAGCACCACACGATACTGGTTGGACTGGGTAAAAATAGTCGAAACCAGACGCTGTCCGAATGCATTGTACAGGGCTGTATCGACGTCTGAGGCAGTGATCCCCAGCCGTGAGGCTTTGTCCCGGTCCAGGTCGACATAAGCAATCCGTCCCTGATCCTGTAGATTACTGACCACACTGTTAAACTCCGGCCGCTTAGCCATTGCGGCGACGATCTGTGGCGTCCACTTCACCAAATCTTCGCTGTCCAGTGACGCCAGTGTGAACTGATACTGACTTGGGGTGACCTGATCATTGACGGTCAGATCCTGCGCCTGCTGCATATACAGGCTGATACCGGGCACTTGGCGGGCGGCTTGCTGGAGCTGCTTAGCGACTTGTTCACCGCTGTCGCTGCGCTCAGAGAAAGGCTTGAGGTTGATCTGAAAGCGGCCGCTATTAAGGCTGGTGTTGGTGCCATCGATACCGATAGTCGAGGTCAACGACTCCACTGACGGATTTTTCAGTACGATATCTGCCAGCGCCTGCTGACGCTTCGCCATATCTTGGAAAGAGATATCCTGAGAGGCAATAGTGGTGGCTTCGATCAGGCCGGTATCCTGCGGCGGGAAGAAGCCTTTTGGCACCAGCACATATAGTAGGGCTGTCAGCACAAAAGTCGCCAGTGCCACCAGCAGGGTAATTTTCTGATGATTCAGGACGATCGTCAGCAGACGGTCATAACCACGGATGATCCGCTCAAAAAATTCGCCGCCTTTACGGGCAAAGCGTGACTGTTTTTCCTCAGGCTGATGACGGAGTAAGTAGGCACACAGCATCGGCGTCAGGGTCAATGATACCACCAGAGACACCAGAATAGAGACCGCCAGAGTAATGGCAAATTCGCGGAATAAGCGCCCAACCACGTCCCCCATAAATAACAACGGGATCAGTACCGCAATCAGCGAGAACGTCAAAGAGATCAGGGTAAAACCGATCTGCTGGGAGCCTTTCAGTGCGGCCTGCAGCGGCGGCTCGCCCTCTTCCAATCGTCTAGAGATATTCTCTACCATCACGATGGCATCATCGATAACAAAGCCGGTAGCGATGGTAAGAGCCATCAGTGATAGGTTATTCAGGCTAAAGCCCATCAAGTACATCACCCCGAAGGTACCGACCAGCGATAACGGCACCGCCACACTGGGGATCAGAGTGGCAGAAAGGTTACGCAGGAATAGGAAGGTCACCATCACCACCAGGGCTACAGACAGCAGCAGTTCAAACTGCACATCGTGGATAGAGGCACGGATGGTCTGGGTACGGTCAGAGACCACGCTCAGCTTCACCCCATCCGGCAACGCCGACTGCAAAGTCTTGATCTGATCCTTAATGCTATCGACCACTTGGATAACATTCGCGCCGGGCTGACGCTGCACGCTAACAATAATAGCCGGTTGCTTATTCGCCCACGCTGACTGGAAGCGGTTTTCTGCCCCTTGGGTAATGGTGGCGATATCCTTGAGACGTAATGCCGAGCCATTTTGCCAAGTGAGGATCAGGTTGCCATATTCCGTTGGCGTGCGTAGCTGGTCATTGGCATCAATGGTGACCGAGTGAAACTGACCGTCAAAGCCGCCTTTAGAACCGTTAACGTTGCTGTTATTGATCAGAGTATTGACGTCAGACAGGGTCAGACCATGGGCCGCCAGTGCCGTGGGATCCAGTTGAACGCGGATGGCTGGCTGATTCCCCCCTGCCAGAGTCACCATCCCCACCCCGTTGATCTGCGCCAATTTTAGGGCGATACGGGTGTTCACTAAGTCCTGAACCCGGCTCAACGGCAGGTTATTGGAGGTTGCTGCCAGAGTGATCACCGCCGTATCCGCCGGATTGACCTTTTTATAGGTCGGCGGGTTAGGCAGATCCGAAGGTAAGAGGCTGTCCGCGGAGTTAATCGCTGCCTGCACATCCTGCTCTGCCACGTCGAGGGAGGTGTCTAACCCGAAGCGTAAAGTAATGATCGATGAGCCGCCGGAACTCTCGGAGGTCATCTGGCTAAGGCCACTCATCTCGCCAAGATCACGCTCCAGCGGCGCAGTCACCGAGGTGGAGATCACCTCCGGGCTGGCCCCAGGATAGAGAGTGGTCACCTGAATGGTGGGATAATCGACCTGGGGTAACGCAGATACCGACAGAAAACGGTAAGCGAAGATCCCGGACAGTAAAATACCGGTCATCAGCAGAATGGTGGCGACCGGGCGTTGAATAAACAGCCTGGAAGGATTCATTACTGCTTCGCCTGTGGGTTCGCTTTAGAGGTATCGCTGCCACTCGCCGCCTCAGTTTCATTCTCTGAGACCACCGAGACTTTGGCACCGGTCGTCAGACGGTCAATCCCTTCGGTGACCACTTTATCCCCTGGTTTAACCCCACTGAGGATCACCTGCTGGTCACTGCCGTACACCGGTCCGGCGCTGACACTGCGACGGGTGACGGTATTATCGGTGTTGATCACAAACACAAAGCTACCGTCGCTGCTAAGCTGCAGTGCTTCAGCGGGGATAACCGTCGCCTGATTGAGAGTTTCAGTCTGTAGGCGCAGATCCACGAACTGGTTAGCGTACAGAGCCTCATTGGTATTCGGGAACATGGCTTTCATTTCGACACTGCCGGTGCTGGTATCGATTTCATTACTGATAAAACGGACTTCCCCCTGTGCCAGCACGGTTTTCCCATCTTGATCAAAGGCCGTGGCAGGCATGGCCTGTCCGTGGTGCAACTTTTTAACCAGCATTGGGATATTGCTCTGCGGCACGCTGAAAGTAACGGCCGCCGGCTGCATCTGGGTGATGGTCACCAGCGAGGTCGAGGACGCACTGACCACGTTCCCCGGGTCAACCAAACGCAACCCTACCCGGCCGCTGACTGGCGCGGTAATACGTGAGTAACTGATGTTCACTTTGGCGCTGTTGATCTGCGCTTCATCTTCTTTGACCGCACCGCTGTACTGCCCAACGGTCGCCATTTGGCTTTCCAAATCCTGTTTTGCCAAAGAATCTTCTGCATAGAGTTTTCGATAACGCGCCAGAGTCAGGCGAGCACTGGTCAGCAAGGCTTTATTTTGTTGCAGTGCCCCTTCATATTGGGCTAAAGATGCTTGATAGCTGCGATCATCAATCTGCGCCAGTAGCTGACCGGCAGTCACCTGCTGTCCTTCGGTAAAGTAGACTTTCTGCAGTTCGCCATCGACACGGCTGGTCACTGTGACGCTAGCATTGGGGATCACGGTGCCTGGTGAGGTCAAATAAACCGGCACATTCGCCTGTGAAGCCACCCCGGCATGCACCAAGGTAGTCGCCCCCGCCCCGGGTCTGCCGTGACGGCCACCGGGGCCTGGCATTCCAGTTCCCGCTGGCGAGGAAAACCACACCCGCCAGATAACCCCGGCAACAATCAGACAGAAAATCGCAACAAGCAACCATCGCAGCCAGTGAGAACGAACAGTTTTTTCAGTGTTTTTAGTCATCGGATTTCGTGGTTATCAGAGGAAGTGGACACACGCAGACAGAATCGTTGTGCAATCAAGTCAATATTTCGGACGCTTAGCCAATTATGGGCACTCGCGGCATTATATTTCTACCGGTAAAACGTAAGAGTTTTGTTAAGAGGATAGCTAATGCTCGGGTGAGATCACTATCAGCTAAGATTTCTGCATAAAAACAGCGTGAGAAAGAAAAAACCACTGCCCTTTTCAGGGCAGTGGTTCAGGTTACGGCGTAGTGACCGGAGTATTGACGTTATACAACGCATCCGGGGCCACATTCATATACTTAAGCACTGGGCCGATAATATTGCCGAAGATCGGTGAGGCCACCGAGCCCCCAAAGTGGGCACCAGCAGTCGGGTGGTTGATCATAATCACCAACGCCACCACCGGATGGCTCGCCGGAGCCACTCCCGCGGTATAGTTGATATAACCGCCATCATATTTGCCATTGCTGCCCATTTTTTCTGCAGTACCGGTTTTAATCGCCAGACGATAACCCGGCACTGCCGCACGCACCCCAGAGCCACCAGGCAATGCATCACTTTCCATCATATGGACCACGCTGCGCACCACATCCTCGTCGGCGACCCGCTGTCCTTCAACTGGTGGCGTCACTTTGGTGATCGACAACGGACGGTAGATCCCGAAAGAGCCGAGGGTGGCATATTCCCGCGCCATCTGCAGCGGCGTGATACGTAGCCCGTAACCAAAGGAGAAGGTAGCACGTTCAATATCGGCCCAACGCTGACGGTGCAGCGGGAAATAACCAGTACTTTCCCCCGTAAGACCAAGGTCGGTCGGTCTGCCCAAACCAAAGGAACGGTAAGTATTCACTAACACTTCAGCTGGCATCGCCAGGGCAATGTGTGAAACCCCGATATCACTGGATTTCTGTAGGATGCCTGTCATAGTCAGTCGCGGCCAGTTACCGACGTCACGGATCAAGTGCCCATTCACCACATAAGGAGTGGTATCCAGTACTGAATCTGGGCGTACCAAATGGCGCTGTAAACCTTCCATCACCACCAGCGGTTTCACTGTCGAGCCGGGCTCAAAGCTGTCGTTAATCGCCACGTTACGCATCTGTACCGGTGTGGCATCATCATAATTATTCGGGTTGTAGGACGGATAGGAGGCCATCCCCAAGACTTCGCCGGTATCGACCCGCACCATTACGGCGGCACCAGAGTCCGCTTTGTTCAGCAGCACGCCATCACGCAATTTGCTGTACATGGTGTACTGAATAAATTTATCGATACTCAACTGCACATTCGGCGGCTGGGAGGGCGGCTGGTAGCTAAGCATCGAAATAATATGCCCCTGACCATCTTGGCGGTATTTTTCTTTACCCGGCACACCCTGCAAGATTTTATCGAAACTGTGCTCTATTCCGTTAAGTCCGGTGTTATCGGCACCGACAATGCCGATTAACGGTGCCGCGGCATCTGCCATCGGGTAGAAACGGCTGTCATCATACACCGAGGTGATCCCTGTCAGGCGCAGTTGGGCGATATCTTTAGCGATACCCAGCTCAATTTTACGGCCCAAATAGAGGAAACGTTTTTTCGGATTGGCAGTGATCTCCGCGGCCAACTGCTCTGGACGCATATTCAGCGCTGAAGCCAGATAGGCCCATTTAGGACTGTAAAAATTCGGGTTTGCTTCCAGTACTTTCAAGGGATCCGCGATGATATCTCGTGCCGGCACACTCAAAGCCAAGGTATCGCCATTACGGTCTAATAAGGTACCGCGGTTGGTGGGCAGTATCACGGTACGCAAAGAACGCTGGTCTGCTTGGCGCTCCAGCATCGGATGATCGAGCAATTGCAGATCACCGACCCGCAATAGTAGAAAGGCCAGACAGCATACGACACCCAAGCATACTAGGCGAAATCGGAAAGGGTTGAAGGTGGTATTGATCTGGTCTTTTCCCAGTATCTTTTTTATCCGGGGCATAACATTCCGCTGAAGTAAGATAAATTAGGCAAA
>Ga0157364_1001998_pt1 | contig 18358 bp, 6 predicted proteins | sample AttsexASBM2_FD_111476 | JGI IMG/M metagenome (GOLD analysis project Ga0157364, IMG submission 111476) | Fungus gardens microbial communities from leaf cutter ant in Ribeirão Preto, State of São Paulo, Brazil - Atta sexdens ASBM2 | ecosystem: Host-associated > Fungi > Mycelium > Unclassified ...
ATTTATCGCGTTTGCCTCATCATATCTAGCTTAACACATTTATAGATACAAACGACTGGAGATATCTACTTTCAATAGACTTTGTAGTACGAGGTGCGAAGCATCTAGCCGGAACGACATACGTTCACCGTTATGCGGATTCGCAAATGAGCGCAATTCGAGCGTCGCCGAGCGTAATGATTTATCATCAACGATCGCTCGTTAATTATTCGCCGTCGCGGTGTCGCGTCCATGACTTGCTAAATGCAGCTGAACGGCCGCCGAAAAAGAATACCATGCGAATAAAGCGGATAAGAATCCGCTCGGGCGGATAGCCAAGCGGAGAGACTCCCGAGAGAAGAAGTCTGCGTAGATAATATCCAACGCACCGCATCCAACATCTCCGTCGTCACAAACGTCCTATAGCTCATGCATACTATCGCCGTTACGAGGCAAAATACCGCGGAGATCTGTCATACGTTGTTATAAACATAACTGCTATTGGCGCGCGACCAACCACGTGCTTTCGCGCTCAATGGATGTCGCGCTGGTCGTCTGAGAAAAAAATCGCTGTGCTGATCACGCGAGATCATCATCCGGTTTGATCAATGTTAAGGAGGTGAATAACGGTGAAATGTTTTCATATACGATAAAATAGATAAATACAAATTTTTTTTCATACTTTGATTAATACATATTCGAGAAATATCGAATTTGTTAAAACAATTCATTTTATTTTTTAATTTTATTTCCTAAAATTTTAAAATGTTTTTTTTTTATTTAAATAATAAACACTAATAATAAACACTATTAATCCAAATAATTTATAAACTGATGATATTATGAATAATATATGTACTATTTGAATATTGATATTACTTTATACTCGTCTTACATCTAACGAAAATTTTTTTTTATCGTTGTTTTTTATCGTTTCATATTTATCACATACATATTATCGTATCTAGCGCATACACGAGGCAATTATTCTTTTCTATGTAAAATATCTGCATGAAAATTAATCTATATATAATTTTTTATATTCCAAGACGAAACCAAACACGTCCTTTCAAATGCAATCACCTTACAAGTGAAAATCGATTATTCATGAATGATATACAAAAAATCGTGTCGTTATTGCATTATATGCTATAACGCTTTTGAAAAAGCTATCTTGAATGATAAACAGAAGGTCGATCCGTTCTATTTAAAGTTTTCCATATTAAAGACTCATAACGTAAAACAGATATATGAACAATTATGATAAAATATACAAAATTATCGCGAATGCACAGAATCGTCGACAACTTGTTCTTCGCTTCTAAACACGCGGGAATGCAGAAAGTTCGTTGCAGAGGCGTTGCTCCTGTTTGTAATCTCTTTATCAGCACGTGGCTGGCACGTAGCCAATCGACTTTCTCCCCGGTATAGAGCAGCGACTTATTCGACTCCTGCAGCGACCTATTCGCTTCGATTTGCTCTAACCACTGTTCTAGATCAGCTAGAGCATTGACCGAGAAGAGAATAGACGAGTAATAGCGTAGCACGCACGCACACCTGAATATGTCAATCGATTAAGCCTGTCGTTCAAATTCAAGCCGATTTACGAAATAGCAAGTTCACAAAGATATGCCATCGAACAGAACTAATTCTATTAACGTATATTAAGATTAAGCGAAGTTTATGAATTCTATGTATTATAATCGATCAAAAAAATGGCTGAAAATAATATTAATAATAGTAATTTTCTCAATTTGTAATATTCTGAAGTCAGTGTAGAACAATTTAGAAAAAGTACTTTTATTTCATTCTTTCAATTTCTTTATATATAAAAGAGAAATAAAAGTTAAAAAATTTAGCTAGATACAAAGCTGAAAATAATGTTATTGAATCGTTAAAGTAATGTATTACGCTCAAGCTGGTACGCTTGTTAGAATGTTAAAACTTTTTACAACATCGTTCATCATACTGGAGATTCTTATAACAATAATTATTTTGATGATTTTGATGATCCAATAAAGTTATTTTCAGATCTGTACTTAGCAAAATTTTTTGATACTTTATACTTCTGCAAAACCGTTCTTTCCGTGCACATAGTTGGAAAAATCCACATTCATCTTTGTAAAGATTGTTAACATCTAATTTACTTCAGACGCTAGCGCACGGAAAGAGCAATGTGAACTTTCTGGAATAAAATTTGTTAAGAAACCTTAAGTAAGTTTACACTCTCTCTCGTCTTCTCTTACGTTTACACTCACAGATGTTATCGAAATTCTGATAAACGAGTCTTTAAAGAGTTTCACACACATACCTATACAGAATTTCACAACGACCGGTAGAACTTGGAAGATTCGAATATTCGCATGTTACTCTATCTAGTTTGCTCGTTTGAGAATTGTGTTTCCTGTTATGATAATCAATTGCGAAGTTGTGCATTTTCCTGCTCACATTTCCAACTATAGTACTTTCTAGTACTTTCAGAATTTCAATATAATTGAGTATTTAGTTACATCATGGCTCAAATTCTCAAATTTCTAATAAAACTCATTAATTTCTGCGTTAGTTTATATAAAGTATATATATTATTTAAACAATATTTTCTTTAATCTGACATTTTCTGGATACATCCTCCAAAGTTCAAACAATTATTGAAGCAAAATGCTTTATTATTAAAAATAATACTTTATCTTATCACTGAAAATAATATTATAACAAGAACTTTTTTCGATTCATTTAAATGTTATTAAATTATTCATATCTTTCAACTGTCTAGAAACGTGCAATTATACCTACATGATATACGACACTACGTGTAAAAATTAAAACTTTTAATATTTAAATAATTTCGCTTATGTTATTAATTTGGATACAAGTAATTTGCAAAATATTCGTTTGATGCAGCACCAAAGTATTTCTCAAAGGAAAATTAACACGTAATAAAGCATAATGACGAGCGCAATGCGAGTTAATGAATCGGACGAATAAATAGTAACACGTAGCATGCGATTTCTTGGAAAATGCATAGGCGAACCGGTTAGATGTTACGTGCGTCGAGTTCTCGCGCGAATTCCCTCGAGTGCGCTCGTTTATGTGTGTATATGTGCAATCGCCGTGCCCCAATTATCTTGTCGGCTATGAATTACGTACGGACTTCCCGCCACGTCGGCATCCTCGGCAGGACGAAACTTTTCGTGCATTTCGTGTTAATTTCGCAGCCGAACAGCTGGTGTCTTCTCACATTTTGGGGACCGGCAAGGATAGAGAAGTGCGCAAACTACAAACTTATCTTTCCAAAAAAAAAAAAAAACCACCGCCAGAATTCTCACCAGGACGTAACACGGAAAGTTTCCGCGATTTCACGACGCTTTTAATCCACCACCATTTTGCCTTCCTGTCGCGTGCCGTGTCACAATTTCTGATTCACCTTTAAACTTCTAGTTTTCGCCACGATTTTTGTTCTTCGTGGAAATTTAAGTTTTTTATCCGGATATTTAAATTCGATAGCGACTCTTAAGATCAAGACTAGAATAGAAAATGATACAGAATAATTAAACTTGCTTTGAAAATTATACTTATTATTAAAAAAAAAAAAAAATTATTAAAAAATCTAGTTAACAAAATTTGTCTGTTTCCTAAAATTTACCTATATCCCATTTGCGCGAATACGATTACATACTGAGAGGAAAAAAATGCAATTACCATAATTTAACTATAATTCAGTCATTTTCGGTACACTGAGAAAAAAATATAGTTAATTTTAATAAATATTTAGTTCAATACTGCCAACATTTACTTACAATAAGTAAATACTTGTTCAATAAAAAAAATGATTGTTAAATTAACATTTCTTGTATCAAATAAATATATCTTTATATTTAATAAATATTTAGTTGGCAGTATTCAACTAAATATTTATTAAAATTGACTATATTTTTTTTCAATGTACAATTACATATTTATGACAGAACTATAAATATAATTATTATTACTAACATCACAGCACAGTAATAATTATAAAAATAAAGTTTCCAAACACATTTTTTTAGCTTATTTCATCCATGTTTCTACAATAAACCTCCTTCGTGATAAATTAATTAAATATCCAAACGTTAAATTCGAAAGAAACATAAAAGAACAAATTCCTAAAAACATTGAAGAACGATATCACCTATCATCTTTATGCAAGTCGGAATTTGCTAAACGAATTATTTGGGGCATTTGGGTGATTCTAAATCATATCTAGTCGTCCGAGACTATTTCGTCACGGCAAATTGATTCTAAACGCAATTATTAGAGCAGAACAATGTGCGTCGCCAGCATACCAAGCGCCGCGCGTTACCAGATCAGCTTAATTTCTCTTTTTCTTGAATACCGGCCGACTCTGACGTGCAAGACAGAATCTGTCCGTCGTCAAACGACGTACCCTGGCTCTTAAAATCACTCGAAAATATTTCAGACACGCCACGCGTGAACTCGTGCCGCGTGCCTGTGCGAAAACACGTTTCTATCATGAACTTTTAATCCTGTACGTGATGTACCTTCTATTTTCATGACTGTGGATTAATTTTCTTCATTCAACAATAACAAGGAAGTTGTGTTTTATTTAAATTTTTTTACTCCATACCAATAACTCTTCTTCTGTATCAACATTGTTGCAACTCTTTCGATTATTTTATATTTATATAAAAATTGAAGATATCAATGTGAAGCGAAGGAAGATCTATAATGAAAATAAAACAACTCTAGGATAGTATTAATTTCATTAATTCTGAAAATTATTTTCTTAAAGAAAGAAAGTATTTTTATAATAAATTAGTTCATCAATATTTCAAAGAATTTCTTGTAAAAGATAAATATTTCCCTTTTAAAAGAAGAAGCATGAATTTAACAGTGATAATAATTGCACAGGGAAACAGAAAAGGTGAAAAAAATATAACAGCGGAATTAAAAAACAAAAGCAGTCCATTATTACAGAATAGCGACAGTATAATTATCGTTAACTTGATTAAATTACTGCGTTTGCGTTTACTTCAATGCAATGATAATTCGGTTAATTATGAATCTGTTATGACGTAACAATTATATTATGGACGTTGAATATGGATGAGTTGTGATAATAATCTCTGAAATAAGCGGATGTATGTATTTTATCAGCTTTAACGCTTATCTAATCTTTTCGTGCGTTGCATTTTACAATCGTATCACAAAATTATACATTAGAAAGTTCCGTTGTAATAAATCGTTTATGCACGTGAATGCGAGGAATTCTAATAATCGTTCTAATTTTCCCTAGATTCTACGTTCATTACAAATTATGTTTGTTCTGATTAGCGTCATTATTATAACTATGTATGATAGGAATTATAATTATCAGAGATTTGCCGCATAATGTAATATTCAATAAACAGATGGTATAATAATATGATATGACGATATAATATATCTACCTAATAAAGAAATAACCTTTGACAAATTATTAGCAAGATCAACTTTTTTAACAAAGATTTAAAGTCAATAAAATGAAAATTTCTTTTTTATTGAGGATTCAAAATTTTAAGCAATTCAAAGAAAAACGTAAATATGTAAACGACAAAATTTTAATCCGCATAATTAATCGAGAAACTTAACGAAAATCTAATTTCACAGATTACATAAAAAATATAAGTATAATGTTTAGAACTAAATTTTTTATCATATTAAACTCTGTGAAATCAATAATTCTACTATTCTTGTCTTATATTTTTCTCAGTCATGTTGTAAAAATTATTTTGCATAAAATCTTATTAAATATAATAGTACTTAGATATCACAGAACGATATAAAAAATGTCAAAAAGAGACAGTCTCACAAAATAAGATATACGTGTCTAAGGTACGTTTGCCGAACTTCGCATTCTGTGTACTTGAAGGAAGGAGGATCTTAGCTCTCTTTCTGTGCTCCTCGTTAGTCTTGAAATATCAGTCATCCGTATCCGGTTTTGAGCAAGCGGAAGAAATCTCGATGGTGCAACGGTGCATCTCATTGCGAGCAAGACACGACAGAAAATCAAAAACGGGGAAAAGCGAGCATCATTAAGTGCCGAACGCGACGGCATCCTCGCCGTTCTAATTTCGCCGCAACTTCTCGCGTTTAATTCCATTTAACTCGATGCCGTAAATTTTCGCACCGTGTATACGCAGCGTAAACGACGCCGTGCGATTCCTCGCCTCTCGTCTCGCCCGGAGAGAAGAGTTCGTGTAAACAGGCGATAACGAGATATGACGATGACGGAGTTCAGGACTTCGCCTCGTGATAATCTGCATACCGGCACAACGGCCCGTTAGAGGTGATTCAAAAGAATGATAGATCTAGCCTACCGCCAAAAATAATTTCGTCGAAAAATTTCATTTATATTCTGCTGAAATCCGCAAGAAAGATTCGATTACTCCCATTCGAGAATTTCCTATAAAAAAGATCTGTTGAATATTGCGTTTTTTTTTTTCAATACTGAACATCTTGATGTGTTTATATAACTGTAATAGTTTTTACTGCATCGGATGTTTAAGTTTGTTATTGAAAAATATTTTTCTTGAAAAATATAGATAAAAAATATTGAAACATAATAGAACATTAACCTAATGTAAGTCACCACTGCTCCTACTAAATATATCGTTATTTTTTACCAAAACGATAATTAAATTTGACACTATATTGTGTCAATTTGACACTATATAGTGTTAAATTGACACTGTATAATGTCACTGTATAACCATTGTTCACGTTAGATTAAATTTGACACTACACTGAGACAAATGGTCTGGATTAAATAGTAATTCTAGTGGAAAATGGACGAATCAGAATTTTCTACTTAAGTCTACTAAAATTCTAGTTGAGATAGCTAGAATTCTGATTGATATAATTATTCTGGTAGAAATAAAAATTCTAGTAGATTTTATCAGAAATATTGTATCAACCAGAATTCTGGCTATCTTAACTAGAATTCTAATAAATTTAACCAAAAAATTCTGATTCGTCCGTTTTCAATCAGAATTTTTTCTTCAATGATTAGATCTAACCATGGATATAAATGCATGATCCGAAATTATAAATTATATTTCTCTCTTTTATAGAATATTTTAATTAGTTTCAAAACGGAAAATCTCTAGTTTTCAACTTAATTCTTTTCGTCAAAAGTTTCTGCGTGAAACGTCCTTCAATTTACGACAACAAGACAGAATCTTTTGCACAGTATTAAAAAAACGTTGGTAAAGGAAATATATGCGGCGGAAATAAAAAGGCGACGAAATATAAATTTGATACAATCGGATAAAAGGTACTTTGCGGCATTGTACCTCAGCGTCGCTTTCGAGAATGTGGCTTTCGTCTTTCGAAACTTGATGCATTCTGTTGCCGCGATGGATGCGCGTCGCATGGCGCATAAATATGTAGATGGATATTATTCGCGGCTGGCAGCTCTTCGAAAGAGAAGCGAAAACTTCCGTGGTACGGATATAAACACGGTTGTTATGCGGCTGCGTCCATCCGAGACGCAATGCAATACTTCTGAAAGCGGAGCAAGCTTGTATGATGTAACACGCGCACGTTCGTTCGGAGACGATAAAGGAACCGATAGCGGGCGAAAGAAGAGAAAGAAATGCGAGCCTTCTCGCAATTTTCGGGAATGCAAGATTCGATATCAGAGCTAACATGATTTCTCGTCGCAAATCCTTTTCGAATCACGACTTTTGATCGCGCGCATCTTCTGGATCGACGCAACGTGAACACTCATGACTTTCTTCGCAAATTTGAAATGATCGGAAAGACAGAAAGGAAAAGAGAGTGACATATGCTGAAAAGCACGACGAAATAATTAATATAATTATGTCACGATCTGTCACTAATAATATAATTAATCTTGAAATCTAAAACTTCTTTGTACAAAGACTGTAGGTATAATTTCGAACCTCAAAGTGATTTAGATCGACATTTCCTTCGATAAACGGTAAATCGAGGTAAAATATATAATGATTTTAGCAAATTGGCTGCTTTTCTTGAAACTACTTTGCACTGAAATTTGCTTTTACGTTTCGCGCAGATGATTCTATGGCCTGTATTTTCTAACTGATTTCCTGCAAATGCAGGAAAAGTAATGGAAACGAAATAAGAACCTTTAATGAAACCCGTTTGTCTGCTAGTTAAAGTAATCTAGTTATTGTTTCCATTTCCATCGTTATCGCTATAGTCTTATAAAATGATCTTTCTTTAATTCATTTGTTGCGAAGCACGTCATCCCTCGCCATTAATAAAGACATCTCTTTATAATGGGATGAATAGCGGAGCGCAAGAACTTTTCGCTTATGAAAACCTTATCAAATTCCGCGGTAGAATAACACATTCAACGTGAAATGTTTCGCAAATTCGTGAGTTTCATGTCAAACTTTAGCTTATTAAGTTTAAGTTAACTTTAAATTATAGATCGTCTTGGAAAATTATGCGAAGCTTTTCGTAGCGCGCAGGAAGACGCTACGCAATGACGTTGCAGAAATAATATTACGCACTTGGCGAACGTACATCGCGAAATAGATTCAATTATTCGTGGCGATGACGAGCTGTCGATAAAGAGTTTAACCTATGATTTCCGTGGAAATGGCAATGCTTCCTGACGAAATAACGGAAATATCACAGCCAAGTGAACGAACGATAAGCAAGCAAATGCAATTTCTCGTTTTATGTTAACAGAAATTCTGACTTATCGTCAGGTGCAGATTTTTGAATGAAAAAACTTGCTTATCATTCGAATACATCATAGAAAAACATCATTCTGTTGTTAAGAAAATTTACTCTATTTACTTTCTTCCTTTTAAATAACGGTTATCTTTAACAAAGAATATTTTATTGATAATAATCTTAAAAGGTATTGATTACAAATTTTTAATTCAAACATTCATATAAACATTTATCATTAAGTAATTAAAAGAACTTATTTTGTTTTGAAGAATATTATAAAATTGATCAAAGAAACGACTTTGCATATCTAATAAGCAAATCGAATTTGTTTTAATTTAATAATCTTGATTGAAGTATTAAACTTAGGATTCAAAATATATTATAAATAAATTTGATGCTTATGATATGACATACACGCGCGAAATCAAATTGCGCTTTTAAAAGCGATCTTTGTCTGAAATTGTAACCTGAGAATCAAAAGTTACAAGTATATTATAAATATTGTCAAATCTAAAGTATCTAATTTAATCTAATTTAAATCACTATTCCTACTCAATATATCGTTATTTTACACTAAACCATAGTGGTGACTTAAATTAGAAATTTGCTATAGATTTAACAGAAGGACTTCCTGCAATGATTGATGATCCATTAAATAAATTATCCATTGTATTGTCATAATCTAATTAATGTTTTATAATGAATAATCTTATACAGTAATACATAACAGACAAAAGAAAATATCGATTTTTATTATGAAAATCTTTCTGTAACTATAAACCGTAAAAGATTATACGTTATAAAATCGAAAAGAAAAAAAGAAACATCTTGTTATCATAATATATATTATCTCGTTAACTTTATGCGATAATAACTCAAAGCAGTTTGTCTCTTAGCTCATTAAACGCAAAAGCATCCAATTACACATGCAAGCTGATTCACGTGTATGTATTAAAAGTTCTCAGAAAAAGAAATTATAAAAATAAACCAAGATAATTTGCAAAACTGATGTAGCCTATGTAAATAAACTTGCTTTTAGTCATAATGCTCTTAAAATGCACAAACTAATGACTTTATTTGAAACAATTGACATATTATCATTATGCGATTTGGAAAAATCCTATCTCTATGCGTCTCCAATAATATGCGTCCTGGATATTCTGGAAATTCAGAATAGATAGGATGCTTTACATATGCTAATCAAGTTGCGAATTTGAAAAGATGCATCAGGTTGCTGCGGGCGTGCATCTGATTCTAACACTGGAAACGAAATCAAAAGAAAGGCGATAGAATGTAGAACGTGCGGAAAAATCGGATTTACATTCGCGTAAATACTCGAAGAAGGAGTAATTCGCATGCGGAAACATACTCGTCCGGTGCGATTAAAATTCTCAGCGCTATATCGTAGTTTGAGCGCCTTTATTGATTACAAACGAACATCTGGCTCACATTTCACGATCTGCACAGATAGCATCATGAAATCTGCACCGCCTGCGAATCACAATCGATTTTAAAGCCGGTCTTCATGTTAAAAACCGTTTCATCCGGATTGAGTACGTGCAAACGCTCTGTGCGCATTGTAAAAGAAAGAAAAAAAAATTCATGCATTGTGTAAAACGTCCCAACGAAAGATCTAATGAATCGACATGTGACATGAAATGGACATTATTCAGGAAATTCAGGAACTGCTGGAGTCCTACCAGTACCCACCTTCCTTTTTTAATTAACGCTTCCGAATTAAAAAAGATTAATTAAAACAGTATACCCTCCTCGTCGTTGCCAAGAATTTTCTTAACGAAGACAAAAGAGGCGTAGACATATTTTTGGCGATTATGTACCCGAGAGTTGCGTAATGCGGGTTTTAAAGAACTGGTCTTGAAAGGCGCGGTTCGTTAACGAGGATGAGTGACTTTATTTCGGTGCGGTTATTTCAGGCTGTGTAAATACCGAAATAAATGTAGCAACGAGAAGGCGCGCGAAAAAATACGCGTACTTCCGCTTCGAAATACTGTGTCCGATGTAAAACGGATACTACATGATTTGCGCAAAAGCGTGATTTCGCACGAGAAAAATGTTTTGTATGATGATTTACAGAATCGTTTATACTTTTTAATTAAAAAAAAATTTTATTCTCATCAAAATTTGGTTAGAATAACGAAATTTTTATTAAAACAAAATTTTTAAATTAAAAAGTAAGAAAGTTTTTGTAAGTCACATGTCACACTAAACATTTCTCTCATCGCGATTTGTCGATACGCTTCTTTCCAGCTTATTGTAACAAATTTAGAATTGATTCTTGTATAATTCTAACGATTTTCAATGGAATTCCATGGTAAATATTTAAAAAATATATACTGTTAAATAAATAAAAATTTTTGCATGATACTTGACCAGCTATAAATATTGAAAAAATTTCTTAATTAAATAAGATTATTAAAATTTATGAATTTATGTCTCGCAAACTGACGTTCTAATATTAAATTTTCTATTCTTTAACAAGAAATATGTACTATTTCTAAATCCCCCAGTTAACATGACCTACATCTAGACATAATGCGCCCGCAAAAGATTAACCTTCCGTAATTAGAAAGACTGAGTAACATGCTAGCGAGATCGGCTTTGAAGCTACCACAGCTTCCACACAACCATGAACACTTGACTTGTTATTACATTATAAAACACCTATTATTTCTAATATAAAACTTTTGACAATTTCAGCTCTTCTCAAGAATAACAATGATTCTTTTTTCGTTTTTATAAAAAGATAACTAAATTAAAATTAATCATAGCCGACGTCCAAACGTTTCTGCTCTCGTTAGCAATGTGAGGCACTTAATAGCGAAAGAAATATGAGATTCTGGATTGTCCTTTCATTGTCTCATGTCATTCAGTAATCATGCAGAACCTTTGTTTAACGAAGCAGAATGAAAGCTGCATTTGCGTCGAGAAAACGGAGGGTTTGCGCGTACACATGAGTCCATCAGTCATTTGCAATCCCGAGATACGAGTTCGCCGAATGCGATGTTCCAGATGAGCCGAGGTAGTAGGCTAGGAATTTATTGGACCGCTTGAAGCTCCGGGACGCGAGATTACTTCCACGTGGTGGGAAATTTGTCGCCCCTTCGCAGGCGACGGATACTCTATTAATCTCTCACGAGAATCTTGCGCGTGACGTATCATTCTGATTACGTGCTTGACGCATTGTTTTCATGCCTTCGCCGTGAGTGCAAGTCGTAACATCGACGACTGTTGACCAAAGATATGCACACAAATTATTAATTACGAGCGATACTCGTAATAAATTAATAAGCACTACTCATAATAATTTTAAAGTAGTTTTGTAATACATTCACAAAACAACAAAATAAAAAAATTTTAGTTAAAAGATTTAAGAAGTTTGACCTAAGATTTAACAAGACTTACCGAAGTTTTTATCAAAGTTTGAGCAAAGAATTAATAAGAGAAAAAAGAAGGTAGTAATATTATAATGTGAAAAAAATGACGAAAAATAATTTTTCGTCGATTATTGCCAGACTGAAAAAATATACTAAATTTTAAGAAATCATTTGTTTGAATAGTATCAATTAAATATTTACTAAATATAATGATATTTATTTGATATAAAAACTAATTTAATAATCATACATTAATTTAACAATCATTTTTCTTTATTGAGTAAATATTTATTTACTATAAGTAAATGTTTAGTTGATACTATCAAATAAATATTTATTGGAATTTAATCATTTTTTCTCAGTGTAACAATGCCAAAAATACACTTTTTATAACTAAAAAAATACGTCTATCCTACCACTAGTAATTATATGGATCATTTAAAAGCAATGTATAACGTTTGTAGTCTTACAGCAATGCCGTGGCAAATTAATGTTCGCGGAAATCATCGCATTCAGAAGTATCCATGCAACAGTGTTCCATGTTGTGGATTAACGAGAGCAAACCGAGAATGTACAGAGCGAAAGAGACTCGCTCTGTGTACTCCGATTTCAAACATTCGCCACGGTGACGAAGCATCGGTCTTTCCACATGAGATACATCATCGTGCGCCGGTTCCAAAGTTACTTTGAGGCGCGCATAGATTTGCGGTATTCGAACGCACGTGTACTAAGCATAAAGATATTTCGGTCGTCGTGACACATCGAGAAACTTAAAACGAAAAAACAGTGTGTCGAGTTTAAGAGACGGTATGACTTCGCGTTGGCAGACTTGACCAGTACTGCAATTCGTACACAGAAATGCAACTTTTAGATATCGACGCTGTTATGGAGAGGAGAACAAGTAAAAAAATATGGTTATCTTTCCTTTTGGGTAATACATTTTTATTCATTCGGTAGAGCGAACAGGTGACAAATGTGAGATCGATCTTTGTTCGTTCAGGTGTAGAAACGGTATGATGTAGCCACTACTAAAAATAGAGACTTCAGTATAAGATATCAAAAGTATGCACGTTTATTTTTATGATACTTGATGTTCGAATTTTCTAGTTATCGAGGGGATTTTTCATATCTATAAAAAGATATAAGGGGTTTGTTTTTTTGTGACTGAGTTAGGGTTTTCCATTTGACACAAATCGATAGAAATGTTATTTTATCTTTTCTGCTTTCCATAGAGTAAAGCAAAGACAGGACAATATTTTACTTTTTACATCGATTTGTATCACTAAAGTGAAAGGCACTTCTAATATATACTTCTAAAACTTACAAATTACGTTTAAAATATTTACGCCAAAGTTATAACATTGATATTATAAAACTAGCCAATCATAGCTATTCCTCTGAAGAATGGAATGATTATATAAAGATTATGCATTTCGCGGATTACAGTATCAGGCTGTTCCTCGCCCTGAATGAAGTGGACTGCAAGGTTCACGAAACGTTGGCATTCCAAGAATGGATCTGGACACAGAGAAAACCCGCGAAACGCATAATCTTTATATAGAAAGCATCCAGTGGAAGAATATTAATGGAATGACTGTGATTGGCCAGTTTCATAACATCGATGTTATAACTTTGACGTAAATCGAATCCATGTATACGTATAATAATCACAGCGAGGTAGGTATACATTTGATGTTTGGCGAAAGCGAGAAAGAGAATTCTGATGCAGTGTAATGTAGGAATAAAAAAACAAACCTAAATTAAATAACCAAACAAAAAAATAAAATAAAATTTAATATTTTAATATGCTTTATATATTATAAAAAAAAGTTTAGCACACATAATATAAAAATCTTTTAAATTTCTAAACTATTAAAATTACGTTGTAAAATTGAAAAGAAGAATAATGCTACATATTGTTATCATGTAATGTATGATAATAAAAGAAGTACCGTGAAATGGTAAACGCTTATCTCTCTCAACTATTTAAATATATCTTTTAAAATAATAAAATAATCAATTTTTTTAATAAGTAGATAACAGATGATTAACACAGATATTTTAATTAAATATCTGAAATATTTAGTAATTTTTCTTTATGTCATGTTGCACTAAATATAAGAGAAAAAAATTTTAAAGCATCTATCATATTTTATCATTTCGAAAGAAATGATCAGAATCTCTTTTAATAGATATCAACATAATTAAATCTCATTTTAATTTGAATGAAATTCAAAAGTGCAAATTCAGAGATACGTAAGTCTACTATTGATTCGAAACTTTTTTCGAGTTCTTTACATATAAAATCTACGCGAAAAGCATATTTCTCCAGAATATTTTGTATATGCAACGAATGAGTAAAATGATACGAGAACCAACGCAGACAGCTGGAAAAGTTGCGACTATGTATATGCGAAACGCAGCTTCTACCGAATGACGTCGCTCGCAAAAGCTGGCGACGAAGCTCGCACGAGTGAGCGGATTTCTTCAGAGAAATATCGTGACTACCCGCTACAAATACATATTTATACACATATACATACAACATGTCCATGTGTCACGGACATATAGAAAATTTATGCTTCCGTCATACATTCATCGAGCGGTTCTTCATCAGAAAAAAGGATGAGTGATTGAAATTACGCAACGAGGTCAACTATCTTTAAGGTTTAACATGACAACCTGCAAAGATAATTTTGCATTTAACATGATGTAATATCATTCGTAAATATATCAAATATTAAATACATATCTTTAATGAACAAATAATTCAATTCATTATTAAATTTACATACTTTTGAGCTTTTTCAAAGAAATCATGACATAATATCGTTATACTTTTTCTTCACATGAATAATATAAAATAAGAAAGATAATAAAAAAGTATTACAAAAACAGTGTCTTTTTATAAAGAATATAATTATTTTATGTAATATATTTCATTTCTTAAACGTGTCATGTTTCCTCTTTAATATTACGATCGATATGAATAAAGAAAAATATATTAAAGATTATTATCGTGGAAAAATAAAAAGTGAATAATAGAAATTTGATACGTTATCATTTTATGTCAAATTAAAGATTAAAACGGTATAAGGTACAGCAAGTTTAAACAAGAGAATCGATTTGCCATTTTAGAAATTTATGCCAAAGTTCAAGCTTTCGAGCAAGTAAATTTGCCTTCGCGATCTACTTTTCGTCCGATTGTGTTAACACTGCAAGTTTCCGTGTGTCCCGCAAGGAACGATCGACATCAAATCTTCTCTTGAGTGCACAAAGGACGCCGTGGCAAATATTTATTCGCCACTTTTTTTTTCAAATGGATATAAGGGTATCGGAAGATGAGGAATTTATCGAGCCGGCGTTACAATTTTGGAGAACAAAAATATTTTTGCTGCACGAAAATAAATGTTTAGAGAACAAGATCAATATTTAAATGTAAACGTACACTTCGATAAAAGAAAATTTGGAGAATGTGAGAAATAACTAGACTAGAGAACACAATTGTTTTGTTTTTCAACGAATCGCATGACTATTCATTCTTACTATTCCAATAAATTATTCCTTTTATTTTTCTAATCATCTGATTATTCAAGTAGGAATAATAATGAAACATTAACTTATATGCCGAGCGGATTATAACGAATGACGATGAAATATTAATAAGTAGGGCAGGCAACGACATCGAAACATATTCATATTTATATTTCCGTACCGTTCAATATTTGACAACAGAAAAGCTGATTTAATTCAGACAGTTTTCTATTTACTAACTACTTTTAAACATGTTTAAATATTTAAATGTTTAAATGTTGATTATAGCAATTATTGATACGGCGATATCATTAGATTCACTATAAGATTATTCTATATTCGCATCCGACATTTATGAAATAAAATTAAAAATAAGTTCTTTTAGATTCATTAGTTTAACTCTGTTAAACTAATATTCGACTGCAATTTCAATCTTTTTTGGTACACAAGCAAAATTTCACTCCCAAATTTCTCCAAAATAAAGAAAGAATCTGGTTTCTTCTCCTAAAATATCTTGTTAGAAAACTATTTGATAATGTAAGAGAGGTTAAACAGTAACTTTAAATTTTTTCACATTTTTTTATAGCCCAATAAAAAAACTTGGGCTGGACGGAGGGAATAAAAATATAATTGCAGCAGATTAACTATAAAATCGTCTAATCAATATATATATTTTATATTTTATATATAATATATTTTATATTTTATATATATATACATATATATATATATATATATTCATATTAAAGTAAGAATATAAATTCGGAACTTAGCAAAAATAAAAAACGCAATCAAATGAACTTATTTTCTTTTAATATAATGCGGAACTCTTATCTTCTGCAATTGTTTTTTTTTTCTTTCTTAATGAGAATACAGTGGAAAAAGAATCTAGTTATATAAGGTGTTTGCATTGCTTGAAATCTCTAAAAATTTCCTTAAAATAAGATAAATATATTCGGACGTTGAAGAAAAAGAAAGCGAAGACGCTTAATACAAAAAATACAAGCAACGCGAATAAACTTAATAATTGGAATTCTAGTGGAAAATGGACAAATCAGATTTTTAAATCTATTATAATTCGATAAATCGAGATAACTAGATGTCTAATTATGATAACTAGAATTCTGATTGATCAATCTCTATCTAATCGATTGAATTTCTGCTTCGTTCATTTTCAACCAGAAAATTTTTTTCAGTATAAAAATGAGAATTCTAGATATGAGAAAAAAGTCGCGAGTCGATAAACCAATACGCGTGTAACAGAAAATGTAGCGTATTCGACTTATCAGCAAATATACACATGTAAAAAATATTATGTATTCTATTACATCAAATGCATTTTCCTAGCAATTATTATAATAATAATACTAAGAAAGATCGTAAGATAGTGACAGTGACCTTGTGACTGCTGGCAATGTATCTGAAGTCATCGACTAACGATAGAGCCATCGGCCGATATAATGTTATATATTCAGTTACGTCAATGAGGAATGTTCTGCGTCTGTTGAATTGTGTCTAAATCATTCTCGCGAATTACCAAGATTATCGATCGGAGGAATGTAGATAGAACAAGAGAGATGAAATAATTCTTCATTTATAATTAGAATAATTCAAGTAGAAGCAAGTTCTAATAACGAAAGTCTATTTAAAATTTATTTTAATTTAATATCAATCTACGAATAGACGATAAATTTTATCTTCACCTTAAAAACTCACTTAGAATTACAAAGATATAAAATTTTTTAAATAAGAAATAACGAACGCAATTATAGAAATATAAATAAACAGCTTATTGAAAGCGCTAAATGAAGAGTTTGTAAATCCTTGTTGATCTCGCTGCGTGTACAAGGAAGTTAATAATCTAATACACATTCATGTAAGTCCATAATTTTGCCTTGATACGATACCGTTATAATACCTTTATATATAAAGTTATGTTATGGCAAGCTATGCATTATCTTCTAAGCTTCTGTAAGCAATCTAGTTTGTATAGTAAACCATTTAATAATATTCTAATTTACGGTCCGTTTATTGTCCCCTCAGGATATACAATCTTGGCCAGAAATAATAGCTATACCTATATATTTTCATTTATCTGGAATTCTTTTACCTGCATTGTTATCTGTTGGTTACAAGCATTACACATAAATTAAAAGGGTTTCTCGAAACAAAAAATAATTTACAGCAAATGCTATCAATTTTTAAGCTAAAACTGTAAATAATGATTAATAAATAAAATGCCTAATATTTTTTGCCAAAATTGTACCTTTTTAGAACATAAATTATAGAAAAAATAAAAATTTATTACTGGAGTAAATAATGAACGTTAATACTCGGGTGTTACGTAAAACAATTAATGTTTTATTACTCGAGAACTTTTCGATGCTCTGATGTAAGCCAAGCGAATATATCATGTCTTTAATCTTCTATGCGAAACGATGGTGTGGTATCTAAGAACGGTATTCATAGTCGGATCTTATATTTAGGACCGTCTTAAGTACAGTCTTAAAATGTCATGAACTAATCAAAGGATCGCATCTTAAGACATTACTTAAGAATGAACTACGAATATCTTAAATATGGCGAACCATCTCTTGATCTTACGATAGACGCCCGATAGTATCTTTAGTTTTTTTTACGTACACACACACACACACACACACACACACACTACTATCTACATTTAATCTGCAATACGACGAGGTGTATGCACACTCGCTACATCTGACGTAAAAGGTCTATCG
>Ga0157364_1001999_pt1 | contig 18356 bp, 21 predicted proteins | sample AttsexASBM2_FD_111476 | JGI IMG/M metagenome (GOLD analysis project Ga0157364, IMG submission 111476) | Fungus gardens microbial communities from leaf cutter ant in Ribeirão Preto, State of São Paulo, Brazil - Atta sexdens ASBM2 | ecosystem: Host-associated > Fungi > Mycelium > Unclassified ...
TACATCCGGGTTGAAGGAGAAACCACAGATGGATGCTTGATTCTGCTCAATTGTCGAGTTATGACAGTGGCGATGCTGCCATATTTTTCATTCTATTTTATCAGTAATTGCTCTAGCAACATCTGAGTGTGATCAAGGAAAAATCTTTGTTAAACAATCATATATTGTGCCAAGAGAAAGTGAATTTGCTCTGTAGCTGATACACCCGCAGGAGGTGGAGTTCATTCTACTCCCATTTCTATCAACAATGATTAGGTATTGCCCTTTATATTATAAGAGGTTCTATCTCAGTGTATCATCCTGCAAGTTATATGGGTAATCAGCTCTATTGAACCAAATCATCTTAGGTAGCAGAGTATTAGAGATTTGCATACATCTTGGTATATCTCTTTGCAATTCCTGATGAGTATTGTCATGTCTAATACATATGCCATACTCAGGTCAGGAAATCTTCTCTGAGGTTACTAAAGAATGATACAGGATATTGGTGGGATGTTCTTGTTCCCTACAAATATTACTCTCTCCAAATAGTGCTTGAGTTTGATATATAGACCTTCTCAATTCAGGACCTTCTTGTGGTACCTGTGGTAAAGGTTGTAGAGGTTATTGGGAGCTGGGAGATCATATCTCAACATCAGTGTCAATATTATCTTCAACTTCTTCAACTATTCTAAAAGCTAGTGAAGAGGCATTAAAAGAGGTAAGAGAGACAGATTGTCAGAGATAATTCATACTTGGGGAGTGAAAGTCTGTAGGGTTAGTCAGAGCTTGACAAGTATGGAAACTTATCAAAATTCATAGGGTTGCAGGCTTTTTAGAACAACCTTGGCTTCAGCTTATATGTTATACTATCTGTATATTGCTTGGTTGCAACTTCAGATATTGAAATGGAGTTCAATAGAGAGAGTTCTGATGGAAGAAAGTATATTGACTTAATATTGGAGTTTAATGTCAATAGTAATAAAGACTATGGTTAATTATTAGACTAGAGATCTACAGAATATCTACCAGTTCTTAAATATAGGAATAAGTACCTAAAACACTTGGAAACTCAAGTGGTACTATTACTACATAGCTTTGCAGTTATATACATTGAGTGAAGTCAGTGTTTGAGCTCAGCTCCAAGCTGGGCAGATGTTTGATTAAATTGAATTGTAGAGAAATACTGACTGTATATAAGGTTTGAGATAGAAATAATCTTTACTATGGAAGATCAAGTACTTGTGGAGTTTGATGAGAGATAATGTCAGAACTGAGAACAATGGATTTTATCTTATTTTCCTTTTCTAGTTTCTTTTTATTTTCTTGTTATTTTTTCTCTTTCTCTTTATGTTATGACTTTAAGCTCTGTGCTAAGCAAAAGACACACTTTTGTATTTGAGTAACACAAGAGAACTCAATAGAGTTCCTAGTACAACTAGCTACCTTATATACAAACTAATGATGGTCCATGCTACACTTCTTCAACCCTACCCTAAATGACCATGTGTTTGCCTTGAGGTTGACATGTGTTAACCATGCCATATAATGTTATCTCTTTCTAGGACCTTCTACATTGTTCCCTCACATCATGTGAGCATGTGACTTATGTGACTGTGTCACACTTTGTCTTCTTTGTCTTCTACTCAACAATAAAGAATAAGAGAAAATAAAAATAAAAATGAAAGAAAATAAAATAGAAATCAAGTCTGTTATTTTTAATTCTGACAATTTAGGGCTAGGGATTCAGCATAATGGTCATGGCCACACTGTCACGAAATAGTCACACAATATTTCATAACTACTTACAAAGGGACGAGACTACATGTAATGGAAAGAAGAAGAAAAAAAACACAAAGAAGAAACAGACCATTATAAATAAAAGAGAAGATATTATCCTATTGAATTGCAAAATGAAAATGCATTTGGATTAAACTCCAAAAACATGACGAAATGACTTAACAAGTCTCTTCTTGGATTCCAGTAGTCATTGAATCTGCTACATTTGTGAAGAATATGTTGTTTTGATTCAATTGGGTATTGACCACACAGACACTTAAATCCTCCCTAGGGAAGAACCTAAGTCTGTATTCACCAATGGGAGCATGATTTGTAATAGCCCTGGTAGCACATGCATATAACAAGTTTGAATGGCCAATCATTTTGAGCCACGATCCTCCTTTAATATAAGTCAGTTCAATGATATTGTTGTCATCATCTAACAAGTCTAGAAAATGATTCTCTTTAAAATTTGAGGCTTGAAACGTTACTTTCCAAGCATTTAAAATGTTGTCACTTTTATTTTTCTTGCTAAAATCCCATGAATTTTTGCATGGTAGGAGAGATGTGAGATTAAAAGCCTTGGTTTCTTTGTCGACTTTCTCATGGAGTCACCAATTGAGATGACTGGGACATTCCCAGAATTCAATGGAATTGTTAATATGACTGTTGAAGAAAACACAAAGATCCAAAAGGATAGTAGCCAATGAGATTTGATATAGATGTGCTGAAGAATCAAAGATTTTATAGGCTGTGTGGATGGAATTGATAATGATGATGATCTTTGAAATATTGTTGAAGCATAAAGTCTGATTAATGCCACACCTGATGGCAAATAATTCTGCTCCAGTACTCATGACATTGACTGCATGGTAAACCATTTTTGTTAAGGGTTTATTGACCATATAAATGTGTGCAATGGAGGTGGTGATGTTATTCTTGATGCTTGTATTGGATGCTACAATAGCGACTGATGGAAATGATGAGGACTCTAAAACCATGTTGTCTAGTTCTTGAGCTCATAATTTAATGTCCTTTCTTTTGTCCCAAATATTGAAAGAAATACATTCTGAAAAAGTGTCAATAATTCTTAAACCAGGAGAAAATTCTGAATTAAGAGGAGAAAAAGAGGGGAAGCACTAATAAGATCTGTTAGCCATATTGACTAAGTGCTCTTTGACTAGAGATAGCTGTCAATTGGTAAGTGAGTCTAACACAATGGATTTGAAGTTGGAGGAAGGGTTGAGATGCGAGTCAATAAGTGAATGTAAAAGATGATTAGGGGGAAGTTTGTTCACTCAAAGTTGAGATCTACCACCAAGTTTCTGAGGGTGGAGTTTGATGGGAATAAGTCCTGCTATAACTTCTACACCATACAAAGGGGAGGTTTTGAAAGCTCCCAATATCCATATTGCAGCACATCTTTGCATTTCTTCCAAGATCTTCATGTGGTATGCCATTGGGGCATGTTTGTAAAACCACAACTAAAAGCTGTAAAGAGCAATAGGAAGAACACAAGACCTATATAGGAGGCATTTTTGAAGAGGATTAATGCCGCAATTAGAATTGCCAAGTATTTTCATGTACTTGATGGTGGATAAGGCCTTGTTTGCATAGAAGTCAACATGTTGGTGAAATGTTAACTTTCTATCAAAAATGAATCCCAGGTATTTCCAAGTGTTGTTGGGTTGGAGAATGTTTCCTCCTAATAGAGAGAGATTGAGCAGAGGCAGATTTAAAACTCCATGGGATCTGTTGAAATGAAAAACTTCAGTTTTGGAGTGTTTGACTACAAGACCAAATTTTTCAAGAAGATTTGTAAGAATATTGTAGCTATAATAAAGGTAACTATTAGAAATGTCAATCAAATTGCTCTGAGAGATAAAAAGACTGTCATCAACAAAAGAAATGAAGGAAGTGGGAATTTTGAGGTTTTTTAAGTGATTTTCTAGAATATAGATAAGAGGCGAAAGATAGAGAGCAGATAAAATAGGTGAGAGTGCAGAGCCCTGACCTATACCAACATTGATGCAAAATGTATGGGAAGAAAAATTGTTCCATAAGTAATTAGTTCTCCTGTCCACTAGGTAATTGATAAAGAAGGAAACAATATGATGATCAAAACCAGCTTTCTTCATGATAAGAGAGAGAAGTCGATGATTTAACAATAGAAAAAATTGAGTGATATTGAAAGCAAGGGTACTGGTGGATAAATTCTTTACCCACCCAGCTTGAATAGTATAGGTTAGAGTGACTCCTGTATTGGTAGTTGATTTAAATTTGAGACCACCTAGCTGACTCAGGTGGATAAAATCATTTGACACTGTGTTGAATTGAAGTCTTTCTCCTATGACTTTCTTAATGAGTTTACCCACTGTATTGAGAAGAATAATAGGTCTAAACGATTTAGGAGAATCATATAACTTTTTGTTTGGTTTGGATATAACGACCATAGTAGATATCTTGAAATGTGATGGCCAATATCCTAAGTTGATACAGGCATTAGCAATATAGATGATGGTATTAAGACATTCATTGTCCTTGAGAATAATCTTGAGATAACTCCATAATAACTTGTCAGGGCCAGGAGCAGAAGAATTATTGCAACTTGATATAGCAGTTCTGAATTCCTCTTTTGAAAATACTGGCCAAGGTATGGTGGGTTTGTCAATTATTTCATTGAGAATATCTGTATCCACTTGGTGATTGCTAGCTGTATTGAAAGTGGAAGGAAGAGCATACCACAAATTATTAATGTTTAAGCATTATTGGTCTATTATATTTGATAGTTTCAATTGCTGGTAATTTTCTCTTGTTGGCCCAGTTCATGAGCTCCCAGAGATCTTGTCTTTTGTTGACAATTTCTTGAATCTTGTCATCAAAGAAAGTTTGTTTTATGGATTTGACTTTATTTTTGAAGCTTTTCCATTTCTCTAGACTTCTTGTGGCCCTGTATTCATTTAAAGTACAACTACATTCTTCATTCCACCAACTTTTGGACCGTTTCATGATTTTGACTCATTTCAAATTTGCTCTCCATGTGCAATAAATGCTTGAAGTGAGAGAGATAGTAGCCTCTTCTAACTTATTAGAATCAGACAAGTGTTGTGGCAACCACTTATCACAATGACAAATGATCTCACTAATAAGTAAATCTCTCAGTAGAGTTATAATGTGGGAATTTCACAAGAGAACTCAACAAGAAGCCTCTTCTTAATTAGAGTCCTATTTATACAAAAGGTTCATGGTCCATGCTACTAATAATTAACCCTGCCCTTATGTCCATGCTTTACTCTCATGTCCGCCTCATGTCTTTACTCAAGGCTACCATGTGTACTCCATGTGCCCTGATGTCATCTTCTAGTTCTTTCTACCATGTTCTAGGCCTATGATGTCACATCATGTGACCTGTCATGTGAATTCACTGTCATGTGCCTCTTCATTGTCCTTTAAGGAAAAAGAAAAAGAAACAGAAATTCAAAAGAAAAGAAATATAAAATCAAGAAAAATAGATAAAAAAAGTTAGTGTCCAAAGTGTTTCATAACAACAAGTCAGATACATTGATACTCTTAATAGTGTGTGAAACATCCTTGATAAAACTAGACTCCTCTTTGCTATTTTTCACAATGGAATGCTTGAACAAAACAATATTTTCTTCAATGATATTAATTAAAACTGTTAGTGGTGCATGGTCTGAAGAGAGTTATAAGTCTGGGTGTATGGAATAATTGTTGAGTTTCCTTGATCCAATTTGAAGGAACATGAGATTGATGGTTGAGTTTGAACTGTTATCTGAATCCGAATACCTGGTGGGAACATTGTGAGTAGAAGATAAAAGTTCTAAATTAAAAAAGTCTGCTACAATCATAAGATCGTCACTAAAGATTGAATGATGAGGAAAAACCAGATCCCAAATACTATTCCTAATATTGAAATTACCAGCTATGATTATTAAATTCAACAAATTCACCTTAGTATTCTTGAGATACTTTAAGGTGGTGTGAAAAGAGTCAGAATACATGTTCATGATCCAAAAGATAGTATTGTTATTGAAGAAAGAGGCGAGAAGAATATTCCTGTGATTAATAATGTTCTTTCCAAATGAAAAACAGAGAAGAAAGTCTGACATTGATATATGTAATGACTCTTGGAAAATCATTGGAAGAAAATGGCTCTCTGACAAAGATGAGCCAGTTAGGATGGTTAGGTACCACCAATAGGGGAATGTCTTTGGGATTTGTTGTACTTGGGATGGATCTGAGAGTTGTCCATGATGGTTCTTGGATGAATATGATGTCGAAGTCTTGGTTAACTTCTAGGACAGTGTTGATCAGGAAGTTACTTTTCTGAACATTTTGTAAAAAGATCTTTAGGTTTTTCAATATCATATTCTGGCATCATTCACATTTGAATGGATTGATTCTCTTCTAGTTTCCTGGAGTTTAGCATATTTCTTAGCATGCTATTCTTTGTTGAAGTGGTGCTTCCAAAATAAACACTCTACCGAGTCAACAATATGGGAACTCTTGCAGTTGAGACACTTAAATGAATGAGGGCACAGCTCACCCTTCTTTGTTTTAAGTCTAGGTGGGTTGATCTTAGTGTTAGCTTTGCAATACCAGGCAAATTTCTGATGATTATTGGTACAATGGAGACCATTGCACTTAGCGCATTTAGATCCTTGAATGTGACAGATTCCTGTCAAGTGACCCCACTTCCAGCAATTTTTGCACTGGAGGATGCCAGGGTTCATGTTGGCACCCCTTACTGTAGCAATAATGTTTCTGACATTAAATCTTCTGTTGATGACTTTTCTAGTGTTGCTACCATTCTGGTTGTCCCAAATATCAATCCAGACAACTGCCATATCTGACTTGGGAGAGACTTTAATAATGTGTGGTCTTGATGCAAGGATGATATTGTTGAAAATATGATTATTTTTGAGGATGTGTTTGATATCCTCAGAGGAGATATGCATGCTAGAATTGTCAATGTAATATGGAATGCCTACAATTTTAAGGTAAGACTTTGATTGGGGAAATCTGGGGGAAGATATAGTGTTGTCATTATCTTTGAGTAAATTCTTGACATATTTTTCAATTTCCAGGAGGTTAGAATTTGAAGCTACATTGTTGGTAGTAATGATAATACCTTTATTGTCTGAAATGATAAAGTCAGTGCAAATATTAGATTTAATATTTTTAGGGCATAATTGATATTAATAACGTGAGATGCAGAATTCTTGGTAAAATTTTTACCAAGCTTGTTAGGCATTGGAATGATGACCTGTTTGTGCAAAGGACCTTTGTTAGTTATATTGATTCTTGGCTTTGGTTTGTCATTTTTCTCATTGATGACCTTTTGTATTATGTTGACCTTCTTGTTTGAGAGATCAGGGAACATTTATTTGATCTTCAATGTGTTCATTGTAACATTTGAAGTTGTAGCTTTGGGAGCCTGATTGGAAGAGGCTTGAGCATAAGATTCCTTTGAAGTATTTGGAAATCTCTTTGATCTCCTTCGATGATTTGGCTGGAATTGGAGGAGGAATAGGTGAAATATAAGTCAGTTTGATGATCTCCTTTTCTTTGCCAGGAGCTGGAGTCTTCTTAATTTGAGAGTTGAACTTCTCCTTAACTTTGCTCCTAAATAATGTGTTATTGTTAACATAGAGGGCAGCCCATTGCGATTCATAGACTACATTGATGAATTCTCAGAGAGTTTTATCCATGCCCATGAGATCTTTAATATCGTTAGCTTTCAAACCTTTGATAGATTTACCAGTGATGTATTTCTTTATCCTGATGAGTGATTCTTTAATGTTAAGGGCATCAGAGGCTAAATGCTTCATAGATCTATATAGTGATATAGCATGGAAGTTGCCATCCTATGAATTAGAGTCAAGAGCTTGATTGGAATTGTAATTAAGATAGATGTTGAACATATTTTTGCTGGGTGGATGGTTTAGGGTTAGGTCCACAGTTGGAGCACCTTGCATTCTTGTGTTGGGAGGGAAGTCAGCTGTCTTGCTGACTTGATTATTCTAACCCTCTTGGGTCACATATTCAAGACTAAACTTGTTTGAAGACTTGATAGGTTTGTCTTCATCCATCCTGTTGCTTTCCCATTGCATATGAAGAGCATATTCTTCTTTGCTTAAGTTTGATATAGTTGAGGGAGATGGTGATGGTGATTTAGGCTTATGTATGCTCAGATCCAAGGAGCAGCCTTTCATCTCATTATTCAGGTTGAACATAGCTTCAACAGGGTCCTTGGCTATGTTAATGTCTAGATTATATGTTAGTTTTAAAGAGTTAGAGTTCATAATAGCAGAAGAATGTGTTAAATTTCCTAGGTCTCTAATAGATGCTACTATGAAATATAGTGGTAAGAGAGAGAGAAGAAAAGAACAAGAGTATAAACCAACAGTCATTAGTATATAAGATAGATACTTTTATTATTTTCTCAATATTATTTTGCTATTTTTAATTTTTTTTCATAATTTTTATTAATTTATTAAATTTTTCATTAATTTCTATGTTTAGCTACTGGTATATTGTGGTGTAACTGGATAACTTCTATCCTCAACTTTTTTGTTAAAGTTGAAAGTAGTGAATTTAACATTTTTTATTATTTTCTATTTTATTTCTTTTTCCATTTCTTTTTATTTTTTAGACTTAAAGTTAGGATTTAGTATAACATTACAAACTATCACATGTCATAGGGAGCATTATAAAAGGTTCCAGAACAATGATGTTATCTCACATATCTCTTTAGGGTAGGCTAGATTAGTATAGTATAGACTATTAACCAAGTATATATAAGGTAGATACTTTGTAACTAGAACTGAACTTTATCAAGTTCTCTTGTGTAATTCCTATACAAGATTCATCTTTTGACTTAACTCAAATTCTCCTTCTATTTCTCACTTATCTTCTCTTAATACCTTAAACCCCACCTTTTTTATTTCTTCAACTACTTTTACCACCTCTTTATCTTTTTCTGCTAATATTATCTCTGATTCTTTTACTACTACTTCCATCATTTCTTATATTCACTCTTTATTTATTAGTTTTTGATTATTATTATTGTTTTCAATACTGGTCTTCCAATCTGATCTCTTATTTAAGCTATTTGTCTTTTCTATTTTTGTTTTTGATACATGTTTCAAAGTGAAATTGAATCTTGGCAAATATAATATCTAATAAGCTTGTCTTCAATTCAACTTCTGTGCTTTTATAAAATATTCTAAATTCTTATGATCCATCAGTACTTCTATCACAAATAAGCTGCTCACTGGTTATGATACTTGAACTTAATAGTATTTCAGAGGTTCAGTATAAGGACATAATAATAATAGGTAATGAGTAGTATTAACAGGAATAATTGATGTAAATTGATGTTGTTAAGTCTGAGGTTTAATTCTTAGATACAAAAGTAGATATACAAAAGAGTAATGGTCTGTGTGTAATGTTGTGGCAACCACTAGTTATAAAGACCAATAACTACACAGTAAGTAAATCTCTTAAGTAATGTGGGAAGTTACAAGAGAACTCAACAAGAAGTCTCTTCTATATTAGAGTTCTATTTATACAAAACATGCTTGGTTGATGCTACTAATAATTAGTCCTGCCCTTATGTCCATGTTACATTCTTATGTTTGCCTCATTTCTTACTCAAGGCTACTATATGTATACCATATGCCCTGATGTTATCTTCCAGACCCTTCTACTATGTTCTAAGCTTATGACATCACATAATGTGACATGTCATGTGCCTCTCCATTGTCCAAAAGAAAAAGAAAAGAAAAAGAAAATCCATATAAAATCAGAAAAAATAAAAGAAAAGAAAATAAAAATTGTTAGTGTCCAAAGCATCCCATAACATGCAAGCTATTGCCATCACATCATCAAAACTCATACCTGATGGGAGCTGTCATCTGTCATAGCAGCTGTCAGGCTAATTTTAGAAGGTGACTAATTATGTTACTATATTGATATGCTTGTATCTCTATTAATACTTATTGTTATGAGATATACCATATATTGTTGAAAATAGTTTGATGAGCACTTTCCAATGTAAGTTTTATCATGCAAATCTGTCTAGTCATTCATGAGATATTAGCAAATGAAGATTATACAGTTACTGATGACCTGATATCTTGGTTGTTTGTTATTGCTTTTGTACATCCTGTATATGTATAGATAGTCCTTATTAGGAGCTTTACAGTGCAATTTAGTTTGTGAAAATTGATCCACTAGTTGTGGGAATACAAGCTGAATGAAGCTTGTAACAACCTCAAACTAAAATTCAGCACACTCTAATAATTGTCTCCAATTTTATAATCTTCTAATTACCATCAACATTGCCTTGTCATGAATTTCACAGTTTCTCTCCATCTCATTAAGAGATTTTGACAAGTATACTACTGGTCTCTATCAACTAGTACTATACTCCATCAATAACACTTCCTTTGTTGTATAATCTGATACATCTACTTCTATTCTCATCTTCTTATCTAAGTCTGGCACTACACAAATTGGTTCTATAGTGAACTGTTTTTTTAGTGTCTTATCACTTTTACTCTTCATCATCAACTGTTACAACTCAAAGACCTTAGAGTTGGTTAATGAATAGAACCTTGTATTGGGATTAACACAAGAGAACTTAATAAAGAGCTCTTTACAAAGTAGTCTATCTTATATACCTATCCACATAGTCTATGCTAGCTACTGTGCATCCTACTCTAAAGTACTATATACAAGACATGAGGTCAACATACAGTGTACATATTGTATAATGTCACTTCTTCTAGAACCTTCTATATCCTTCCATGTATCATGTGACTGAGTGATGTTGTCACTAACCCTAACCCTAAGTTCTAAAAATAGAAAAATGAAAATAAATCAAAAGGAAATGAAAATAAGAATGAAAATGAGAAATAAGAAAATAAGAAAAAGTTAAGTCCACTTTCTGTAATCTTGACATCAATGGCCTAATTATCTTTGTAAAATCTTTCACAAACCTCCTGTAATAATTAGTCAACCCCAACAACTTTTATACTTTCTTGACTGATTTAGGAAATAGCCAATCCAACACTGTCTTCACTTTTTATTTCTCTATCTTTATTCCCTCTAGTCCAATCACTACTCCTAGCAACTCTACTTTTCTAAACTTCCACTTGTATTTTTCTGCTTTTACATATAAATCATTCTTTACTAATCTCTTTACTACTTCTTCTACTACTTTATTATATTCTTCCTCTTTTTCTATTCTTACTTGTTATGATATGTTCATTTTATAGTTCACATATAAACTTTAGGATAGGGTTATTTATTACTAGCACAGACCATGTATTATTAGTATATAGGATAGTAATATATTAGGGACTTCTTGTTGAGTTCTCTTGTAATTCCCATGAGACTCTTTACTGTAAGACTACTTAGTGTACTATTAACTATCTTGGTAAGTGACTGCCACAGTACTACTATTACATTGGTCAATAAAACTTACTACTTTTCCAGTATTGATCAAGTCCCACAGGACCTTATTTATGATTTTTTAGAACATTGCAAGTGAATTATTATACTCTTACGATAAATCTAATTTAGTAAATATCTTTTTTGTGCCTATATTATGTCCAAAATCAAAGATAAAGGATAGTTATTTTTAATTATCCACTTAATTAAATACCTATAATTCTGAACCATTCTCTTCTTACTATCCTTATTTCCTACAAAAATACTTGTGCTGTTTGAAGTAACTTTGAGAGTCTAATATATTCCTTTCTCAATTGTTCATCAATGAATTCACACATCTCTTCTCTCTCTTCTCTCAACAATGGATAAATCTTCCTCTTCCTTATTACAAACACTTCTTCCAACTCAATTTCATGATCTCATATCTCCTTCACTGGCATCCTCTCACTTGCTTTCTTCTCAAGAACATATATTCATTTATGGAAACTTGGAATGACCAATTTCATGGCTTATTTCTCTAACTTCATTGCCTCCTCTTTCTGGTCCTATATTTCCTATTCCTTTGCTACCTGCTTTATCTCCATCATCTTTCCCTTTTTGTATTTCTTCTTCTTCTTTTCTTCCTTCTTTTCTCCTTCTTCTTTCTTTTTTTCCTCTTCTTTTTGTTTTTGCCATCCCAGTTTTTCTTGCTTTGGTCTTTACTTTCTACATTCTTCTAGACACCTTGCCATCTTAACTTCTCCTGTTCTTCTCACTTTTCACTTTTACTCTCCTATCACATCAATCTCTATTCTCTCCCTATGCTTCTGATAATAAATATTTACCTCCACTATATGCTCAATGGGTTCCTCTTTATTAAAATAACCATCCACATTTCTTACATAAATAGATTTCTCAATCTTTTTTAATTTAAACCTCTGCTTTTTTTTACAAACTTCAAACTCATCACCAACCCTATCATACCACTGTCCAACAATGCCTTTACTGTCACTCTCTCCTATGTATCAATCTCTTCTAGTCCAATATTCACTATTACTTCTCTCAATAATTCTTCTTCCTCTGTCTTTTATACTTCTACTAGCTTTTTCTTCTTTTTCTTCTTTGCTCTTTCTTCTCTCAAAACTATCTTTCTGTCTTTTCCACTGTTGTTCCACTTCTCTCTTCATCACTATTCTCACTTCCCAGATTCTTATTCATCTTCTCTTTTTAACTTAACTTTTCTTTCTTTATCTTCTATCTTACTCCTCAACCTTTCCTCTTTTCTCCTACTTTTCCTACAATGTCTATCCAAATTTGTCACTCTTTTGTATAATTGCCTAATACTTTTGAGAGGGCATTCTGCCTCCATCAATTATCTCCTAATCCTTCTATTCACTCCTCTTTTAAATTCTTCTACCAATGGTCTTTCTCCATATCCACTACCTCTTGCTGCTTGCTTGAACAACTGGATATATTCATCCATAGTCTGTTGACCTTGTTCTAATTGCTTCGACTATACTACTTTTCTTGACTTCTTATCTTTTCCTCCAAATTCCTCTTTTATCTCTTCTAAAAACTGTTCTATGGTTTTGAAATCCAACACTCCTATTTCTAAGTATTCTAATATATTCTCCTTCCAAATATCTACTGAACCTCTATGTATATACATCAACACCCACTGTACTTGTTCATTTTCCTCATTATCATCTTCAAATACAATTTACATACTATTACAAATTCTCCAACTTTAACTGTTTTTTTATTAAATAGAGACAGCTTGGTTATCTCTGCCTGAAAGCCATTGTTGGGTCTTAGTTTGGCTTTTCTCTCCAGTACTCTTAACAACTTCTACATCCTTACAACTTGCTTATTTCTTTGTTGTAGTAAAATTAATATCTATTCAATTGAGTTGTGTTGACTCAGATTCAAACTAAGTATGGGAACAGGACTGGTGTTGGCCCTACTTTTAAATTTGAACTTCTCTAAAGGCATTTTTATAAGTGCTAGCAGGCCCTCTTCAAGTCCTATCTTACACTATCTACTTATTCTACTGCTCTAATCAAACTGTTATACTAGTATCTCTAAGAAGAGAATCTTTAAACTAGATATTTGCTTATAAAATAATGCTACTTCTTTGTGTAGATAAGTTATGAGTAATATGAGGCTTCTATATAAAAGATGTATATATTCTACTCAACACCATCCACTTAAACAATAATTAATATCTAATTAGCAGCCTAGGTCTAGTCACTAATGTTTATGACTATTCATACTAAGTAACTAGCTTTAATTTATATCTTAGGTCTGGCTTTTAAACTAAGAGTAACTAGTGATTATTTTAACCATCATTTAAGAATGATAAGAGAGTAAAAAGTAAAAAGAAAAGTAAAAAGAAAAGGCCTTGTATTTGGTAGTATCAAGAATAACTATCAAGTTCTAATATTACAACTTAAGTCTCAGAGCTAAAATGAAAGAAGAATCTTGTATAGAGTTTATGCAAGAAACTTAATAAAGTTCCTAGTATAATGTATCTACCTTTATGTCAAATATACAAAGCTTGGATACTAGCTTTTTTATTTAAAATTTTTTTTTTTTTGGAATCTAGGGTTAGGGTTAGAGTGACATCAAGATCACACTGTCACACATCAGATGACATGATCACAGTAATGGTCACAAGTCACAAAGTCACAAAGAAGAGTATAGAAGATTCTGGAAAGATAATATTATACAATATGTATTATATCCTTAAGGTGAACACATGGTCATTTAGGATAGGCTAGACAAGTAGTAGTACAGACCATTGTAGTTTAGTATATAAGGTAGACAATCCTGTACAGAGTTTTTTATTGAGTTCTCTTGTATTAACTTTAATATAAGATTCCTTTCTTTGATTAGCCCTAAGATTATTGAATCATAACACTTTATTAATATGTGGTATAATACCATTCTTCTAGAATCTTTTATGTTCTTCTATTATATTACATGATTGTGTGACTGATATATGACTCCTTGTTATAGTGTATATATATAATATCATGATAACTCTTAATCTTAAGTCCAATGAATAAATTAAAATTAAAATTAAATTAAATTAAATAAGAAAGCAAAAATAAATAGAGTCTACTATTCATAACTCTAATACTATTGAAGAAAAGCAGCTAAGTGCTAGCATACCTCAAAACTATTTACTAATAATATTCTTACTAATCTTATAACCTAGCTTAGAGATTTATAAGCTTCTATATTGAATCTTATCTCCAACTACATCAAGATTTCTATTACTTACTAATACTTCTATAACTCAGAAATACTCTTCTACTATTCTTAATTTCATAATCTACCTCTATATTAGGCATAGTTCATACTAGGATAGAAGTCTGCAAAATAGACTCAGAGATGTGCAAACTTGTAGAATGACCTTAGCTTCAGCTTATATGCTGCACTGTCTGTCTGCTGCATGGTTGCAACTTCAGATGATAGGAAGAAGTCTGAGATGGGAATGAGTACTGATTGGTATATTACTGTTGAATACTAGAAATCAAGTTCAATAAGAATTATCTTCATTGATTATCAGACTTGCAAATTACAGTGTAACTACTAGTCTTATATATAGATGGATGTTATAGGAGATATTTGGGGTTTTAGTGGTAAAACCTCTATTATCCCAAGTAGAGGTTTTAGTATTGAGACACTAATAGGGGTAACTCCATCATAGAAGACTGAGTCAAACAGAAGTATCTCCACTGTGGAAGATAGAATACCCAGATAGTTGCAGCACTACTGTAAGGTATGTTGCAAGAAAGGTGGCTACCATGGAAGGCAGGCTTGTATAATTTGGAGATGATATTACTGTAGGAATGTACTTTCCAGATAGGTTGACTTGTATATGATACTCTATCAGAATTTAGCAATAATTTACAAACTAGGTAAACTGGTTTGTCTGTAAATAAGACAAGGTTCTCTGGGCCCTTTTCTTCTTCAAAAGTGGTCACTATTAGAGTTGAAGATGGTAAACTCTATTTATTTTTCATTTTATTTCTCATTTCTATTTTCTTCTCTATTTATGTTTTATTATTGGACTTAGGGTTAGGGGTTAGTGTGATGTCACAAAATGTGACAATGTGACACATATTTGTCACATGATTTATATATTGTTAAAGCTGAAAGTGGTAGACTTGACTTTTTCTTATTTTCTTTCTCATTTCTATTTTTAAAATTAGGGTTAGGGTTAGAGTGATAAGATTATGCTGTTATATCAGATGACATGGTCATAGTAAATGGTTACAAGTTACAAGATATATAGAAAGATATAGAAGGTTCTGAAAGGATGACATTATATAATGTGTGCAACACATGTTGATCTTAAGGCAAACACATAGCTGTTTAGGGTAGGTTAGAAGTAGTTAGCACAGACCATGAGGTTTTAGTATATAAGATAGACTATCCTACATAGAGTTCTCTATTGAGTTTTCTTGTATTAATCCTAATACAAGGTTCTTTCTCTTGATCAACTCTAAGGTCTTGAGTTTGTAACATTAGAACTCAATTCCACTTCTGGAGACTGTCCAACACAGGACCCTCTCCCACTTACTCTCTCATCATTCTTGATGGAAAGACAGCACCATCTTTTGATGAAGAAGAATTGCCAGACCCTAGGTATAAGGGGTACATTAGTTAGGCAGGGGAAGTCTAACCATTTGACTGCATCAAAGTCCACTAGTGCATCTCAGACATATCATCTTGTGTGGATGTGTTATATAATTTTTCTTGTATTAGCCTTGTGCTACCAACCCCCTTGTGATCTGTCTACACAGAGGAACAGCAGTAGTTCTTAAAACACTGCTTAGAGTAGAATGGTCTTCTTAGACTAAAATTGTGATACAAATTAAATAGTCAGTAGTAGAAGTAGTCAGTAAGATGTGTAGGCAGGACAAGAAGAAGACCTGCTATCACATACCAAGATTTTTTCCTCAGAATATGAATCAGAGAGTAAAACCAGCACAGGTTCTGCTCTTCCTCTCTACATGCCATCACTACTATTATCATCACCAACATCAACTATACCCCCTTCTACAAGGTGAGTCAACCTGACTATTCTGCCATTATAAGGCAGCTCCAAGAACAGATTGTGGCACTAACAGTGCAGATAGGAGGAAGTGTGGGCAGAGTAACAGTGAGAATGGAGGTGGCAAGGCCACAAATGTTTGATGGAACCATGTCAAAGGTCTCAGGGCTTGTGATGGCATGTAAACTATATATAAAAATGAAAATGAGAGAGGCAGTAGTAGAGGAACAAATCCAGTGAATATTATTGTATGTGCAAGGAAGGTCAGCAGATGTCTGGAAGGAGAATGTCTTAAAGGATTTAGAGGAAGGAGAATTGAAATATGAATCTGTAGGGAAATTTTTGGCAGCTATCAAGAAGAAGTTTGGAGGAGAGGAGGAGTTGGTGGCAGAGTTGAGAAGATTAGAGTAAGAAAAAAGGACAATGGAAGAGTTTGTTCAAGAGTTCAGGAGAGCAGTGAGAGGGAGCAGATATAAAGAAAGGCCACTAATAGAAGAGTTCAAGAGGGGAATGAATGGGATGATTAGGAGAAAGTTGATGGAGGCAGAGAGGCCTCCCACAAGCATAAAGCAGTGGTATGAATGTACTACTAATTTAGACAGGTATTGGAGGGAAAGCAAGAGGGAAGAGGAAAGATTGAGGGGACAATAGGAACAGGAGAGACTAGCTCCTAGATAGCAGGAACAGTGAATGCCATGACCACAAGTATAGCAGAGAAAGCAGGAAACACCACCTCAGTGGGTGACAATAGGGCCTGCTCTGATGGAGGGAGTAGAGAGAACAGATGTGGTGGTGTTACAAAGAGAAGAAATTGCTCAAAGAAACCCCTATGCAATGAAAGTAGACAGAGGAAGAAACTGTTATGCCTGCAGAGGATTTGGGCACATGGCCCAACATTGTAGGAATAGGGGAGGAAGGGTCAGAATTGGGGATGAAAGAAGACTGGAGTATGGACAAAGGGGGAGAGAGGGAAGTAATGAATACAGAGACAATTTAAAAGAGGAGGAGAATCTAGAGTCTCTTGATTAGATTCTAACAATAGGTTTCATGTATTAACAAAAATAGAAGTTGGTACATCAGACTTAAAGGGAACTAAGAAGAAAGAAGTTGAAATAAGAAAAGCAAAAGGAGATGAAACATTAAGGGAGATAACAGTGAAAATAGGGCTAGAAAAGATAGACACATAGGAAGGGGTAATAGTAGAAGCATTGTTGGACAGTGGTGCAACAGGACTAGTGATGAGTTTGGAGTTTGCAAGGAAACAAGGATTTAAACTGAAAAAGATCAACAGGCCCATATATGTAAGGAATGTAGATAGTTCTTTCAACTAAGAGGGACCAATTGAGCATATGGTAGAGGTAAACATATATTATCAAGGACACAGAGAAAAGACAGAGATTGATGTGATAGGAGGACAGAAGTGGAGTGTAATTTTGGGAATGCTGTGGCTAGCACATCACAATTCTGAGATTGATTGAAAGACAGGAGAAGTAAAAATGACAAGGTGTCCAGAGGAATGTGGAAAGCAGTAGAGACCAAAGCAGGGGAAGTGAGGATGGCAGAAGCAAAAGAAAGAAGAGGCTAAAGAGGAGATAGGAAAGAAACAAGAGGAAAAGGCAGAAAAACAGAAAAAGAAGCAAGAAAAAACAATAGATATGAAGGAAGTGGCAGAGGAGTGGGAAATCTGAGATGAAGAAGAAGAGGTGGCAAGATCAGAAGAAGAAGCAAAGAAGTTGGTACCAGAGAAACTTCATAAGTGGATTAAGGTGTTTGGAAAGAAAGCAAGTGAAAGGATGCCAATAAGGAAAATATGGGATCATGCCATTGGCATGAAGGAAGTATTTGTGCCAAGGAAGGGAAAGGTGTACCTGTTGTCAAGGGAAGAAAGAGAGGAGGTGTGCAAGTTCATCAAGGAACAATTGAGGAAAGAGTATATTAGATTCTCAAAGTCACCTCAAACAGCACTGGTGTTCTTTGTAGGAAAGAAGGATGGAAAGAAGAGAATGGTGCAAGATTATTGGTATCTCAATGAGTGGACAGTGAAAAATAACTATCCACTACCACTCATCTTGGA
>Ga0157364_1002000_pt1 | contig 18349 bp, 6 predicted proteins | sample AttsexASBM2_FD_111476 | JGI IMG/M metagenome (GOLD analysis project Ga0157364, IMG submission 111476) | Fungus gardens microbial communities from leaf cutter ant in Ribeirão Preto, State of São Paulo, Brazil - Atta sexdens ASBM2 | ecosystem: Host-associated > Fungi > Mycelium > Unclassified ...
AAAAAAAAAAAAAAAAAAAAAAAAGACATTCGAATTCGGAATGTAAAAATATGCGTAAAAAGGACATTGAATTCCTCTGTGCAATCTCCTATAAAACGCTTAACGTCCTGCACTTTGGATTAGTTTAAAAAAAAAAAAAAGAAGAATGCATGTGGAATAAATCGAGTGAGCGACATTAAACCGCATGATAAACATGCCCGACGATTCAGAACGCTGATTTTCAACTCACAGTTTAAACGTATGTACTCGATTAAATAAACTCAATGAAATTATTTCGCAGAGATATAACGGGTAGCTTACTTTGCCCTGCATAATCAAGCGAATGGTCAGGGTGACCGAGGGATCATCATTTAACACCGGTTTGTTGTCCATGCCGTCCATTGCGTGATTGCGGATCTTGTGGCTTCGATTGGAGACCTTCTCGACGTTCGCGGAGGGGAAGGACGCGGAGGAGGGCAAGGACAGGGGAGAGGTTAGGCGAGTGATTTTGATTGGGGGAGTCTCGGGGGATGTGCTCCTCAAGCGCTCCCAGGTAGTCTCGGTCCTCGTACTAAAATCAGAAATATCTGGGTTACAAAACCATCACATGTACATACCTATTATTATTCTTTTTTTCTTTTTCACATACGCTTTTATATTTTGGCGGAAAGAACTGTTTTTAAAAAAAAAAACCCTTTGTATTTTTTAAAGATAAAGATCATTCGGATAATTCACACTATTGCGCAATTTATTCTTGCTAAATCGCTATTCAATTTTTATTTAATAATCTTTTTTATTACTTTTATTATTCGCCCTTTTACGTTTCGAACTATCGAAATGTCAACCTTTATTCAATCACAATCAATATATTATATTGATCATGATTGAAATGTTGTATAAATTGATAATGAAATTTATAGCATTAAATTTAATGCCATATAAAAGATTATATTATGGCGAAATTTATTTATCTGGGCGTTGAATTCACACAGAAATAAATGGAGTGAACTTCGGAATTAGCATAACAATAGCGCGCGGCCAATCAGCCGTCGAGGAATGGCGATTTCGGGAATGCGATACACCATTGTATTAACTTAGTGTGAGTCCGTTTGAGAATTACGGAACTATATTGAGTCTACATAGCATAATCAACTGGATCTGTTTTATGCACGAAGCGTCGTATTCCCCATGCTTCATTTATATTCATCAAATAAATTATTAAATTCATCAGTCTGCAATGCTTATTTCGAGCTGATTTCGAGTAATTTTTAACTCTCTAAGATTATTCAATATTGTAAAATATATTGATGAAGAGACGTAACGTAACGTAACGTTGGGCTTGACATCTCCTTTCCGCAAGCATAAAATATAGCATCATTCGTAACGCTTGTCGTAATAAGAATCGAGCGAAGAAAAACATCAATTTCCTGGTTCACGGTCAATCTCATTTTGACGCGATGCGCTTTCACTCGTTGAATCGGCCAACGAAAAGAAAATTTATTCTAGTATAAAAAAAAAAAAAGAAATGCTCGACTATTATTCACGGAATGCAACGTGATAGGGCTTTAAATCTTTATGCTGACGAGCACTACGTAAGGAAAAAATTTTTGAAATCTTGAATTCATTCTACAACTGCGTAGTTATAAAGTTATGCTCACAATATAAATTACAGTTCTATTTTAGCTATAATCACGACGCAACTAGCTGCTTCGTACTCGCTGCAATCTATAGTGTCATTACGGCTTAAGTGATAGTTGTAAGATTTCTTCTTTGTTTTTCCCTAATGGATTTCCGATCCACAAAGATAGGTCATAGTACTATATAGTTGCAGAAATTGATCAATTACAGTCGAATATGAATAGAATTCGACTGCGATTGGTCAATTCTTACAAATACAACCACTTACATACAACTACTTACACAATTATAGAATTATAGATTTTATATAAAAACATATATAGTATATTTACAGTACAAATTATTTTATAATTTATTCCATATCAAGGATATAAAATGCCAACACAGAAAAATAAGTAAAATATATACATGAGATGAAATATAAGGTATGTGATATATAAAAGTTTGGTAAGAAATTTGATTTCTTCGCACACGATGATGAAATAACAGACATAACATATTTGAGGAACAACTCGGCATCAAAAGGCACAAGATGTTCGCGAGCAATCGAACGGTGCATTCTGCGGTATTATTTTTCAGTCGGCTAACATTAATTATGGCTACTGCCGGTTGTTAGGCCGATCGATAGACCGTTGGAAACCTGGCAGAAAAGAGAAGTTCTCCTGAGATATTCCGTTCCCTCTCTAAAGGAAAGAGACATAATACCGCGCCCCTCCGTACCCCTTCTCTTCAATGGGGACCCCTACGACGCAACGTGAGACAGGTTTGCTCGATCGGTCCGTTACGAGCTACGCAGAACGCGTTTCTGGTTGTGCACATTTATTTCTCGCACGCACGCGCGCGTGAACCGGCGACGTGCCACTAAGAAAATTAATAGCGTTAAAAACTGTTCGTTTCTGATCGATAAAAAGCAGTGAAGAGATTCAAAGAATATCTGTTATAAAGTTCGTAATATCTGTTACCTTCGAGCGAATAGGATTTGTAGAATAATCTCACCTGAGAAATTTCATGCATTTTTTGAACAGTTACAGTTATTAATTTTGTATACACTGAAAAAAAAAATAGTCAATTTTAATAAATATTTAGTTCAATACTGCCAACTAAACATTTTCTTACAATAAATATATTTGTTCAGAAAAAAAAAAAAAAGATTGTTAAATTAAATTGACATTTCTTGTATCAAATAAATATTGTATATCTTTATATTTAATAAATATTTAGTTGACAGTTCAACTAAATATTTATTAAAATTGACTATATTTTTTTTCAGTAGTAACTGAGAAATAAAGTTACTTAGATCAATCAAGATATAACGCTTTGTTTAGAGTTATTGCGCACAAAGATGTAAAAAATTTGAATCCATTTACTGAATAAAAATAGAACAATTGAAATGAATTACGCGATATTTAACTAATAATAATCTATTAATAGTAGACTGGACAAGAGTTTACGTAAATAGCATTTTTACCAAGAAAATTGCTTCGACTATTAAATAAAGTTTTATTAAGTTCTTATCTTAATTTCCTACGCATATTTCCTTTCGCTGTGTAATAGAAAAAGCTTTGTAATTGTTGTAAAATTCTTGAATATGATCAGTCTATACATTTAGATCCAATGAGAAACTAAGAGGAAGATCAATTGTATTAAAGAATTTTAGATACAACATTTGCAAAGCTTTTTCTGCTGAACGCTATTACGACTAATGAGAATACAATAATATTAGACGATAATTGGATCTCTAGGAAAATTGCATGCATTTCTAAGGGTCCGTTCAGACTTGTAATCGATCTTCTGTACGATGTACAATTACATTTGAAAAACATCTTTTCATACTAAATTAAAAAAATTCTTTTACAAGATACGTCTCAAATGGAAAATTATGGATTTTGAACTACACGAGCATTGATTCTATTACATGATTCGAGTGTTTGCAGACTGATGGGTTTGTATAAATAAAGTACGGTACAAAGCGAAGGACTTAACATCGCTGATGGAGAGCTGCGATGTGTTTTCTAGGCTGCGTACGTTTATCGCGTTTCACGGACAGCTTTGTGCAAAAGTTTACTTGGCCACTTCGGTCCTAGGCAGAAGTTTCCAAGCGAGTTGCCGCTTAGAAACTTGCGACTTCCTACGTATTAGTTTTGCATCTACAAGTGCAACCAGATTTTCAGCATTTTTCAACCCAATTATATTCATTACAAGCCTGCGTATGCATATCTTGAAAAAAGAGAGAAAGAGAGGCGCAAGAAAAGTCTTTATCTTCCTATTTTATATTTTTATGTCAATCTTCCAATTTATCATTAGATTTTTTACGCGAGCTAACTTGTAACTCGATTATTTATATTAGAATATTTTATTCAATTTTGTACACTGAGAAAAATTTGAAAATGAATTAACAAGAAAAGTGGAAAATGAATTAACCAGAAGATTCTGATCATATTAATCAAAATTCTGGTAATCTCAAGTATAGTTAGTTATAAGACTTATCCAAAAAATTCTGACTTGTCCATTTTTAATTACACATAGAAAAATATTTTTCTACTGCTAAGAAAAGTAATTACTTAATTTACTTCTTTCCTTTTAAATAACGTTATCTTTGATAAAGAATATTTTCTTGAAAATAATCTTAAAATATACTTTTATTACAAATTTAAAAGAAGCCTCATTATTATGTATTCAAAATAAGAATTTATTTTCTTTTAAAAAATACTACAAAATTAATCAAAGAAACGACTTTATATAATAAGCATTGAATTTGTTTTAATTTAATAAATCTTGACTAAATTGAATTTACTTACTCCGATTCAGAATATATTTTGAATAAATTTGATGCTTGTAACGAACTTTGATGAAATTTGCGGAGTTTTTGAAATACTGTAAAACAAATAATTATTATCTCATTCTATAAAAGTGAAAATTGAACTAGTCTTGAGAAGAGTCAGAAAAAGAGCGGCTCAATTTTCAATCTCTAAGGATGAAATTTTAATCTTCGGAGAAATTAACTTAAGTTTTAGAGAGTATTTTTCTGTGTACAGAATTCTAATGCAACCAGACTCTTTTCTCAGTAGAGATTAAATATGAAAATGTTGTATCGAGCGTCGAACAAGAGCACTTTAGGAAATGAAGTACATTATCCTTCGTTATATCTCTAATCGGCCACGCAGGCAACTCGCCGCCGTCTCGCTCTATTGCGATGCGGTTAGACTGTGGAATTTAGTGCGATCTGCGTTCCGTTATACGTGCATTTAACATAAGTGGGATTTTAACATCATCTCGTCAAAAGGCCAATCACATAGGAGTGGAAATAATTGTTGTTACTCGACGCGTTCCTCACCGCAATTTATCGGAACCTCCGGAGTCCACGGGTCGTTGCACGCACAATTGTGAAATGGCCTGCAAACGAGCGGAGATCTATTCGCAATTTATTTGATATTATAAAACGTCTCGTGAGCCGTGGCATTTACAAATTCCCCTCTTTCAAATTTCCCCGAAAAAATTCAATAAATTCTTTACTCGTGCGAGATAAGAAACGAAATTAAGTGAAATTTTTCATTAAATCGTCACTGAAACTTCTCGATTTTTCACTCTTAAGAATTCTTTATGAGATAAGAATAAAAATACTGATAAACTCGATGTTGACGGAAAGCTCGCGGAATGAGATGTGTGTGTAAACGATCGATAAACGCGACAGTACGAAATTTTTCTGACGAAGCAGTACGATTTCAGAAAGATAAACGAGTTTTTATATAATTTATAAACCGGCTCTTAAATTATGAAGATCCTGTCATAAAGTACCGAACATTTCTGTCTTGTTAATCCGCAAAATAAGTAATTTAAGTTTGATTTATGTAATCTTTAATTCTTAATATAAATATATGTCGTATGATTGTGTCGATTTCAATTTCAATGTTTCATCATTTAATTTCTCGGATTTTCGTAAACCTATTCAATTTCAGATTTATATTTAATAAAACGAAAAAGATGGCTTTCAGTTTAAATCGCATAATACCGCTTGCCGTAACGAAAGCAAAATTAATTTTCTGGACACATAGCTACTGGTAGTATATCGTATTGTCATTTGATGCGAAATTCGAACCCCTCGAAAACTTCCACGTCATGTTTTAATAAAAGCATAAATAGCACTGGCAATATTGAGAGCCTTCCTTTTTTTTATGTTGTACGATCTAACAGACGTATTTCAAACGACGAATATCAGAAGACAAAAATTGAATTTGTCCATCCAATCATCAGAATGAAGCGATAACTCCGCTGATTCGCTTGAAATACAAATTTTTAAATTTTCATATAAAATATTTTATTTTTTTTTTTAGAAAATATCGAATATGTTCTGAAAGATATTTCTGCATCTTATGAGAATTTTGAACCACATAAAAGCATTTCAGCACGAAATACATAAATATACAATGTTCCTTCCCCTTTAATATTTTTCTAGACATAAACTAGTGTTTGAAGTATGGAACACTTTATATATTTCGATCCTTCGAATACGTGTAGTCCATTAACGTACGTGCGGGAATATAAATGCCTTACACATGTTGCACGCATATCGGGGCATATTCTGGACGCGTACTTCCTATCTAAACATTCGCGCGTCATAATTATTCGTTAATTAATCGGGAAATATTAGTATTGTACTAGTAATTATATTATTGCTATCAAATATTAATACGACAAACTACGAAAGCTATCGTTTACGTTACGTGCGCTAAATTTTCAGCATTGACAGTGAATTTTGGAACACCCGAAATATTGCTTCCGGCTGTTTTGTATGGTTTCCTATTTCTCGAATAATTGACAATCGTGATGCATGAATATTTAGAGTATTTACTAGACAGAAAGTACACGTCAAATATGCACCGAAATGTGAATAAATTTACAAAAATTTTTATGAACTGCCTGAAAAGCTAAAAATATCATCTCTTTTAATTACACACGATTGGATTATTCGTGTTCTGCATATTTGTTCTTCGAAAAATTAGATGCTTCAAATAATTAGTTATAACATTTATGTACAATTTTTAAAAAAATACACAACTTCTTTTAAATACTTTCTAGAGATATAAAGTACATGTAAGAATCTCTCATTTAATAATTTTAATGTATAGGATAAGGTGGTGCAATTTCAAACATGTATAATTCTGAACAAAATCAAATTTGAATCAAATTTTCGAAATTCAAATTTGATACCTCTGTCAAGGATTTCAGACGGAAAAAATCAAATTTAACTTCGAATATTGAGTTCAAATTTTAAATCTGTTTTTTAGTAGTTGAATTAGTATACAGTTTTAGAACTTAAAGTGAATACTTTTAGATCTTAAATGAGGTAGGTTTGATATTTGGCGAAAGTGAGAGAGTGTAGTACAGGAATAAAAAATAGATCTTTTATTTCGTATATAGTTGTACCATGTTCAAAATTGTATCAACTTACTCTATTTGTTAAAATAATAAAAATTAACTCGAACACGAATGATCGTAGCATCGCATGGTATCCAGCAAAATCTGGCTAGTCAATTCAAGGATAATTCCATTTTAAAACATTTTAGATAAAAATGGCTCTTCCAGAAGTTATCCATCAATAAATTAATTTTCATTCATTCGCGTAACATTAAACCTTTGTATTCTATACGAATGAATTAAAACACTAACAAATTTTGAAATATTATTCATTGCTTCATAAACAATATCAAACGAATATTCCATTCAACACAAACAATTTTTCTGTGTTCTATCTTTGACATTAAGTACAAATTTTCTGTTGGTAATTTATTGCATCTTTAAGAGAGAACATATACAAAACTTTTCTTTTCATTATTTTATCTTTTTTTACGCTCTAATTTTTTTTTAGATTAAAAGAATGATAAATTCCAGGCCAACCCTGAAATTTCAGGAATTTTCCAGACATTTTCCAGAATATATAAAATTCCAGTATTCAAGGATATTCAAAGATCGCTGGACACCATGTAAAGCAAGCCTGTCTAATTTAAACTCCGGAGCCAAAACGCAAAGCCATTGACGCAAAAAAATTCAATGCGGGTAAGATTTCAGAGACTGTAAAGTGTTAATACGTATCTGAGTGACATTTATCAACACTTCTTTGCGTTTTAGCTCCGGAGCAATTGGGCAAGGTTGATGTAGAGGACCGGAAAATCATCGTGTGTATTAAAAGATATATTTACGTCACTCGAAGAATGAGTCAAATTCATGAAAATGAGAATTGCAGCTGTCGTTAATATCGACAATCATTTCCTTTCGAATCGTAGTCTAGTGAATATCCTGATAAACATTTTTAACAGCTTATCGTCGTTCAAAGTCTCGTCTCGTTACCGTCTCGTCGAGTCATTCGAGTCATTGGTCCTTTTCCGGCGTCGCGCTCTCACGACGGATCGGAGAATCGTGGATCCGACAACGTTATCCAGTGCAGCGCTAAAAGCGAGCGATTTTTTTGCTCCGGATCGGACGTGCGATGCGGATAAGAAAACACGCGGCATTGTTCGCACGCCGGGGAGCGTGTATCGAGCGCGTGGAAAAAGGCACGCAGATGCATGCTGAGAGTCGTCGACCAGAAGCGGTACAGTCGTGACAGTAAGTTAAGGTTGGAGCAGTCCGTTTTATCTCGTCTTCTCCTTCTCCTTCTAGAATGATGCCCGATCGGTGGCGACGGCCGTCGGCATCGACTAATCCCGTTCGAATTCTCTTTCTTCTCTCTCTCTCTCTCTCTCTCTCTCTCTCTCTCTCTCTTTGTTTTTAACTTTCGGAGAAAAGCTATACTGTGACTCAAACTTTTATTCTAGATATGTGACCATACGTTCTTTATCACAAAAGACTATCCTTCAGGTAGCTGTCCATTTATCTATTTTTTTTTAAACTTACTTTTGTGTATTCACAATAATAACTTATTGTTGAATTTTCAAATGTACGGTCCAATAAGATTCTTAAGCCTACAATGTGCTTCTACAATGTGCTCTTTGTTTTCCTGTTTCTTGTTTTTTACTTTTTGTTTTTGCAACGTTTTATCGACAATTGTATTTCTTGCTACGTATTTTTTGTTTCTTTCGAAGTTCGTTAACTCTTATCTTAGGAAATATAAAATAAAAAACCGAATAAGAAGCAAAATGACAAGATGTAAATAATAGCAAAAAGTAAGAAACTGGAAACAAAAACACATTGTAGAACAGACTTTATAGTTTACTTTTGTGTCCCTCAATTTAATGATATTACGGGAAATTCCTTTCTAACTAGCATTTCAATGTCTAATGTACTAATATCTAGTTAAAATAAATTTTTAATTCAAATAGAATAATAAAGTCACAACATCAAAATGAGTCGAAGTAACTTTTACTAATCAAATCATAGTTATTTTGATGTTACGATGACTTGTGCTTTACTTGGGAATTAACTCAAGTATACTGTGCAAGAATTCAAAAATAAATACTCAGACGTCTGAGTCACATACTAGTTTAGAAATATTTAGATATGAAGCCCTAAAATTTTCAGGTTGCCTCCTTTTTTTTTTTAAGAAAATATGATCACGATATCTCTATTCTTTTTAACTGAACTTCTTGCATAACTCATCTCTTTCCTTTTTTTCTTTTTACATTGGAGAGAAAAAGAGAAAATTAACTGTGCAAGAAGTTCAGCTAATATCCATTTTTATCAATATAATTTAATTTTATTATCTTGATTCAACTAACTTCATTTTTTTTTAAGAATTAGAAAAAGACGAAGAGGAAGTTCGGAAACAATGATTAATCGACATTGGTAAAAATGGACATAAAAAGCAGATTCAGATCAGGAACGTATTCTCTAAAAATCGCATACAGAAATACATGAAAATACAGTATATGTTACGTATATTATAGATTTTCCTAGTATTTCCACGATATTTTTCGAGAATAAGTTCAGATTCGACGAGAAAAAAATCGAACAACACGGAAATTGAGATGTCGGAGAGTTTATATTTGCAATCTCCCAGATTTAAATCGAATCGTCGATACGATCCCCAGCTCGAGAACACCGGTTACATCGACAACGTTTAATCCGGAGTAATCTCGGACTCGTTCGCCGTTTCGTATATATTACGAACATGTAGTCGTGAAAACGATAATCACTAACCGCGAGAAGGTTGGGTTAGCCGAAAATCGCGATACAGTTCGGCGGCAGGTGCTGGTTTAGCAACGACGTCGGTTGGGCAACAACCACATCTCTCCCACCCCTTTCCGGCCGGACGATATGATACAATACAATACGATTGCGACGCGAGGAACGAGCCGGGAACGAGAGAAGGCGGGCCGCTGGCGTGGCGATTAATCCGGATTGACGGTGCAGTGAAATGCAACTAAGGCTTCGACGCAACCGATTGTTCGATCTGGCGGCGCCCGTCGTTCCCGCCGTCTCGTATCGACTGCTCGGCACGGCCGACGGTAGTCGGCAAGCGCCCTAAGAGACACGAGCCGTCGCGCTCATTCGACTGCGTTCGGACTTCGGACGTGCGGAGAGCATGCGAGAGCACGAGACGGAGCTACGTACGTCGCGTCGATACTCAATACTCACTCGCGCGATCCGGCGCATCGAAGAGAACGAGAAAGATTATCGTCGTTATCAACAGCTCGCATGGCGCGTGCCGGCAAGACTCGTCGTCGCCTTTAATCCGACGCCATGCGAAAAGAGAATGAGAGAGGAAGAAAACGAAAAAGAGAGAGCTCGAACGAAACGTAGAAATTAAATTTTTTTTTTTCTAAGAACAACAGACGAAATTCCCCTTTGTGATACATCCGCGTGTCTCCTTTCTCCACGAACACGTTCGACTTCCGTTTTCCATCGCTATCCTCGAGATTCGGCTCACAAGAATGCGTATGTGCAGCTCGTGGCTAATATCAGAGTCGAGGACATGCCGGCATGTCCGGTATGATGGCGCACGGAACAGCTCTCCGTCGAGAGCGTCCTCCTCTTCCTCCTCGTCGCCATCGTCGTTGTAATCGTCGTCGTCGTTGTAATTATCATCGTCATCATCGTCATCATCGTCATCGTCGTAACAGTCGTGGTCGCGTTCGGTCGCATTGCCTTTCGAACGGGGACGCGGGGCGCGGTCGTGCAACGCGCGGGGGAGGGTAGAATTATTCCTAACGATTTACCTAAAATGCACACTATTCAGTCATCGGGGGGGGAGGTACAGGCGGCCTCCTCATCGATGCACACTGCACTCGGAAGCGCGGGGGAGAAGGGCGCGGCGGAGAGAGGAAGAGAAAAAACACTACACTACGCGGCACTGCGAAACTGGCACCACCTCGACGGAACGCGGTCCTCGTTCTTTTGCCTCCGGCCTATCCACCGCTCGCTTCCGACGATGCGCAGCGCTACCGTGCGTCGCGTCGCGTCTACGTCGTCGTGCCGTGACGGTGGCGCCACCGCGCCGCGCATGCTCCTACCTGCTCTTGCCAATCTTCTGCGCATCCCGACTGCGCAGACTACTCGACGGCGGGACATTCAAACGGCGCGTGGGGCGGATTACGGCTCGATTTGCGAAAATGAGAACGTTCAGTATCTAGAAATATCGCACGCTTTTCTTCTTATGGATTATTTCGTTCTCAGTGTAATCCGCGAGAAACCCGGGAGAAGGGAACGCACGTGTTTACGAGGCAGAAAAAGTTTCGAGATTGAGAAACAAAAATGATTTGTCTTCTCCAAGGAAAATATCACTCTCTAAACTTGTTCTGTGGAATTGTAGAAATTAAAGTATCACAGTAAGATTTAAATGTAATTAAGTATAATTAATAATCAGTAATCGATTGTCTTATTTATAAGGTTACTTTATTAAATGGAGACATAAAATCCCGAGATAAATTTTTTATATATAATTATATATAATTATGTATAAAATGTCCATTTATGTAACATTTTTTTCCGGAGTAATATTCTTGAGATTAATACTATTTTTAAAATATTAAAATAGAATGGAAAAGATTATCAACGCATTGTGAACAAGAAATTATTTAATTTAAAATTTTTTTTCAAGTTGGTTATATACAAACATTTGAAAAGATTTTTTCTACAAGTTCTCACAAAGTTTATAATTAACAATGACTCACCGCATAATAATTTGCAGGTAATTAAAAGGTTAGAGAGATAATAGAAGCAATTGTATATAGTATTTTATTATTAAAAGCGTAACAATATTTTTATAATTCATGTTTTAATATTCCACTTTGTTTTACTTAAATCTAATTATCGTACTTGCGTCCATCGTTTCACGTTACTTCTATTACTGGATTATCTCGCGTGTTCCAAACAATTCGGTCAAACGCATTGTACGCTGCTAATTGTTTCGTATGCCCACGCCACATTACCCGCGAATGGATCTAGCTGACGTCCAACGAAAACTCGATTACCACGTTTTTCAACTCGTTCTCTCTAGTAATTCAACTTTCCTCCGGACTTGAAGGACGGTCGGTTAAATAGATCATTCGCCGAAGGCGTAAAAGTGAATGTTATCGAATCAAACTTAATAATGAAAGGGAGAATAACTCAAAGAACGACACATTAACGGAAACAACGTGAAATAATCTTGGCAACAGATTCTTTTCTTCTATCGACAAACCGTGTGAAGTATTTTTCCACAAAGATAAACGCAAGAATGTTTCAAAATACAGGAAGAAAATTCTTCCTTACGTTGGCCTCGAACATTTAAAGAGAAAGTTCAAAACAAACAAAAAGATTTCAAATCAATTATTTTGTTTAAAGCGCGAGCAGTAACGATGAAAAAAAATTTTCATTTTAGGCAAAAATAAACTTTTTGTTTTTATTTCGAACGAATCGTTTGCATCTCTACTGCAAGTGTTTTTGTTGCAAACGAAATCGCTTTCGCCTGTATATTCCATACAAAGCGATTTTACTTAAACCCAAAACTTGATTTTCCTGATTTAGCTTGTTTCGTATTCAAAAGTTATCATGCTTAAAAAAGCAAGCGTAGTAATTTCTCAGCATAAACATGCGAGGTCAAGGGATCAAAGAAGACGCGGCACGCGTTTCCATCGCTAATCTAGTTTTGGTAACTGAATTTGCAACGTTTATCTAAGAAGAAAAATCTTCTTTTTCATGAGAAATTAAATACAAACGCTGGATATCTTGCTCTCTGTAACTCCCGAACGGCCATTACGATTACAATGATATGCCACGGATACTGATACCAAAAATTTAATTATCATTTTATGCGGCATAGGAAGCAATTATTGGAAATTTAATTTACGATCGTGAAAAGAATTTTCCTAAGAAACGACGATAACCACTATTACTTCAACATCGTTATGTGAAAGAACGAGCTCATTAGAATCCCTTTTACATGATTACCTATTTTCGCTGAATATGCATTCTTTTTGTTTCTCCAACGCGAGTCAAATAAAATTCATGTGAATTTGTGAAGGTTGTTATAAAAGCATGAGAAAATGTTACAGCATTTTACGTGAAAAAACTATCGAGAAACATTTTTATTTGTTGTAAACTTCTGCCGTTTATAACTAAGCTGTATTTAATAATTGCATTTAATAACTAAACAACGTAATTAAAATTCTAAAAAAAGTCTATTTGAAATTAAACGAAATATAAACGTTAAATTGTATGCGCGCGTGGGTATATTTGAGCGTTTTAATTAATTTGCTAAATAATATGTAAGACGAGAAATGTAAATAGACTTGTTTATTGTTCAAATTAGTGCCAACGAAACAGATATTAAATTTTTCGTTATTAATTTTCTTAATAAATTAAAAAGAATATTGACTAATTATTTTTAATAGATATGAATTGTTGGTTTTTTTTTTTTTAAGAAATGTGTGCTTCTGAAATAAAGTTTTTAATTTTGAATCTACATCGCTGAGAGGAACTTATATCTCTATTAAGAGGCATTCGTGAAATGTTCGTTTTATTGACAAATTTCGAATAAATACGCGCTTATTTCTGTACATGTTTCCCTCAAATTTCACACAGAAATATCATGTCATAAAAAAGCAGCAATCTGTTTCGATATGAGCGATCAATATTACACGGTTAATCGAGAACATCCCCTGTGCAAATATTAATATAGATATAAATCAATTTACGGCGCGTTCTGTAACAGATGTGTACGAGTCGCAAATGAAATAGTATTCAGTAAGCCAGAAAGAGTTGCTATTGTTAACAATCTGGGCCAATTATGGCGTAATCTCGAGTTCTTTGAATGTGCTGATTCGCACAGGAAAAAAAACTGATAGATCGAAGCAAGCAACCGTCTGTGTTGCATACTTCAGCAGAACAGAGAAGAAATAATTACTGAGGCAAGATTGACTAGAGTGCGCGATTTCATTTTGTTAATTGGCCAAAGCTAAGAGCATGGCGATGCACTAATGAAGATCCCCATAAGAACATCGTTTGCATCGACAAAGCTCTCTTTGCAAATGTTTACATAATCGGTAGAATAGGACTACGTAAACGCCAGCATGAATAATTTATTTTATTACTGGCGGGCAATTCAAAGTAATGCTCGTAAATGTAAGTGCTTCATAAAAGCAAAGAAGAAACCCAAGTGACGTCGATGCAAGCGAGATTGGTCATGAAAACCGAATTGTTAGATTTGTTCTGTATTAAATTGTGCTGTATCCCAAATTGATTTTTATTTCACATCGATTTAAAAGAATGAACCGAATTGAACGTTGAAAAAAAGGAAGGAAATTATGAAATAATTCTTATTTTATTCAGAATCTTTTCTCAAATTGAATATTAATTGCATACTTTAATCGATACATCTAAATTATTTCAAGTCGTTTGACCTGTTATAAGACTTTACATCAATTATATGGTGATATTAGATGAGATTCTTTTCTTGATTCTGCGCTTCGAATACATAATTTAATCAAAGAACAGAAAGTTTATCAATTAATAATTAAAAAATGACAAATATCTTATGAAAATAAATGCTTTTATTTAATTTATTTTTTTTCCCCTGCGTCTTCTTTTCTCTCTCTCTCTCTTTCTGTCTCTCTTTCCGTGTTCTCGCATAGTCACTGCTCTATCCATTACGCAATTAAGCGCCTTAGAGGATTACGGAATGAGTTAGGTGACTTGAAGAAACTCGCTAACATTATACAATTATTTAGTGAACTAGGTGGATATATCGTATTTCTGTCAGAAAAGGTCATCGCTGATGATCAAACGTCTAATGGAGTTTCCTGCGACCGAGAAAGGGTGAAAGTATTGCGCAGGCGACGTTATTGGGTTTCAAGTTTCACTCGAAGAGATTCCATCGTTAGATGCTTAAAACGTTTGTCTAACTAGCGTCTCATAGGGAATTTATCTACTTGAAATGTAAACTAAGTTCGAATCGAAACTCACAGAACTGCGCGCGTTGAAAGAAGATTAATCCCATCAGTTTAAATTTGGTTCAAGTTTCGCCCATTGGTACTCAGAACGAAATTATTCTTTCCATCCTTTATCCATCCCGTTTCTCTGACACTAATCTACAGGCTTGAGAATTTTTAACAGAATTCTTTAGAAGAAGGTGATCGTCGATGCTTGTAAAATATCTTTTTGCAAAATATCTTCTGTAATTTGCCTTGCAAAATATTTATACTGAGGATTAGGTGTCAGTGACAAGCGTTGCAAGAGTTATGAGTGAGATCACGATGTGACGTTAGAGGATGCAGACGACGCCTTCGGTCTCAGACGAGGCTGAAAGAGACTTTAGGGTTGACGGAAATGAGGCACCGCTCGGTGTCGCGATAAGATTTCGACGTGAACGTAGTTCGAAGGTAATTCCCCTTCCGTAAAAATGGAGGAACACGGTGTCGAGATAAGCCGCGCGATTATTGAATTTCTTTATGCATGGTTGTTGGGATTCTAGATAATAAATTGTACCTTAGAAATAAATGTATTTTTAGTTCTTTTGTTCTTTTTTCTTTAATCTCTTCTCTTTTATTCTTCTCTTTTATTACTCTATAAATATATTCCATAATTTCGTTTAAAGAGAGAAAGAAATTAGAGGATGCAAACACAAGGACAGATCCACAATCGGCATTTAAATTTTTAATAGTGCCAAAAAGGATGACCTAAATTTTTTGTTAATTGACATAAATTTAAGGATTAAATAATTGATCGTAAAGTCCTCAGTGAAAATATTTATTGAGAATTCAGAAACTAATTCACAATAAGGGAAAGAGGGTTTTCAAAGCTTATTTTTCGATACGCATGAGCTGTCTCAAAGCGATTTAGCGAAAACGACAGTCATTGTTTTGTTTCCATTCGTGCGATTAATCGCAATGGTGCGGTGATATCGTTGGGACACGCACAGAGGAAAGAGAGGAACTACGAAGTCTCTTTCATTCCGGGGACCTATTATTCTTTGGTCTCCGCTCTTTCGTCTTTCTTGTTTCTATTCTCCTCTTATTTTGTTTTGTTTTGTTCTTGCTTGATCCCTTCGTTCCTCATTTCAGTGTACGTTCACCAAACCTTGTTCCACCCTCTGTTACTTTGACCAAACAGAGTTAGTTTAACCAAGCTCGTTGTGTGGAACAAACCTTTCGTGATGTCATCTCGATCCATCTTTGTCGCAAGTGCTTCTAATGAATTTTAAATTATCCAGTAACTGAGTTAATAGTCGCAGTTATTGTCATTATATAACATGATCTAATTCTGGAAGAATTAAAACTGATAAACTGATATAACGGTCTCTTATTTATGTTAAATGCGTAATATGGACAAGTCTGGCGAGGAATAAAGATACCTATTCGGTAAAGCCTCAATAGATTTTGCGACGACAGTGCTATAATTTCATGCTGGTTACCATCGAATCTTTTTAGATAATCCGGGAGGTAATCTAACATCTCTCTTTTAAAGGTTTGCCGCGTTCTCTTGCATGAACGAGCAGATCCGTAATTGGACGAAACCCATTGCCTGGATATGATGGATCCTGCGGGTTCTAGTCCGACGATTATTAATATCGCGGTCATCGAAATTGATTCGTTACCGGGAGCCAATGATGTCGTCATACAAAACAACCGCATGTATACCTTTCTATATCTGTCTCCTAAACTGTCAAGCTATTTCTTTCGCGTATCATCATTATATAAATTGACCTCGAATGCAGCATTAATTCTAAGATACCTTATCGGAAACTGTAATATATTGAAGGGTAATATATTTAAGGCCGAAATTTATAGTCTATTCTTATTTTAAAACAGTCTTATGTAATGGCTTAAGATATTTTAATAATATGGCTCTATGATTTATTAAATTTTAAAACAGTTTTAAACATAAAAATAAGTTATAAATATTGACTAAAAACGATACCATAATCGTTATTGAGTGCTACATTATCGATTAAAATTGTCCAAACTGATATGATGATCCGCGTTAACGATTAAATTTCATCGTTCATATCGATTTTCCAGAACAAATTGGTGTTCGGGAAACCGCAACGAAATCAAGCGCCATCCATTCGAAATGAAGCATAAAATTGTTCACGTTGTTTGTCAATGATTTGATGATTGCGGAAGTTTAATTTAGCCCATTAAGTACATGCATATGCATGCTGAATGCAATGAAATACAATGTAACTACTCTTATACATGTAGATGTGGGAAAGAGGGATTTAACGAAGATACCTGCTTCGATATTCCATTCGAAATTCGATATCTAACGTTTATATTTGAAGGTACTCTTAGTTGATTCTTAAGACAGTTTGAGTATAATCTTAAGATGTCATGAGAGCCGTACTGTTAGCTTCTTGTTGATTTAGACGGTCTTGAAATAAGCATGAATACCGGCTTTAGAGTAATCGGAAAAGTATTAAATTAATTCTTATATGATTCGGTACTATCCTGGGTAGACCAAGTCTAACCGATTTCTGTTCGTATATAATTTCTTGCAAGTTCAAATTATATAGTACAAATTATATAGTACGAATTAAATTATATAGTACATTTTATTACTTTTCAAAATGAACTTAAACATTTGTTTTAGAAAGTTGAAAATATGTTCGTGATTTTTAGAGATTTTTTGAAAATAGGTGAAAAAATGGATACAGATTCAAAATACCCAGAATTGTACCGAAAGATCGTTTTATGTCTCGTATCGTAAAGATTAAGCAGCATGTATGGATCTAAAAATATAAGTATAATATATTTTATCTTCAAGCATTTACGTTACATAGTTTCCATAATAGTTGACCTCCTTGCTCGTTTTCTCTTCCACAAACCTCTCCGTAGCCAATTCCTCATTGAAATAATTAAAATGCATTTATTCCCGTTGTGCTGTTCTATTCGGGATGATAATTGACATCGACTGTTATCGTCGCGTTAACGCCGTCGAAAGTTCACCTTGGATATGAAAGTTTGCGGGATAACTTGCTGCATTTAATTGCAAATTTTCCTAGTTAGCGCCAACGCTGTCTGTCGTCTGATGCGCAATCTTGCGAAATTCGATCAAGAGCATAATTCGCTAACTACACAAATGTGATGAAGAGAGAGAACTCTCTCTTTATTAGAATAAGTTATATAATTTACACACAACTTGTAAGAATTGAAGAGCTCATAAACAAGATTTTGATCGGAAAGATGCTGATGTCGTTCTGATCAATATTCGATATTATCATCTGATGTTGAATGCTGGAATGTAGAAAAAACTCGAAAATGTATTATTAACGTGAAAAAAGCGGATAGAATACATATATATATATATATGTGTGTGTGTG
>Ga0157364_1002001_pt1 | contig 18348 bp, 10 predicted proteins | sample AttsexASBM2_FD_111476 | JGI IMG/M metagenome (GOLD analysis project Ga0157364, IMG submission 111476) | Fungus gardens microbial communities from leaf cutter ant in Ribeirão Preto, State of São Paulo, Brazil - Atta sexdens ASBM2 | ecosystem: Host-associated > Fungi > Mycelium > Unclassified ...
CAGTTTCAGTCAAATCATAAGTGTTGAAGCATAGATCTTTGCATAAACCACAAGAGAATTCTTCATTTCATAAAAAGGAAGGAAATGAAGAATTTGATTAGTTCATTTTCTTACACAGAAAAAAAGATTTCTTTAAATTCAACAAATTTTATTAAATCCAATGAGTGTATTTATTGGAAATCCAATCGATGTTTAAATTAAGAAACGTGATAATCGTTTAACTTTTTAAATAATACATGTCTCACTTAAAACTAAATATATTCTCGGAAAGAAATATTTTATTCATAGAATTTTATTCTCGGAAAGAAATATTTTATTTCATAGAATAGTATTTAGCATAATCAATGAAAATATTATTTTATTAAAAAATATTACTCTAAATAATCATGTTTTCTTTCCAAACAATACAGTTTCAAAATATTGATATTAAAAAAAAGATAATGTTTCATTTAAAATTAAATTGTTTCATTGAAATGAATGTAAGTTAAACAAATAGAAATCTCGAATGTAAAGAAATTTGTATATGCATTATGTGTTACGTTATGCAAGATTGTGCTCTCGTCCTAATCCTGATTAGGAGCATGAACGATGCGTTTCGATGCGTGTGCAGAATCTTCGGGAAAGAGCTAGTTGCGGTTGATTAGTAGCTGTTGCGAACAGCACACACCATGTTCGACTTAACAAAGGCCTAATGATCCAATTAAAAGGAGATTGCCCCGATTGGAAACTGGCTGGAATCTGATCAAAATCGCTCGCGGTAACGATCAGGGATGCCCTGATACAGTTTCCGAGCCTGTAATACATCCGTAATTTGCCTCTGGGTATCTGGCAGCTATCGACATAGTTTATCCGCGTTGCTTGTGAAACAACTACGATACGGTCAGCTGCGCGAATGTACGCTTCGCGCAAAGGTATTTCTGTCGAGAGTCGTGGATTTTTCTCTCCGGCAGGCTTTAACTTTATCTCGCGGCGTTTCGTCAGTCCGCTATTAAGCGACCCTATCGCTGAGTCCTTCATCTAATCCCATGAGGATTATAGTATAAGTGAATCTAGCACGCGCGCGTTTAGCTCTTTATCTTACGATTTCACGCGCGCTTCATACCATCGTAATGCAAGTTTATCACTCCCGCGAAGCTACATATGTGGACGCAAATTCTGTGGTTTCACACACGAGAAAGAGGATTAAAATTTGAGAGGTCGAAACATTCGGCGAAACATTCGCAGTCCCACCATTCTCCCGATTCACCTACAGCGGTCAATTACGCAAAATACTGGTCGTTAAAGTATTCCGGATCAGCTTCCTTTTTTTCCTGCTCGCTTCAGCGAACAGATTAATTGCGATCTGATGGTTTCGCAATGACGCCAATCGTGTCATCCATGTGGACATGTAACACACGTTCGCCCATGCTCCGCACGCGGATCCTTTAATGATCCACGAGAAATAATCAAGTTGCTCGAATCACAGCGCACGCACAAAGTAGCTGACGAAGGCTGGTCGGCGAGATTTGATTTCGCTTGACTCGCACAGATTCACCTGCTGAATGTGCAAAGAGCAAAGAGTCAGACATAATTATCGCGTTTTGCTCGCGGCGAGTAAAATCGCGCTGCTGTGAAACGCGCGATATCGAAAATCGAGTAACGATACATCCAATCTGCCTTACGTTCAAAGTCCTAAATTTCCCAGACTTGGCGCGACGTGAGTCGCTTTCGCTTAATGAATTCCGTTAATTAAACTTGCGACTCTCATAGTCGCGAGCAATGAGATGTGGAAAATGTGTTCTGTATTGGTTCTTGACAGTGTAACTACGACGACTCGTTTTGAAGATTTGTCACGAAATTACAAACTTTTCAAAAATTAATTACTTATAAAATCATTGTGCAAAATAAAAATCTAATTTCTCTTATTAATACTAGAATCATCGACATTGGGCACCTGCTCACCAATTTGTTTTCTATTATTATTTTCGTTTATTTTGATATTATTATTTGCATTATTTGAGAGCATTATTAAAATATTTTCGATATTTTGCAATTACATAAAAACAAAATATTATCATTCGATTCAACAATCGCATTCCACTCTGTTCAATTAATCCCATTACACACAAAATAACGTAATTGCATAAGCATAGTAACAGTCTCTGTTTTTCAATTGTATCTCAGTCTTAATATGCAACTCACATTGAGAATGTACAATAAGTGCCATATTGGCTTCGACAGTTTAAAAGATATTAAATAAAAATAAAATATTTGAATATAAAAAATGAATTAATGTTTTTAACCAACTTAACTTTTAAAATAATAAAAATTCAAGGAAAGTCATTAACCAATACAAAAATTTATAGAATATACATAAAAATTATAAATGTCAGCGAGGTCAAATAACATCATTGGCAATTCTACATAGTATTACCTAAATTATTTTTACTTCTTCGCTCAAAAAAGTTTCATTCACTCTCATTTCCGTGTCATTCGATTTGAGAACTTTTAGAATTTCATCCATGAATATTTTTTTCTTCCTCAATTAAAAGGAGGAAGAGGAAGCATGAAATCGGACTACGAGAATTCTATTTTCACGAAGAAGGTAGACAGTTTGTTTTCTAGCTATAAGTCGGTTTTGTACGCGGCGTAGAGGTTTGAAGAATTTTGCCGACCGCTACACTCCACCATGTCTGTCGCTGCACTTTACTCGAGAAGCTTTCGATTCGAGTGGAAATTCAATCAAGGGTCGCTGAGTGTAGCGAATAACGAGTTTCGATGAAATTACCACACCTTTTTGTGTACCGTCCAGGCAGTCCGGTTGCCAGTACCGTTGAGTTGCATAAGGTCGTTGCATACTGGCTAAATCGATAACGCACATTGTGCGCGCATAATCCCGTTTACTGTGATAAAATTCACCATACATGTTTACGTATTATTATGCGTATGCGTATCATGTAAAGAGCAATAAAGCGCGTCACACACGCCGTCGCTTGCCTGTCGTGCATTCTATATCCGATTTAACGGAGTATTATATTTAACGTTATTATTAACGAAAATGTTCGCAATTTAATGCCTCGCTGCCTTTCGCAAGAACGTATATAATTCTAATAAACAATTTGACGTTAACAAAATAAATTACATATATTCGCAGCAAAATTCTTCAGACATGTTCTTTTATTTAATCAAGAATTTACTTCTTTGGAGATAAGTTTTGTGTAAATATGATGGTTCTCTTTAATTAACAATATGAAAAACACAATATAAATGAAATAATAACGAGAAAAGTGCAAGTTCTTTTGTAGCTAATTCGTAGTTAGTTTTCCTAACAAATATATACACATATATATATATATATATATATATATATATATATATATATTACATATATTCACTTTTATTCAAAATGCACGTAATCTACATCCGTCAATTATGGTTTCATAATTTTTCTCAGCTCAAAAACATTTGATATTTACTTAGGTAATATGGAAAGAACGATTTTAGAACCAGAAGAAACCTAAAGTATGATTAATGAAGTAGGTAAAATTTTAGCTACATATAAATTTAAAAATAATTTTATTAACGATCAAAATAATTATGTAAGATGCCCAAGTTATTTATTAATATCAAAAATTCTTCAAATCAACAAATTTGTGAGATTATTATTATTTCAGTTGATTGTGCAAGTTCCGAAAATAATTGGCGCGCAGTCATATATTTTAAGTAAATAATTAAATAATAAATAAATTATATATAAAATTATTATTCCAACATCTATAAATTTTAATCGTAGTTGACACTTCTTCTTACTTAGTTAATCAAAAATTTTTTAATCTTATGCGTGAGTGTCCTACATAATTATTTTGATAGCACACACAAACCAACAAAATTCAGATTTAAATACAGCTAAATTTTAGATAAAAGTTCTTTTTATACATATATTACGTCTTTTTGTGTAATACTAAACGCAGAAAAGATTAGCGTGGCGTGTAAAGATGACAAGCAAAATTATGAAGATAGTTTTCCATATTTAAAAAAAAAAGTGCTTTCTTTATCTCTGAAGAGACAATCTGTGTTGATTCAAACTAAACAGTGGTACATATCTTCCTTAGCAAGTCGAAAATCTATAAGGGAGCTTGAAGGAGAAAAATAAGAAACAGAAGAAGAAAAAAAAGAAGATCTTGCCGACGATTTACAGATATCAGAAGTCAGCCAGTTTGGCGCAGATGGTCCTTAACATAAATTCGCGGAGGCGCCGTCGCCGCCGCGCCGCCGTCGGCGGAAAGTGCCGAGAGCGAATAGCATAATTCCTGCGAGCAAGACTGCATACGTACACGCGCGTGCGCTTATTTAAGCGAAGTTTAAGCGACGCGGTCGGCCCTTGCTCGCGGCTGCACCTGCTCGTAATTGTCCTGATATTTGCTTCTCGTGCGCCTTGCCCCGTCCTCTAGGAGTTCTCGCCGCGACCCATCTGGAGCTTATTTATTAATCGGCTCTAAATTCCAGCGTGAAAGTGCATCCCGCCGAGCGGCGTGGTTGCACATATAACACAAACGCACGGAACTACGGAACGCGAAAGTTGAGCGTTTAGGATACGATCTAGTATCAAATCCATCGAACGATGTGACAGCGATCGTGCGGTTGAATCGAGATAACATTTTCATGAATGGGAACACGTTCGTTCACATAGAAAAAAAAAGATCTATTCTGCGAAATTAAACTGCCGAGAGAGCAAAGAATCCTAATTATTGCTCGGATGAATTACATTCTTGTTAATTACAATATCACATTCCCCTGTGTTTCTAAATACTGCAAAATCGCGACCGATAAATTTTGACGGAGCGTTTTGCGAGATCACGATCGTTTGCGTTTAGCCAGCGATTTTTGATCCTCGTCGGAAATCGGTCCGATATGTAGAGATAGCGCAGAGAACGTGCAACAGCCAAGATAAAGCGGGATGGTTTCGAGGCGAATCAATTTTGATTCAGGTAGATTCGTATTGATAAGTTCGAACATGTACCACAGCTCCCGTGAATGATGGCGATGGGAAATAGGTCGCCACGCCGCGTGTATCAATATCGTTCACTTGCAAAACGTATTCAAGGTACCGTTTTTGTTCGGGAGAATTATTTTCGGGTGAGATGTATATACTGCATACGGTTATCCGAGGCATCCAACAACTTCCCTTCGGACGCAGGGTCTCTGACAAATTTTGAATCAATTCCTGTCTGACAAAAATTTGATAGCAATCGTTTATCGCGATTTTTTGCAGCCTTAAAAAAAAATCTCTGTTACTTTATGAAACGCGGTGACTCGAAAAAAAATTTAATGATAATATCCCTCGCAAATGCACACAAAAACGTGAAAATTTTTAATAATGATAATAGCCCATGTAATTTTAGAGATAAGTTTTACAAAGCAGTTAAATAATTTTGCACTTTACGTTTAATTGTAATATTAAGACTTAATTATTATTAGTCACGATGTTGTTGTTCTAATTGTAATATACTAATAATAATAATAATAATAATAATAATATTGTAAATTATGTATACAATCAAATTACAGCGTGGCATTTTATGAAGGCAAAATACTGTAAATGTAGAAATATGATAATAACGCTCTAAATATTATAGATATGTTTTATGAAAGTAATAATTCTGTACTTTTTTAATTTCATATTTAACTGTAAGCACTTTTTAATTTCATATTTAACTAAGCATTATACAGCATTATATTTTTGTTCTTTATATTTTAAAATCCTATTTATAATTCAAATACACGATATTTCGAAACATTAGTATGTTATGTATGCCGTAAAAACGTATTTAACGATAATATTCTACATAATTTCACAAATCTAAACAATTATTATAATAATTTTACATTTTTCGTAACATATTATTATCCAGAAAAAATATTGTCATTCAGATGTCGCTCTAATTATAATGCCCGGATAATCACAATTTAGCGAAGCGTCGAGTCATTTGGATATTTAATTAAATGTCTCCAGCGACGAAAATGTTATTAAAGCAGATTAAATTCCAAAAGAAGGAAGAGAGAAGAAAAAATGAAGAGTCAGTTGGCAGTTTATGTTGGAGGCGCTTAAATATAACAGAAGAATTTACGTTGGGGACGTATTCCCGCAGGCGAAGCCGTGTAAATGGCATTATCCTATCCCCCAGGAAGAGTAACTGCTGTCCCTTCATTCTGTAAGATTCGTTTGCTCGTTAGACTGAATCCTTCGTTCTACCTCGCCGACAGCCTCTGGGCAATGATGACCGGAATCAAGAATCGAGTAAGACTCGTTACCGAGTATCTCGCGAGTTTGCGTTCCCTAATTCGTAGTTTGTTTCTATATTTGTTCAACAGATCATTTTGATAGATATATTTTTCAACATCCGGTGATAACGACAACTTCCTTCCTTAAAGGCTCCACTTGATTCTATCACAATCTCGCCGACTCCAAACTTATTTTTTTACTTATTAAATATAGTCCTTCCTTTTTGTAAATTAAAAGAAAAAAAGATAGGATATAATTAGAAAAAATTAATGTATAGAAGTTGATATACAGGTAAAAAATGATTCTATACGGAAAGAACGATTTTGAAGTATCTAAAATTTTAGCTACAGATCTAAAAATAATTTTGAACCAAAATAATGTAGAACGTCAAGTATAATAAGCAATATTATAAAAAATGACGTTCTAGCAACCAGTCTTGTCTAATTATTTTAATGTTCTGACAAAGTTATTCAGATCTGGATTTAATTAAATTTTTATGTTTCGATTAACACAAAGTCTTCATCAAAATCATTAAAAAATCAATAATAAGGAAAATATGATAGTGCAATTTTACATGTTAAATTGATAATGTTCGAACATAAGAAGTCAAGTGAAAACTAGAGTATTAATCCAATAATTTAACATATTAAATTGTAAATTATCTCATCATCAAAATATTCATGATGAGCAATGATATAAAAAGACAATTTTCAGCAATCAGTTTGAATATAATTATTTTGATTTTTAATTAAATTAATTGATCTAATTTTTAGTCTGTATCTATATAATTCGAGTTGTATATTTTAGCAAAACCATTCTAGTTGTAGATATACAGGAAAACAATAAGTAATACTACAAAAAGTTTTGATGTTCCAGTAATCAGCTTGGACATCAAAAAATTATTTTGATGATCAAAAAAATTTTCAGATCTATAGTTAAATCTAACTAAATTTTTAGATAATTCAACAAAATTATTTTTTCTGACATGCTTTTATCTAAATTCCGTGCGTCAGTTTGCCTAAAAGCTTTTAAAATTCAAGTAAATTCGTTGTGGGCTTCATTTGGTTTTACATTATATAGATTTCGTGTAACAACGATAATATCGCGCAGTTCTATGTACCGTGCCATGTTTCTGTCGGCATGCAATCGCGATTTGCAAACTACAACGTACTTTTGCGTAACAATGGAGAACGAAACTGCATGGTCTATGCGATCAATAAGCAATTACGTTCCGATCACCAATGCCAATAATGTATCGGCCCCATTATTGCCGCTTTAAGAGTCGAACGCGAAACGCTGTCGCGACTAAGATCTATTATCCCTGTGTACGCGGTGTCACGTGTCCGATGTTACGGCCGCGAACAATCCCCGGCTCCATTGTCTCTGGATGGACGTTCGCGATCACGGTTCAAAGGATTCTAATCGAGTTCGTCCAGTGGATCTGCGCGCGATCCGTCATTGAGGGATTCAGGTTATCCCACACGCACGAGCACTTTCGATAATCGTAGCGCAGAAACGCCGCTATTTGCGCAAGAGAGCGCGGCCGGCATCAGTGTGGGATCATCCTGGTTGCGTGAATGCGCAACCGATTCCGCTAAATCGATTTCAGAGACGCGCTGAACTCACCACAGTCATCTATTTCGGAAAACCGACCGAAAGATGTATCATGATATCGATGAGTGGACGATGCTGTTGAAGCGGATGATGCTCGACGCAAATCGATGAAAATCCCACGAATCCCTCTTTCTCTTTTTTCTTTTTTTTTATGTAAAGCCTGCTGTTTCGAGAGCAAATAGGATGAATGAGTTCAAAGTTTGCGTGATAACTCTCATAAGTTTTTTAGAGAAAAATCCGTGTTGGATATAATTTTAATCGTGGCTATTAGAACTCGAAAATGTATCATATTTTCGATTTTTAGAAAAGGAAGGAAATTCTAACTGTATCTGTTTATTTAATTACATTACTTTCTTTACAGCATTTTTAAAGATACATTTACCTCTTATAAAAATTTAATAATGAAAAGTAGTGGTTAATTACTTATTTTAAATATTAAAAATTATTATTTAATACTTTTAATATTCAAAATAAGTAATTTTCAATTGTAACACAGGCCAGAAGTCTAACATAAGAAGGAGAAGAAAAAGAAGTAATTTTATTTAGTATTAAATTAGCCAGTACTAAATTGAAATTAAATTGAAATTTCTATACGGAATTAGTACGAGTGGTATTAAATTGCTTGTCAATTTAATTTGTAATATTACGTACTTCAGCTTTAGTTTAGAACTGACAAAATAATCAAGATGCAGTTTGCTTGAAATAAAAATTGTAGTATTCACTCAAACATTTTATTAGGCCAAGAGAGATTTCCTTTGACCGGATATGATCTTTTTTGCTTATTTGTGCCCTACATTAATCAAGAATGCACAATATTGCTGTTTTGCAAATATAAGCAGCATTGAATTATATGTACATAAGCATAACGTCGTACTCGATTCAATCGCATTCAACGCAGTGATCGATTTCTTCAAGGATGAATGGATATTTACGAGTTCTATCCGCAATCGTAATCTCGTAAAGTACGTTTCTTTGTATGCATTGCGTTACAGAAAGAAATAGAGATCTGCGTTTCCTTGCGTATATCGAAAGAATTTCTTATAGAAACGCAAAAACGCAAAAACAGAAATAATACGTCTGTAAGGGAGAGCTGCGTCGCATGTCGACAAGTAGTAGTTATAATATGATTGAATCAGACGCTACAGCCCCGCAAAAGAACAAGCTTCTATATCCAAAACATCCTGCGTCGAAGAAATCCGTTTCGAAAAATTTCATCTCTGCGCTCGCAGTATGCATGCAAATATTTGGCCGCCTCCCGGAAGCGCAGCTGTATAAAACTCGCTTCCGTGCTATGAAATTTTTACGCTTTTTTCAAATGCCCTTACGATTCTCCTTTGATGCATTAGCGTCTACGAAAAGATGAGCATAAGCGAGGTAACTTCGAAGTCTCAAATTGGAATATGATGAAATGATGATGTAATGTTTGGAATTAGCTAGATTTCCAGTGATCTTTGCGCATCTAAGAAAGTATTAGGTATATAGTGATTGGAATTGGAAATTTATATTTTTCATATAAAAATGAATATCAAGGAAAATCTTCTTTCTAACATGTACATCTGGATACATTTACACAAAACTTCATATTTATATTATTATTAATTTCAAATGCTTAATTAAATATAATATTATAAAATATCTTAAATATTTCAATTCAATAAAGAATATATATCGTATTATTTAAAACATCTAAAATCTTTGACCATTCATTGGCGTTTTCTATCATATTTATGATAATATTATAATTTAATACATATAATCTTTAAATACAATTAAATTATAATATTCTAATAAAAAAAGCCACACTTAATATATACATGTATTAATAATAAATTTTGTATAAGTGTTAAGAATCAGGTAATTGAATCGTTTTTTATTTTATATACAAACTACTACTAAAACAATTCAAGAAAGATAAATATTTATATTTAACAATGCAATTTTCTAATTTAAATCAAAATTTTCGAATTTTATCTTAATTTTTTAAAAACATCATTGAAATCTATTGAAATAATTTTCAATCTAGATTCTCGCCGTCCTATGTATTATTTTTAAATGCATTTTTATTTGTATTATTTTTAATGCATTTAAAAATAATACAAAAAAGTAGGACGGCGAGAACCTAGATTGAAAATTATTTATACAAAAGTAAAGAAAAATCTATAATTTTTCATTTTATTAAAAGATACTTATAATACATCCTTAACGATACCCTGGTATATCGCGATGCGGACAAAATTATTCTCAAAGTTAAATTCTGCAATCAGCTTGTAATTATTGTTTTCTGATGTGTTATCCTTGATTATTTCTCCATCACGAACGATGCATATTTGCCTCGAGGCATGTGCTTCTATCACAGGATATTCTCATGGCATATGAGTGCTCCAATTTTCTATCGTCTTTTGATAACACGTCGATCATAAATTTCTATATTACACCAAAGATACAGCTGAAAATACCTCTCGAGGATATCCCGATTCATTCGTTCTCGAATATCGGCGCGAAAAAGAGGAGGAAAAAATATTTCTCGTGATACTCACTAAGACATATGTCTTGTATTGGAAGCGTCGAATGAAAGCAACTTCTTGACACACAATTTTTATATTTTTCCAAGCAGAGGAACTCGTGATTATATTACTTCGAAATAACTTCGAAACCGCAATTCTTCTTAAAAACGCAAACCTTTGCCAATTGAATGAAATGGTAAAAAATGACACAAAAAAGATGTGTGCATAATTCTTTGTTTATTATCTTTATTATCTTTAATCAAATTTTAATTATTACTTTAAATAATTGCACGTCAAATTCAGCTCTATTATAATTTGAAATAATCATCAAATTATTTTTTAAATAAATTTACAAATCAAAAAAAGAATTAAATCTTAAAATAATACAAAACGTCACAACCCAAAAAGATTAGTTTTAAAAAATCGTCATAATCCGTCACAGGCTAAAAGAATAGCTTTTCAACGAAATGAAAATAATAAAGTAATATTTAATCATGTTAAAAATATTCTTTTTATCGATATTATTTTATTAGTTAATTAAATTTCTGTTGAAAAATAGGTTCCCCTCTTTTTTTGGGAAACTTAATTTTTTTAATTGTGTTATTTTTTAAATAAGATAGCGATCAAATAGAAAAAAATATTACTATCTTCAGTTGAGCATATTTTACATATAAAAGTTTTCTTTTGCTTACACTTGATATTCCGGATTTCTTATCGGTTCACAATATGGCACTGTCGTAAGTTTTGAGAAATCTCGCAGCTTTTCTGCAGGAAAGAAGCCGAAGGGGGATGAAATTGCGTTGTACTTTCGCGCCGTCAACCGTTCTTAATACCGTGATACAGAAAACTTCGTCGGTTCCTATCCGTTCTTTTTCTTGCTCTCGTCTGTCGTTCCCCCACACTTCTGACGCCTATCGTCGAAGTAGGCAGGAGCTTTCAACTATGTGAAAATAATAAAAGGGACAAGAAAGAAGATACGAGGTCCTTCTACTTTCCCGATATCGGAGAAAGAGTCCACCCGTTGTGAACGCCATGGCTGTAACTTTCTCTCACCGTTATCGGTAAACAACGTTTATTTCCTGCCCGTTGTTTTCTTTTTCTTTCTAAGGGGAAGAGCACCTTTGTCCCGGAAATTTAATTACGCGCCACATCGATGCGCACGACCGTGTGTAACGGCTGTTTTTTCCGCTCGTACAATTTTCTTTTTAATAATGAATTACGCAAAAATCTATACGTAAAGTTTTATAGTTTACAGAATATATAAACCAATGAAAATTAAACATCAAATCCGATGCATAAAATCAGCTGAAGAGACTAGAGAAAGTTACCAACCTCAAGCACTCTTTATGTGTAAGTACATAAGGATACTTAACTTTATAAAAGAGAATGTTGCATTGTTGCAATGTTGTATTTGCGCTGACTTTAAAATTAAATTTAGACTAAATTCAGGACAACCTAAGACATCAGTACAAACTAATTACTCAACTAGACAGAAATGTATCTAAGTAATATTCTCGATTATAACAATAAGGTTGAGATGTCATCTTGATAAAAATTTCACTGAATTTTATGTCAATAGATATAATTATTGCGTATTACTTGGAGTATGTAGTAACATTAAAACATAATAGATACTTTTAGTAGCCAAAAAGACACAATACGCCGAAATATATAGTGTATATATATATATATATATATATATATATATATATATGTATATATATATATATACATATATATATTAAGCGTATATATATTATTAGATTCTTCTCTTACAAGATATTTTAGAGTAAAATTAATTTTTAAAAAGTTGTTTTTTTTTAATAAGATAAGACGATGCTACCTCTCTAATTAAAAAAATTAAAAAAATTTAATAAATATGAAAGATATTTTGCAAGCAACTCTTAATGTAATCATAATTTTCTCAAAATTATAATTTGTGATTGTTATTGAAGTTAGTACTTACATAAACAGAATACTCATTCCTTTTCTTGCATAAATTAGTGTTACAAAAAATAGAAAATTTTAAAAATCTCAAAACGTAAAATATTCAATTGCAGTCACAAATATAAAATTAGTATTTAATCTTTAAGTAGGTCTAAAGATACGCAAGTTAAAAGATGAGGTGTTCAGAATAATTTTTATTTTTAGATATATTTATATTATGTTAAAATTAAATTTGTATTAGTTATATCCTTATAAAACAAAAGAATATAAGAATAATAAACTTTAAGACCGCTGGGCATCTGGGAAACTTTTTATTTTCTTTTTATAGAACAAGGTTTTTAAGAAAACTTGCCTGAAGTGGTTACCCCACTTACTAGGTTAAAAAAAAATCTCATTTTCGAAGAGCTACTTACGTATTTTTCTAGAATTAACTATCTTAACACTAGCGCTCGATACTCGTTATGGTTTCTCTCTCCACTTCTCGAAAGATACAACGAGATGAATTTTCTCAACAACAATCGCTTCCCTCCGGCAATGGCCGGTCGAGTTCAGGCCGCAACAACGGCTGCCCAGATACATCCTTTTCTCTTTCGCCGCGAGAACCATGCTCGACGAGTGCGGTAGATTGTTCCATCGGCGAAAACTTTTCAATTCCAGACTCGTACGCTCGCTTGCGGATATATGAGTACCTCTCCCTCGTCGACAACCGAATCCTCCTCGCACGGAATCAATTATCCGCGACCGAAGCCGCATGTCGTAGCTCGAGGACACTCAAGGGAATCTGCCAGGCGTTACACGCGAGTGTCCCGACCATACGCGCGCGAATGTCAGCACCATCCAATTTGCGCGTTGCAGCGGCCCGTATCAGACAGACTGTGAGAATCGAATGCATTTGCACGCAACATAACGAAGAAGGAGAGAACATGTCATCGACGGACAGCGATTGCTGTGTAAATGCGAACGCGTCACTATGTCGGGCAATTAACAAGCTGACACTTTTAAAATACATCCAATTAGTAGCGAACTGAAGTTTTTCTTGCGGACTTGTCGTCGCGATAGATGTGTTTCATTTTTATCGCCACTCAATTTGCAAGCTGTGCTCGTATATCAACATGTCTTTTGATGTGACTAAAAAGATCGGTGATCGCTTCGGTATCGAGATGTGCGAAGAATGTTTGGCGAATGGAGAATTTCACAACAATTTTGTCGAAGACATAAATATTCGAAGCGCAACGAGGTTTGTGCAAACGCTTTTCAGGCGATCTCTATCGACCGTCTTTCAAACGGGTTGTAATTGGCAAAGAGAGTCGTTTCGCAATTGACTCGATGCAAATGTTGATCGAGTTTACATCCGTGTAAACCTTCCGGCAACGTGCGCCGATCCCCAAATGACATGGCCTGCGTGCACGTAATTTTGATTACAACTTGTACGTGAACGGGGTCGCACCATCGCGAGACCGAAGTGTCCACCTGGGGGATGGCGCTGACCAGAGGAGATAGCATGTAATAACCAGCCAAATCCACGTTTCTGTTAACGATCCAGTTTGCGAGTTGCCAACGTTTGGTCGGGCCTAAACGGAACAAATATACAGCATGGCTGGACAATACGCCGTTTAATCGCTATTGCGACAATCGCGCGACATGTCACGCTTCGTATCGGTTCTCGATTTGCGAAGAATATGAAACAGCATGCGCGTCTTGACCGTTTGCAGCAAGATAGAATTGCATTTACTAAAATTATAAATAGGGGCGATAAGCATATGTATATGTACAGAAAAAAGAAATATTTATTTATGAAAAAAATATAGATATATTATTCTCTTACTTCAAAAGGGATACATTTTCGATTTATTACCATTGAATGAATTAAGTAAACATTATCTTATTAATCATCAAAAGTGAACTTAACTTCATAAAAAAATCATCACAATAAAAAAGAGGTGCGTTGAAAAAAAATTGTCAAAAACACAAACTCAAAAAGAATAATTCTTTAAGAAATGAAAATAATAAAAATTACATTTGATCATACTAAAAATATATCACTTATTTGCTACAATAACAATTCAAAAACAAAGTTATATAGAAAATAAATTTAAATATATCGAATCATTAAAATTCTATAATATTAATTTTTAAGAATCAATAATTTTTTATTAAATTTAAAAAAGATTTACCCTTTTTTTTGGAAAATTTAATTTTTTTTATTATATCACTTTTAAAGGGAACAATTATATAAATACGAAAATGTCTTATATACACACACACACACACACACACACACACACACACACACACACACACATATATATATATATATATATGTTATATATACACATATATGTTAAAAGATTTTATATTTTTCACGAAAACAAAGAAATATTATGGAAACCTAAATCATGTTGCTATTCCCTCGTATTATTCATTATAGAATTAAAGAACATAAAATAAACAAGCAGTATTTCTTCAAACTCTCTTCAGTATTAAAACAAAATGCAAAGAATATCAATACATGCTGCAAACTACAAACGCAAATAAAAATTACGAAAGAACGTAAAGAATATATATATATATATATATATATATATAAAATAAAAGTAGAGAAAAATATGAAGAAATGAAAGTTGAAAACAATTCTGTTAGTAGAAATCCCTCCAAGTTTCGCCGTAAATATTCGCTATTGTTTATAATGCAGTACTTTCCCTGAGTTATATTCGGTAACAACTGTGACTCAGCAGGTTTTTTGCGTAAGCCTCTACAAGCCACTGTTTTTATTGAAAATGATACTAATAGCTCTTTAATTAAAAAACTATTGCGATTCTTTTGCCACTGATGAGGATGAGTTTTTATTCGATTCGAAATAAAACTCCAGCTTTTCAAACTCTTTTATTTCAACGGGATTGTAATTCAGGTTACGTGTTGTTCGCGTTAGTGATTATTGATCAATACATTACGCAAATGTTACAAACTAAGCACTATACTTAAGAATTTTAAAAATAATTGTGATGTATTCGCATGTAGTTTTAATATCTTCTCATTTAACGCTCTCCGTTTCGCTCTGTTGTAACGAGAGTACTTGTAGATAATGGCAAATAGTGTATAAACAGGCGACATGCGCCTGCACTTGATTCGTAATTGCACTGACCGCGTGACATGCTTCTGCGTGCTATACGCCCAATATACGCGGTGTGCAACGCCTACATACCTTCTTCCAATTACGTAAATGTTACGACTCCGGCAAAAAGATAACATGCCAGCAATTAACATATAAATGATTGTCAAATTCGTTCGCGGGAATAACAAATGACACCGCGAGCTTTCAAAGCTCGTTACCTTTACATTCGTAAACAATGGCTCATTAACGCGTACCATTTGCGCTGGCAATAACGTTTAATTAAATTTGACCCAATAATCAACTCGATACATCGGCAGTAACATTAATTACCGAAAATTCGAGAAACAACTCAACCGGCATAAAATATTCATTTTTAATAATGTTGCTTTGTCGTTTCGTCCAATTGATCTGCGCTTTCGTGATTGATTAGAATTTTAAATATAACAGCACAATTCTGATTCGCGAAAAATAACGAGATTAACGTTGATATAACGGGGCTCAACCCAAGCGCACATACAAGCCGGTTTTAAGTGACATTACAAGCGGAACAGTCGGCATTTCGCGTAAACGTTGTGTTTATTCATTCAAGTTGAGCGCAACGAGCATGCGTTTCGGGTGATTCTAAAATCAGCTGCGGAAGCGTTTTGGAGAAGGATCGCTGCAGTGCGTGTAATGCAGTGTACAAGCGATACGCTGTATTTTGCACACAGCCCCGTGTAATTATTACAGCCTTAAAAAGATTATGTCTTCAAAAAAGGAAATCAATATACTCGTATTTTACTGTTGCCCTTTTCTTCGCGATGCTAATTATATCTATTATTTCGTATCATTGAAAAAAAGTATGATAACAATAATCAAGTGTATATAATTGTTACTGAAGTTTTGATGAAATAGTTTCAACTAAATATTCAGTCACACAGCCAAAATCAATTAAACAATTAATTTTATTTTTCTAAATATTATCTTACTTTTCTAATTATTAAAAAAAAAAGATTTATTAATATTATTATGTTCTAATATTTATTATATTGTATTATTATGCTAAACAACATACATTTATTGCTAGATTTATTTTCAGTGTAATGTAAACTGTCAAAACGTGTTTTAACAATTTATTTCAATTTCAAACTTTAAATTTAAAAAATACTTATTTATATTGGTCAAAATATAGCGCTACGAACTTCAAAATTTAAGCAGCTGTAACTTCATTAAAAATGAACGAAATGAATTTAAAAAGGAAGTTTTAAAACTTTAAATCTCTATATAGTTCCAAAAGGTTACTGTTTACTCTTTGAGTTTTTGTGAATTGATTATTTTTATATACGTATAAAAAACTACGAGCTGGACAGAATGGAAAACTTTCTTCTTCGTGAGCCTGTCACGTGCCCAAAAAAAGAAACGAAATTTTTCGATTTCCTAACGCGAAACTTTAAGATTTTTTTCTACAAAATCGATTTCTAAATATTTCTAAAATTTTTTTGTTATTGAATTATCGGATTATATTAAATAAAAGGAGCATTTTAACTTTGATTTTCCTCATGACTCCATTAAAAGTCATCTTACCGTCATTTTAAAAAACAGATAAACTTATGGTAAAGCCAAATTTTGCTCTATCGAAAGGTATAATGGTACAATTTTTTTTTAAAACATCACACAAATAAAATAACGCTAGGAACTTTGTTTCGACCCAGTATATTAGTTTATTTCCTTGTAGCAATCCTTTATGTGTCTTTTCTCCCATTTGAACTCATTCAAAATGTTGATTACTCTTCGGATGGTATTCTCACTATACCTACTACGCGCGCGCGTATAATTACTTCGGATGTTATTTCGTTAGCACACGGCGTGTGAGAACTGAAAACTGCAGCAACCCGCTGCATTTGTTAGGATTAGTTTCAGGTCCGTAGTGGGGCAATTAACTTAAACTATCGCTCGAAACACCATTGCAGGCATCCGTTGCGTTGACCACAGCCTACGCTGCTGTTCGCTATTATGGGCAAGATAGAGCATGCAAATTTCTTAATCGTTCGAAGTTTGCGGGATGTTACCTGACAAACCCTCTTAATTACAGTCGCGACACATCGCTAAAGATAAAAGTAAAGTTGTTGTCGTTATAATGCGGTGATCAGCATTCTTTGCACTGGAGAGAAAAATGCCTGGTATTTATTGGCAATAACTGCATAATAAAATAACTATGATTAAGCTCCATTTTTACAGTCATTATTGCCATAATATGGTAATAATAATTACATTCATAAAAAATTCATGGTTTGCGGATTATCTTCGTGTCTTGATATATTGTTAAATGCTGACATTTCGTGAACATTGCAGTTTATATTATTAGAACGAGAAATAACCTGATTATATATTTAGTATACAGAACTAATCTCGTAGTTTTTTATATCAAAACAAAATTTTTTTTAAATATAACTATAAATATAATTTCAATACAAGAAAAGTACCTATAAGATCTCCGCGATTGTTAATGCATGAATAATGTATTCATATATGAATATAATACATATTCAATTTTATACGTTCTTAATATACAAATTGCCATTTTAATTCTAATTCTAATTGCCATTTTAATTTGCCAATTGCCAATTCTATGTCTTTATATAAATATATTATTTACGCACTAATAGGCCCTCATAGACACTTTTTTGGATTTATTCTTATAGAGTCACAAACTATTGACCATTTTGGTTTGTTTAATGGAAATATAATTATTATTAACACTGTAATAGTAATGATATTGTTATAATTTATAATGTATAATAATGTGTACATAGAGAAAGAGAGAATAATATATAATAATATTCTATTCTATTACTATAATATTATAATTTATTAATAATTTAAAAAATAGAGTTTCTAATCATAATTATTGTATGTTATATAATCATAAA
>Ga0157364_1002002_pt1 | contig 18343 bp, 3 predicted proteins | sample AttsexASBM2_FD_111476 | JGI IMG/M metagenome (GOLD analysis project Ga0157364, IMG submission 111476) | Fungus gardens microbial communities from leaf cutter ant in Ribeirão Preto, State of São Paulo, Brazil - Atta sexdens ASBM2 | ecosystem: Host-associated > Fungi > Mycelium > Unclassified ...
ATATATATATATATATATATCAAACTAACACATTAAAAACTTCTTTTTCTAAGCAAAAAGTAGTGAGATTATGTATTTAGAAAAAAAATATGATATGATTGTTATATAATTTGTATGATTGTTAATATTTGTATGATTGTTAATAATTATATAATAATAGTGTTGTTAAGACGACCGCATTTTATTAACGAACACAATATAAACAGAACATTAATATTAAAAAAGTATAGACTATAAAAGGCATTTTGTTGCAAATTTTGTATGCTATAAGGTTATGTAAGCAAGTACAACGAATAGTATATACAGAATAATATAATACAGAAAACGACGCGAACATAGCTACGTAATAAAGAAAATACTGGAAATCACAAGTGAGGCGCTTTATTGACCTCCATACAATCGAGCACGAGTTCAGCTGATCATCCCTATACATATCTCGCTTGCCACGTAGGGTCGGATTAAGGCAATAACAAAGAACGAGAGAGGCAGCGAGGAACAAGCACTGATTGACTTCCGTTTGTGTCTCTCTTCTTTCCAGATATTTTGTGTCAAAACTCGTGGTGCTGCTTCGGGATCGGCAACAGTGCAGGTCATAATCAGGCATAATCAGGAAGAAGCATATCATCAAGCGGAAACACATGCAGTTACTAGCAGACCCCATATAATCGAAGAAGAAGTCGACGCTCGCTCACAAGAGTGCGAATTCTGTGGCGGCAATTTTCATCCGTGAACAGGCTTTTAATTTACATTTAAAGATGCACGAGCCCCATTCAGAAGATAAAGTGCAGCCGCAACAGGACGAGCAATTGGTCTGCGAGAATTGTGACTGTAGCTTTATGACGATGTCGGAGCTGCGTGAGCATCAGAAGGAACACGTTGCCGAGGATTGTTTTAGTTGCGACAATTGTGACTACGTGACCTCCCACAAAAAGGATTTAATCACCCATCAGAAGAGCCACAACGTATCTTCAATTATATGCATCAATTATAAGTATCAATGTGAGGAATGCGGCGAACAATTCCAGAGCAAGAGCGATTGCCTGCTACATCTTTTGTTGCATACGAATAAAAAATTGATTCGGTGCGACGTGTGTAACGTCACATTTCGCCATCCCGAAGGTCTACGATTACACTCGAAATTACATCAACCGGATTATGTACAGCCAGAAACGGAACACCTCTGCAAGGTGTGCAACAAGCGTTTCTCTCAGAGACAAGTGTTGCTGGTGCACATGAAGATCCACGACGTGGAAAACAAGTATGTGTGCACGATATGCGGCAAGTCCAAAACCAGCAAATTTTTTCTCACTGAGCACCAACGCACGCACACTGGCGAGAGGCCTTATGTTTGCGACATTTGTGGAAAAAGCTTTATCTCGCGAAAATACTTAACCCTACATTGTAAAACACATAGGGGCGAAAAACCGCATGAATGCACTCTTTGTAAAAAAAGATTTACTCAACGGTACGCGTTGGTAGTACATCTACGAAGGCACAGAGGTGATCGACCTTTTCCTTGCACGAATTGTCACAAATGGTTTACTACAAAAGTATTGCTGAACTCGCACTTGAACACGCACATGAAACGAGACACTCGACAGCAACAGAAACAGCAACAGCAGCAGCAAGAAAAGTCGCAACGAAGAAAGGCATCATTACCGTCCGAAACGGTCACTATAATGTTGTAATTAGGACAGTAATTGCTTAGATTCTATATTTTTTTTTATGTAATCAAGCTTGTTTATTTCTCTTATATGTTTCATCAGCACAAATGATATTAGCAGAAGATGCAAAGAATAGATATAAATGACCAGGCACTTTGCAATCTACGCAAATCGATAAGCGTTTTAATTCTATAAAATAACTGGTGAAAATACCTATATTGTAAAATTATTCCGTATACAATACTCATATACAAACTACTCCGTAGTTTCATGAAAAATGAAAAAACATATATATTTATGTGAAATATAATATATTTATAAGTGTATGTTTCTCTAAATGTTCTCTAAAAACGTGTCCTCTAAAGTTATTAAAAGATATTAAAATTAATTGTCACCTAATTTTGTCTCATTTTAGTCAATCTATCCTATATAGCAATTTTTAATAAAAGAAATTGTATTCACGAACTTTGTCAAGATAATGATTAATTAATTGTAGCAAAGATCTTTTAAGATATGTCATTTTCTATGAATACAGGGATATTGCGATTAATAATGCCAAAAACTTCGTCAAACAATAAAATAGGTGATAAGGAAAACTTACTCACCAATCATTTATATATTATTTATAAATAATGCTTGTAGTGTAAATCATTTTACACAACAAATTAATATTATATCAGCAATTTACAGTCAAAAAAAGAAATTCTTCCATATCCTGTTTAAATTATAATTATAAACATTTTGACAATCAATCTCGTATGAGACAATCAGTTCCGGTCTCTCCTACATGATTCTCAATTTGAATATTAGTTATGGTTTCAAACGTGAAACTTTTTTCAAAAAACAGCAAATCCAAAATACAAAAAAATCTTGTAAGTATGACACGGATGTGTATGATTACTGTTAATTTCACTTTTCTTAGTTATGGTCAGAGATAAGATAGAAGAGCAAAGAATGAATACTACATATATTAAAATAAATTTATTGATTCTCAGTGAAGTCTTATATTCTCTGTTTTAATCATCGCTAAAATTTTCATTGATTCAATTTAAGTAGAAGAAGAAGAAGATATTAAAAACGTTGCATCATCTCTAGGCGTGATGCTCGCCAACAAATCAACGCGATATATCGCTGAATGGGGCCCGAGTCATTGTTATAAAATTGCACAACATTCGGAAAGAATTGATAGATGAAACAAGGGGAGCGAATCGATTTCCATATCGCGTAACTTTACAATTGCAGCGATTTAAAAGTATCGAAACAGGGGAGTAACTATCACAGCCAACATTTTTTATTATTATTATAAAACTGATAACGTGCTGCATGAGTTATTTAATTATTAATTTATATTAAAAACATTAGCGTTATATAGTTCTTCGACAAGAATTCTGGCGAAGATATTGAAACGTGAAGCAACGACACAAATTTCGCTTCTAGGATTACTCTGAAACTTTCGGAATAATAAATTACGTCGAAGACAATGCGATCTTAATTACATCGTTGCACAGCATTCTAATTGTTTCTCTCTCTCTCTCTCTCTCTCTCTCTCTCTCTCTCTCTCTCTCGGCTTTCACAAACTTTCAAATTGTATAACGATTGCCTACATTATCACAAAAATAACAATAAATAGCAAAGACGATATATTTTTTAAAAAGAACTTTTTAATTAGTGTGCCTAAAATTTAAAATTTTAAACTTAATAAAGATTTATATTTTATATTTAAATTTTAACATTCTCTATATCACATTTTTTAAATTATGTGATTTTAAATATTTTTTAGATATTTTTTGAATATATTATATATTATATTATATTATATATTATTATATATTATTATATTTTGAAGGAAAATTGAAACGCAGAAGATTTAAATTTTAGTATACATTTATTAAATTATATAGGTTAGTCGGCACGAACTTCCCGGACAACCCAATATATATTTATATTATTCATGGTATGATAATTTTAGTTACATATCTAATAAGCGTATTTTTTATTTTACAGAATATCAATTTATTTATCGGCTAATCAATTATCAGAAATCATTATACATAAATGCTGATATATTTAAAAAATTACGTTTACCGATTTTCATCGTATTTTGTACCTACGTCTCCAAAACAAAACTGATGTGAAAGTAATCGACTGCAGGTTGGTTATCGACGATATATTTTTAGATAGAATCCGTAAGTCGATACGTGGGCGTAACTGTTTCACTCGCTCAATTAAACAAATAACGATAACAATGGAACGAACTCAATTGATGATCGTTACACATAAATTACATCCATCTCACACTTCCGCGTTATGTCAATAAGATATTGATGCTAAATGAATTTTTTCAGAATTCAATCTAGCCTAATAATGATGACGTTATTTTATTTTTCCAATCTATTAAATTTCTGGATCTATTTATTATTTTGTTTTTTACGTTTAAATAATCTGCTTTGCAGATGTATTACGTGAATTTTAATTTTTAATTTTTAATATTTATAATTTTTCTTTTTTCCTGTTTTTTTTTTAAATATTTTTATTTGCCCGTATAAATTTCTATTCATATTTTTGCTTTTCAAGTTACATTGAGAAAAAAATAGCCTAAATTAAAAAATATTTATTTGAATATTGCCAACTAAACATTTACTTACAATAAATAAATATTTACTTAATAAAAAGAAGTGATTATTAAATTAAATTAATGTTTTTTGTATCAAATAAATATATTTTTATGTTTAATAAATATTTAATTGGTACCATTCAAATATAAATATATTCAATAAATATTTATTGAAATTTAGAATTTTTTTTTCTCGATGTAATCAAACATAAAAAATTCATTTTGTCTTATTCAATCACGTGTGTATATTCTATCAATATCAGATTTAAAATCAATTTTTCACGACGATGACGAAAATAGGTTTGGCAAGCAATCGTGCGTTTGATGAAGAGATTTTTCTTCTCAATGAAAACCGATCAGAGTTTTCCTCGAGAGACGCAATGCAGACATCATAATTTTGCGACAAGCGAATTGAGAAAATATTCCGTTGTGCAGAAAGTTCAGGCTAAGAAGAAGGCGAAGAATTTCATGAAATTCCAGAAGGCACCGTTAGCTATGTTTCAGAACCGATAGATTGTTATTAATGAAAGAACAGGATGAGCACTATGGACGCACCTTCGAATAACGTCATCATACCACCTTGAATGGCTTATGTAACGAGTGCCACCGTGTCATAGACAATGCGTTACGTGACGCGTGTGCAAGCGTGCACATCGTATCGAATCGTCGTCATTTTTTAATCGGAATGCGTCCTTGTGCGCGAGGATTCTATCGAATTCTATATATATATGATAGAGATTATATATAATTTGATCAGACATAATTTAGCATTCTGCTAGAAATCAATGACACACAGGTCAACAGGAGAACATTGTCCGAGTCAATTTATTTGCAATTACATTACTTTTATTTTAACACATACTTTTATTTTAACACGCACATTTTTTTTTAGAAAAAAATTAAACTTTCTTCATTTCTTTAATTTCCAATCGTTTAAATTCTTTTTTGAGTCATTAATTATTATTCATAATTTTTTAATTATTGATTTTCTTTGTTTTCAAACATTTTGTAAATTCCAATTACTATAATTGAGATGTTTAACTGGAAATATACTCCAATTATTACGGTAGAGGAAACAACTTAATTTTGTTGCAATTTTCAATAAATAATTCATCACGATAGCACTATTATTGTAAAAAGAGCAGCCTTACCCATTTCTTGCCTCGCACTCTGTTCCGAATGCCCGTTTACACGCATCGTCGACTCCGAACTTTCCTTTTCATACTTATACAGCACCTTGATTGAGGATCCCGCCTCTGTAAGAAGAAAAGAACAATATTTATTATATACACTTGAATTGCGCGCGCATCAAATCGCGATACAACGGAATATCGCACGCACCACTTCCGATCGTGTCTTCCTATTAATTGTTTCCATAATTACCGGAACAGGGTCTGCCATTGTGCGAAATCATTGTTCAAAGACAATGGTCTTAACTAAGAATACCATGTGGAAAAATTACCGATGGTTAAAATTATCTAGTACAAATGATTATTTTAAACTTTGCTAAGTGTCCAGAGGAAATCTAGTAAACCAAAGGTCAGTGATGGTTAGATAACAATTACATAGACGATCTTTTACTTGATGCTTATGAAATCATAGAATTATGATCATATAATATTGCATAAAATATAAAATTTGAAATTACAATTACATAATAAAAAATGCATGTTTTAAAAGTTGTTGTTCCCTTAACTTATAGTAGCCCAAAGTTTTCAATACTGCTTTCTGTGAAAAAATGAACTAATTGTTAGTTAAATGCGTTTGTCTTTTGTCTCGGTCCTTTTTATATTTGAACCAAAGAAGTGTTGATATTTTCGCGTATTATATTTTAATTTAGTTTGTATGAAATAAAGAAAGAAATAAAAAAACAGGCATTAGTAAGTAAATATTTAATCCAGATTAAAAATTATAAGCAAGTAACATATTACAGGGTATTTTCCATTTGATAACACAAACAAACAAAATGTCGTTCTATCGTTGTTAGTCATTGGAATATTATGAAAGATAAAACGATGTTTGTGTCGACTTGTGTCACTAAATGGAAAACATTCATATTCTACAATTATCGGTAATTAAGGAAGAGTGGAAGAAATAATTACAGGCTTCAAAAACAAGTAATATAGTGTACTAGCGCTCAAATAAACACTCTGATTAACATGCTTTAACGTAACGTTAATTTCATTATGACGTCTGAGAATTTAAATATTGTATTTTATTTTCTAAAAATATACAGAATATATTAATTTAAGTTAATAAATATTTAATATAAAATAAAAACAATTTTTCTTTTTTTTCCGTTTATTCTACACATTTTGCTATTTATTGAAATTTTGAAGAGGTACGGTACGTATATTATAAATAATGTAATATAATAAACACATTTTAAATTTTTTGCAGAAGTTATATGTCGGTAAAATTCCAATACTTTTCATATTTAAATCAATTTTTGTAAATCTTGACACATTAAATTTTATATGAATTTTTCCATATATCTAGATGCAAATCGCTTCTCACAATTAGTATAGATTTCTCGGGCAAAAGGACTTACGGGCATGTCGGACCTTTACGTAAGCAGCCATGAACAACAAAATCTCATAACTTTTAAAGTGCATGCGTTTTTCCGCACCGCGTTTTTGCCCGGGAGAATGAATCGTCGACAATTCCGCTCGAAAGAAACATCAATGTATAATGACCTTGGTCAATGAAAACGAACGGCAGTACGCAATAGTGTGCGTGTATAAAGAATCATCAAGGGAATGTAGGACACGTTGTACCTTTCATGTTTACAGTGACTGTAAGAAGAAAGTGCATACTGCGGATTTTTATATAGGATGCCGCGACTACAGTGAGATTCATGCCTTATGTATGGATGTTACAAGTACAATTACAAGTACGATAGCCTTCAATTACTTTAAGTGTTAAAGATACGCAATAGCACATTTTTTCTCGCGAGACTCGAAGCAATATATCTTTCAAACAACATTAAAAGATTATTATTCTAGATCAGGCTATTCCAACTGTACCATAATACACTGATGTGTCGCGAAAATTTTACAGAAAGTAAAAAGAAGCAAAAAAATTTAGAAATAATAGAAAAAGCTAGTAAATGAAAAATATTTTAAAAATTATGGAAATTATCTAAATTATATATTTACTCTAATTTTAATCAAAGTGATATTGTCATTGCGCAATAAAATCACTTTTAATACAATAAAAAAAAACTTTGGACCTTCTTCACTGCTCACTTTTAAATGTCAACGATATTTGATAAAATTGTTGAGCGCTGAAGCGTGCACTTAATGAGGTACCTTGACAAATTTGACATATTTAATGTACCGTGAATTGAAAAAAAGAGTTAAAAAACATTGATCTAGATGAAACAGGTATCAATCAAAGTAGATCATAATTCAATGTTCTTGATTATTTACGATTATGGCCGATCAATTCTTTATTTAACACTTTCTTAAATACAGTCTTAAGATAACGTGAACCAATCAGAGATCTGCATGAGTATCTTAATCTGTAAAGGATCCGAGGCTTCTTAGGGATTCGACAGGGTGGCGCCATCTTTTTGCTACTCAATCCCATGATATTGACAAAAAGTTCTAGCTCTTAAAATAAAAAAGTCGATCAAAAACATGTTGGTCCTCAGAGGGTTAAGATGTTACTTAACTGCTTTTTAAATTTTAACTAATTTTTTAAGTATATTTACAATAAAATTTCATCATAACTGCAATTACATTTTGTTTTAGAAGCTTCGAGATATATCCAAACAAATTTTCAAAGCAAAAATATTGAAAACTCTAGGAATAATATGCATTTTTTCACACTGGGGTGAAATTAAGTGTAGTTTCTGCGTGATTTTTTTTGACGTGTGTGATATTTAAGGATTAAGATGATCTTAAATTAAAAATCAATTATGAATACTAACTTATATGTAAAAGGATGCTCAAGAAATACATCTTTGATTATTTACAATTGTATAGAAGACTGCCAAAAAAATACATTCTTGAATACATGAAATCTTCTCCGTCGCCCCGAAGAACAGGAACATGAATACATGATGATATAAATTTTTCGGAATCCTTTTGCACATCTTTTGCTATGTTCCGCTTTCGCGCGATTTCTCAATCCCTCGAGACATCGACTCATCTTGTCGCCGTCATCGTTGTAACCGGCTCCATTTTTGCGCCTCACAGTACTCCGCTTTTGCACGCTTGTTCGCGACTATCGATATCCACTTCGGCTCGAACGGACTCGAGCGAATGTATGTCGGAAACGCAAAGAGATCTGAAGTGCATTATCGCGAACTGGGACACGGTGAGTATATTACTCGGCGAATATGGTCAGAATACATGCCAGACTCAGTGGTTTACAATCTCACTTCAAGCAACCTGACGCCGACAGTCGTCTCTTAAATCAAAGAAGCTACTACAACTTTGACTCTAGGTTGTGCAGACAATGCAGTCCATAATATGCGTATTTAAGTCTGAGAACGATAAAATTTCTCAAAGCAATTTATTTACACATGACACGAAAACTAAACTATTTATCTTAAGATAATTTATAAAAAGCCGATTCTTAAGCCGATATAATTCTTAATTACTTTTATTAAATTTTAGAAAATCTAAAATATAAGAATTACTTTTAAAAAATATCTTTTATGCAATATTATCCTTGATATTCTTTTGTTATATTCTTATCTAAAGATTTCTAAATTCCAGACATTTCTAAAATTCAGAATTTTATTAATTCATAATAATCAACTTTTAATTGACTTAAATACATCAATTGCTTAATATTTTATATGACTTTTTGCATTTGTATACAATTTTTTAGAAAATTAATAAAATTATAATTTCTAATTTAATAAAAATTGAATACGTAAATGAAAATTTATTGTACACGTTATATATGTAAATTCTGGCATCAATAATAAGCAGCTCGTTTCCAGATTAATATTCTAGTACTTCTATTTTTTCAAGAAAAATGACTGATTTATTATTAGCAGCAAAGGAAAAGGCGAGGAAACAGGAGCTCGAATCGAAATACAAAACCAGTAAGCATTGACCTGGCCAGAATGCTGCCTTATTGGTGCATAAGGCCGAACCCCACGGTGCTTATTTTACAAGATCTCGTTGTGCACACTGGACGCGTATTTGCCATGCATCGCCATATACGCAACCTTATATGTATTATACACGATATGGATAATTGGTTCAACGTTCTATGTTCGTAGGCAACCCCGCTGTTGAGCTAACGTACGTTTAGGACTCTTAAGCCGGTCAAGTGACATTAGGTTTACATGAATAGTCGCGCCTATGATCTCCGTATTGCGTTTTACGTTATTTCTTTCACCATCTGTACAGGTAGATTGATTTAAATCTCGTCAAATTATTTCGCGATAATTGGACAGACTAGCGAAACGTTACTACGTTAGATTGATTTGCTATTTAAATTGCAAAAATCACACAAAATAAAAATTATATATTATGAATTACGATCGAGATCTATAAATACATAATGCATGACTAAGAAATAAAACGGCCTTCAACTTTTATAGCGTTCCGACAATTTACATATATCTAACTGCATTATCTCTCAACATATTTTGAAATTTTTAATTGTAAAATAAAAAACTTTTTTAAAACGTTCAATTATTTAACATAAAATTTAATTAGCTAAATAATAAAATAACATATAAATTTTGCATTTACTGTAATTTCTTTACAGTTGCAATATTATTCGTTATTTATTCGACTTTAGAATACTTACATTGAATAATATTGTGGAAAATAGTAAGTGTTAAAAATCACGACAAATACATAATTAATATATTTTATATTATTTAGTTAATTAAATTTTCTATATCTTAAATAATTAGAACGATATCAATTATTAATTATATTGACATACAAATGTATTAGATAAAATACGCTATGCGTATTGCAAAGCTTACGACATAAGTTGTATATATATGTGTAAAGAGCAAACTGAACTTTCTATTGTGGGAAAATATATGCAGCTACATTAGCTTAACCGAATATGTACTGCACTCGCAGCAAAACAACTAATAAGGACATGCGAATCGAAATAGCAGCAAGCAAAGAATGCGTTTCGTAGGTGAGGGCGATTGTGCGTTTCGCGCACTATGACAATGCGAAACGAATTTGCATATACGCGAATTGATGCTGCGAGACGGCAAATGGTCGACGTCGGTGATGAAGTTTAGTTGGCTCGAATGAGACTCGTTAAACATAGTTGGTAGTTAACAGACAATCTGCTGACGAAAGTGGACCAACGTTGAATTTATGGTGTTGGAATTGCTTGAGGTTCTATAGCGTTTAGCTACTTTATGTTCAAAGTAAAAGTCATAAATCTAGTTAAGACGGTATTTGTTGTAATGTTGCATTATTATCAAGTTAGCTACAAAATTTAATATATGCGATAATCTTGACGAAGACGTGTAAAAAGCAAACATCACACATTTCTTATATTCCTATATTTTAATTTTCGCGGATTATTAATCATTAATTTTTTTACGAAATAGCTTGAATATTATATAGCTTCTTATATATCTTTCACAATTGTAATATAATTTAACGAATTGGCATAAAATATTAATACGGCTAATGAAGCGACTTCTTAATTAATCTGGGACATCTTATGTAAGCAATATAACTCCATCAAGTTGAACATTCACAATTAGCCTCCTTGAGAATGGCAGCATGTAATTTTCAACGAAGAAAATACGATTAAGAAAACATCAAATATCTTCAGCAAAAACATCATCAATCTCTGTTCCAACAAACTTGTAACCTTCCACTTGTATATCTCATTTTTTTTACTCAAGTGCCATTAAAAAATTTAAAAAAAATAAAACTACACATATCATTTCAGTATAATATTAAATAATTATCGAATTACATGTATAAATGGAATAAAAGGGAATAAAATAAAAACTGAATTTACATTCCGCAAAATGGAAAGCGAACGTTAACCTTTAGAACGAGAAAATCACTATATATAGTGACACTGAAAGTATTATATTTAAGACAAGAAATATAATGAAATAATGAATTCTAACAAATCTTACTCAAGAAAGAGATGAAAGAGATGTAAAATTTTAAAAGTAAATCTCCTACGCTCTAAGAATTAAAATATTAGGTGTAGTAAAAAGAAATTCATTATTTTTCCATTCAATTTCATGCAAAAATAATGGATTTCCTTTTTGCTACACCTAATGTATATCAGTAAATCATGAATATAACTATTACATAAATAGAAAAACTGATATATATATTTATGTTATATATGTTATATAATAGTTATATCCGTGTTTGCTGGGATACATCTATTTCATACACCTATTTTAGTATTACATTAAAGAAGTGGAAAATTATGGTTATCTAAATCATAAATAAATACGCGTGGAACATGTCTTGAAGTTGTGGAGACATTCAATTGCAAAACAGACTTTCTCATGATGATGTAAAAGAATAGAATTTCCCATCTTATGGTAACGTTATTATTTCAATGTGCAATATACTTTCCAAATATTCCTTTCTTCAGATCACGAATAATTCGTTAGATGTTAGATAATTTCACGTAACATTTCAATGTTTAATGAGAGATACATAAAATAATAAACTACTAAAATCTACTACTAAAATCAAGAAGAAATATAAACAGTAATGACAAAAATAAATCACATAATTTAAAGAAAACTATAAAAAATATGACTTGCAATTCTAATTTCAAGTATAGCAAAGTGTATAGATATTCCGCTGTTTAGTTGAATCGCTCTATTATTAACATACAAGGAAATACAAAATGTATACTACAGTTTGTAGCAATTTCATGTTGTTGTACAGATACATAGTCAATGCTATATTAAGGAAATAACTCGTCAAATATTGGTACATGTAGAAACAAGGACGCAAATTATGCTCAGAACACGATTAATCGATCCATTACAGACTCGACTTTAACTGACCTAGTAATAATAATTTCGTCGAGCCATATATAAAATTCAATTTCCACTAATGTAATTTGTTACACTTTAATCTTTTATTTTTTACGCGAAATAATTATAGCTAATGAAAAGAACTTGAAGTTATTTAAAGATATTATTAAATCAGTATACGCAATGCATGTAGCTCAAATTGATACTATGATCATACAAATTTTATGAGATTATTCTTCGTCATTTATCATAATGTGAGCAATATTACACAATTTATTCATAGTTTCTAAGATTAATTAGATAAAGCTCATAAAATATGCATAAAAAGTGCTTTTAATACTACATGATAAAATTTAATTATATAAATGTACGATATTATTATCTTATATACTGAAAAAATTTTTGCTTGAAGATGGACAAATCAGAATATTTTAATCATGTCCATCAGAATTGTAATTATCTCAACTAAATTTTTCTCGAATATAATTTTATAATAGTTTCGGATATAATTAATTTCCGCAAAATAATGGATGGATTGTCAATGTTGTCAAACTAAAATATAATGAAACTTTTCGCGCGCGTGCGCGCCCAAATTGATATTACAACCGCAAATATTTTATGAGATTATTCTTCTTCGTTTATCATAACGCGCGTTAATATTACATAATAATTTACTATCGAGTCGGTAGAATGACTCTCTTCGACATATTTATTGAAATCTCCGTTCAGGCAGCAATAGGTGAGTGTTATGTAAATTTCAGTGGGTTATCCAAAACGCTAATGGCCGCTCGCATAGTCAGCACTAAATAAAATAGCTATGAGCAATCCACGTCTCTCTCGTTTATAGTTTCTAATCACGCATTTCCCTTTTACGCACGTTGCATTCTCGAGGAGAATCGCTAGACTGTAATGGCGATCCTAAACTTGACAATGGATTTTATAAGATATATAATTTCTTCTATACAATTAAACGATATCATATTTGTACAAATTAAATTTGTGTATGATTTTTAATTAGCTATCGTAAATATTTTTATAAGTGTGATAACACTCTATTTTTGATGTTTATGTCTCAAAAAGATTGCATTAAAAGAAAATAAGACTTGAATGTTTTTTATAAGAGCATTATATTATACATATATTTTTTTTTATGTTTATAATAATTACATGATCATAATAATTATATGATCTCTAATTATTTATTAACATTTTTAAGAGTTAATATTTTAATAGAAGCTTTAAAAAGCTAGTTTAAGATTGCACTTTAAAGCTTCTAATATCAAAATGTAATTTTAGTTGTTGCAGTTATAAAATTATTAAAATTTTGAAATTGAATATTTAGAGAGAATACTTTAAAAAGCAATAATGTCATACAATGTAACAAAAGTTAATGATTTCACTCGATCAGCAAACATTACGCCACTGTAGCAATCACTAGGAAATGACATTAAATCATTTGCGTCTTGTGTTTAGAGCTGTTTCCAGTTAACAAGGCGTAGGCGGGTGTTATGCAAATTTTGGTGCAGCATCCTTCGCGTTAATAGCGCGATCGTGAAGGCATGCGACTGACGCGAAGATAAATAAATAGGAACAAGACATGAACTGTGTGAATGAATGTAAGATCAAATATATCCCATCACGTGTCCAAGTATAGCTATTGTCACATTGAAAAAACAAGGAGAATAGTATATATATATATATATATATATATATATATATATATATATATTATAAAATAGAATAATTAAACAGATTAAATTAATTAATAAAAGAGTCTATACGTTTAAAAACTATTTAACACACTTATTATTTAATAATTGTATATTTAATTATGTTTTTTAATTGGAAATAATTTTTTCAATTTTTAATTATATTTGTCGAATAACTATATTTATTGTTTACTAAATTATTTAAATATCTTCTGTAGTTGTTTTATGATTTCAATGACGAAGACCTGTTTTGATTTATAAGGACAATCGATCGATAATATTATCGACCACGAGATTCCGGAGAGAGTCTCTTCATTTCTGAACTGAAATCTTGATCCAGATAACAAGTTGGAACAGGATGTTACGCAGAAAATATGGCGCTGTATCCTTTATGCAAATTCGCATTCGCGGAGCAGGTACATCCTTCTCTTATCTCTTATACATGAATTGCACAGCAAATATTATTAATTGACGAAGATAAGTGTATTTCTGTGAATAATACTGGCAGAATTTATATTAAACATCAATTCTTAAAATGTAAGTTCATGATATTAAGTCGCGATATTACGTGTTTGTTTTCTGAAATGATAAGATAGCAAAGTATCCGATATACCTTATTCTTTGCAATGATGAATTCGAAAAGGAAATTTGCAATAATTTCCTTTAGATGAACTTCTCACATATAATATTCTAATGCCAAGGCTGTATAATTTATTCTGGAATGGAACTTCTTGTAATCGCAGGTGAATGGACGAGAAAGTAAATCAAATTTAAAATTACAAACTCGCTCATATACTTATTTCCATTCACTTGAACTTCCATTCACTTCAATAAATATTAGTTTAATGTAATCGTGGCTTAACTGATCACTATCTGGACCTATTTGTAGAAAAAGATAGATGAACCAATTTAAAACGTCAGATAATCTTAATTAATACGTACAATGAAACAAAATGAAACAGAAAACTTGTTTAACCGTATCTAATTATAACTGTGTTCATGAAAATGACTGTATATCATCTTTCATAGCAAAACACATAGTCATCATGTAGTCAATCATTATATTTTCTTGATAAACTGATACGGAATTTTAATCCACTTTACTTTTCATACTTTTTCATATCATCCGCCGCGCTATGTTGCATACTTATTAATACATCGCTTGAAGTAATATGTATCAATTAGTTAATCTCAGTTGTACTCAAAATTCTGCACTCAAAATTATATAGTCAATGCTTCTATACTACAAAGGGTAAATATTTAATATACCATGTTATTAATTTATGTGTTGCGAAACAATTAAGAATTTTAATTAATTTTGATTTATAGATTAGTTGATTATCATGATTTTATACTTACGTCTTCGATCTAAATAAAAAGAACGAGTTTTATTTTTGCGAATTCTAACTCCAATGATTCTGTTATTTTTTTTTTAATTTTATATAATTAATAGTTTTTATTACAGATTTGTATAATAATTTAATATAATGTTTTAAAAATAATAGTTTTAGTACATAAATAAATTTTTACGTTAAATTTTTACTTTTAATTTTAAGATTTGCAAGCTTGTAAACTTCGAGAACATTGGTTCAAAATACGCAACAACGTGTTTCGAGATGAAACTAATTTATACATATTTCTTAATAATTTATTGTGTGTTCTTTTAATTATTAATAGAGTAATAATTATTAATAGAGAGTATATTAATAGAGTATATATTAATGTCTTCTACACCTATTATAAATATTGTTAATATATTCTAAAAACTGAAATTGTCTATGTATTAATAGAGAATAAAGTTGAGGAAATAGCATTTTAATAAGATACATATTTCCTTGGCGTGTGAAATCTAAATGACGCATCGAATTATTATTTATTCAATTTATTGCTAATTCAAATGGTAATAGCGAGAAAGTCGCGGGAGTTGCGTAGGAAAGGTTTACGTGTCAATTCCGCGCATGCAAATGCATACCTTACATCGCGTTGCAGTTGATTGACCTCGATGTCCACTAAGCGCGTAGCAATGGCGGTAGGATAGGTGGCACCTATCGAACTTGTGCCAGTAATTCGCGCGTGAAATTTAAATTCTACATCCCACTATATGTTATATTATTAACGCAAATTCAAGTGCGATTACAACGAGAAAACACGGTAAATAATTGAATTTTTCAATCCTACTGACAATGAGCCATCCTATCATTGTTGTGATAATATAGATATAGAATAATATAAACAATAACAAATAGAAATTAGACTGATAAGAATAAATCAAATAAATAATAAGATAAGGAATTCAATTTTCAATATATTTTAAAACCTGGTTCTTGATGTTTAATAATATATGTATATTCATACGTAGATTGATAAATCCATTTTTCTGTAAACTTTCTTCTTTTGTAAAATTCTGATTTGTCGGACTTGAAACGCAATCGTAAACTGAACAAAATCAACTTCATTTGAAAACTAGGGGATTTTTCTTTTATTTGATATAATTAATAACAAATGTACCCAGTTAATGAAATTAATAGAATGATCTTTACAATATTTATACTGAACTGAAGAATTTCTTTTCTTTAATTGGATTATTTATCATGTTTTTTTTACAAATTAAATTATTTTGTGTACGATACTTTATATATGTACAGTGAGAGAAAAAGTGTTTGGTAACTATAATTACATATTACTATAATTATGATTATTACTGCTATAATAATAATAACAGTAACTATGTATATAAATAGTTCTAGCAACAAATGTATATAGTTGGCAACTAAAATGACTATAATTATAGTTATTATAACCATAAAATAATTGAAATTACCATAAAAATGATTCAAATGACTATAATTTTATAGTTATATTTTGGGACAATCATAAAAAATATGATTATAATTTAATTTGTAAAAAAAACATAACACATAATAGTGTCCAATTAAAGAAAAGTAAATACTGTAAAGTTCATTCTATTAATTTCATTAACTGGGTATATGTGTTATTAATTATTTTATGGTTATAATAACTATAATTATAGTCATTTTAGGTTGCCAACTATATACATTTGTTGTAGAATTATATACATAATTACTGTTATTATTATTATAGCAGTAATAATTATAATAATATGTAATTATAGTTACAAATATAAAACATTTTTCTCTCTATATATATGTACAATACTTCAATGTGATGAAAGCGAACGTTAAAATCGTGATTCATGTTCGGAATTTCTGTCGATATTCTGTTTCTGTCGGAGACCACAATCAGCCTAAAGATGAGCGGTGTTATATATCAGCAAGAATTTCGTAGCAGAAGAAAATAAAAGCACAGACGTTCTTGTTAGTAGTCAGGGTCGAATGTTAAAGTATAATCGCTATATTTAGTAGAGGCAAGAGCGATCAGGAAAAACCCTGATCCAAAAGTCGATACTTTTCTTAGCAGTCCATGTATCATCTTAATTCTTTCATTATCAGATATAAAGTAATTAAAGTATTTTATATTTTTTCGAACGCGAAACATTTTTCAAGGTTAACACCTAAAAATGGCAGTAATTAAGAGTCCGGACTTTGACAGTTGGCGGCCTTGACACTTATCGCAAACAAATAATGAGTCTCGACACGAGAACGTATCTTTGTTCGTTTTAAATTCCTCTTGCGGACGATAAGGAAGCACGATACGAAGCCACGATTTCCTCATAACCGCCGAGCTAATGGCAATCCCGTGGGAACCTCTGCACCCTACACTCCCGCAAAATAAATTTCATTATAGGCTACACTTAGAGCCCGTTGCGCGCAACAACTGTCAGAGAAACTAAATTCTTATCTCGTACGTCGTTGCGTTTGCTGCGCATTTATAGACATTTTATTTATTATTTATTCTTAACGTGCGCATACTGTGCTTTATTCCTCCGTATTTTACGCGATAAAATTTAACAGAATAGTATTTCCACGTGAAGGCAGAAAATGAAGCATGCAGCGTGGTAAACTGATGAAAATCTTCGTGACTGTCTATTAATATGTTTTATGTCTTACGAATTTTGATGAACTCTGCGAGATTCTAATTATGCAGATTTAAAGATTATGTGAACATATTACGATGAATAAGTTTTTACAGAAACTTATTTTTATATCTTCTTTTCACTTTCTCTTCTTATTTGACTTTTAAATATTATATTTTATATAATTGCATTTTGTGCATTCTGCGCTAACGTCGATTAACATTTTATTATTTTCAAAAAAATTTTCTGTCCATAATTCTGTCATTAAAAAAACATGCGGTTTTAAGTACAAATTAATTTTCCACTTCTGAGAGCTATTGTGTAAGGCTAGAAAGTTGAAAGATATATTACACGATATCTCTCATTACGTTTTAAAACGCAAAAATAAATTTA
>Ga0157364_1002003_pt1 | contig 18342 bp, 25 predicted proteins | sample AttsexASBM2_FD_111476 | JGI IMG/M metagenome (GOLD analysis project Ga0157364, IMG submission 111476) | Fungus gardens microbial communities from leaf cutter ant in Ribeirão Preto, State of São Paulo, Brazil - Atta sexdens ASBM2 | ecosystem: Host-associated > Fungi > Mycelium > Unclassified ...
AATAGGCAAGGTTAGTACTATGCTACTTATACATCATGAATGTGGATAGAGGAAGAAATTATTATAGCTATAGAGGATTTGGCCACCTAGTGTAGAATTGTAAGAGATGAATTATAGATCAGAAAAAAAGGATGGAATATAAGAACAATCAAAATAATAGATAGAACAATATAAATGGGGATAGAGATCTAATAGTCCTTGATTAGATTTCAATAGCTATAATAGATTTGCAATGCTCAGTAGAATAATAAATAATACATCTGGTTGTAGTCTGTATAATGAGAAACTCTTAAGAGAAGTAACTGTGAAGATAGGATTAGAAAGAATCAACATACAAGAGAGAGTAACAGTAAAAGTGTTGTTGGATAGTAGAGCTATAGGATTGGTGATAAGTTCAGAATTTGTTAGAAAGCAGAAATTTAAGTTAAAAAAAATAGAAAGGCCAATTTATATAAGAAATGTGGATGGAACATTCAACAAGAAGAGACTAATAGAATACACTATGAAGATGAACATCTATTACCAAGGACATAGAGAAAGAATGGAGATAAATGTAATTGGAGGACAGAAGTGGAATGTAATTTTGGAAATTTCATGGCTTGCTCACCACAATCCTAAGATTAACTGGGAAAAGGAGAGGTAAAAATAACATGGTGCTTGGAAAAATATGGAAAGTAGTAGAGACCAAAGTAAGAAAAATTGAAGTAGGAAAAACAAAAGAAGAAAGAAAAGAAAGAAGAAGCAAGGAAGAAGTGAACAGAGAAAGACTAGAAAAAAGAAAAGAAAAAAAGAAAAAAATCTAAGAAGGAAAGGATGATAGAAGTAAAAAGAGTAATAGAAGAATAGGAGATTTGGGATAAAGAAAAAGAAGTGGTAAAATCAAAGGCAGAAGCAAGAAAGCTAGTACCAAAACACTCCTATAAGTAGATTTGGATCTTTGGAAAAAAATGCTATTAAAAAGATGCCTACCAGAAAGTTATAGGATCATACAATTGAGACAAAGAAAGAATTTGTACCAAAAAAGAGAAAAATTTACCTACTATCAAGAAAAGAAAGGAAAGAGGTGTATAAGTTTATTTTGGAACAACTGAGAAAGAGATATATCAGATTCTCATAATTACCTTAAATGGTACCTGTATTTTTTATAGGGAAGAAGAATGAAAAGAAGTGAATAGTACAAAATTATAAATATCTTAACAAATGAACAATTAAGAATAATTATCCTTTGCCTCTTATTTTAGACATTGTAGGAAATATAGATACAAACAAAGTATTTACAAAGATGGACTTGAGATAAGATTATAATAATATATAAATAAAGAAAAGAGACTAGTAAAAGATAGTATTTACAACTCCAGAAGTGTTATTCAAACCAACAGTGATGTTCTTTAGACTGATTAATTCACTTGTGACATTCCAGACCATGATAAATGAAATCTTTCAAGACTTCATTAATACTGGAAAAGTAGCAAGTTTTATAGATGACATTGTAACGACCTTAAGCTTGAGCTCAGGTTGCAACTAAGGCAAAGACTTGAGAAAGAATAAGGGGAATGTAGAATTGGTAAAGCGTAAGGATACAGGAGTATATCTACACTATATATACATAACTAGAGAGTATCCATGAAAAGTCTATGAGGCACTGCACATGAGGATGTAATGAGAAGAAAATGAGGACTAGGTTAGGATATCATGCCTATCACATGAGGCGCTGACTAAGACTACTTCAGTGCAGCCGATCGTGCTTGTCATATCCTTTACCCATGTCCATATTGACTCTAGAAGGCATTGATTGTAACAGACATAATAATAAGAATAGAGACAGAAGAAAAATATTGTTAAGATCATAAGAAGTGGACTTAGCTTTTTATTATTTTCTTTTATTATTTTCATTTTCATTTTGATTTATTTTTATATTTTCTATTTATAGAACTTAGGGTTAGGGTTGATTGGTCACAGATCACGAGACATAGAGAAAAGGGGTAAAAGGTTCTAGAACAAAGTGACATCATACAACATAGATACCACATGTTAACCTCATGCTTTACACATGGTCATCAAGGGTAGGGTGCACAGTAGCTAGCATGGACCATCTGTACCAGTATATAAGGTAGACTACTTTGTAAAAAGCTCTCTATTGAGTTCTCTTGTGTTTACTCTAATACAAGAGTTTGTTCTTTTATCCCACTCTAAGGATTTAAGATCATAACAGACATGATGAGATAGTAGTAGAAGTAGTAAAGAAATTGGTAGATATGTCAGGCATAGTTCACACTGGAGGTGAAAGTCCACAAAGTGGACTTGGAGATATGCAGACTTGTGGAACAACCTTGGCTTTAGCTTATGTGCTACACCACCTGTTTGTTGTGTGGTCGCAACTTCAGAAAAGAGAAAGAAGTCTGAGATGGAAGTGAGTGCTAATTAGTGTGTTGCTATTGAACACTGGAGATTGAGTTCAATAAAAGCTATCTTTATCAATTATCAGACTAGTGAATTATAATGTAACTACTAGTCTTATATACAAGGAATGACTATAGGAAATGTTTGGGGTTTTAGTGATATATCCTCTATTATCTTGAGCAGAGGTTTCAGTGTTGAGACACTGACAGAAGTATGACTCTGCCATAGAAGACCAAGTCAAATAGAAGTATCTCCATTATAGAAGATGGAATATCTGGATTGTTGCATTACCACCATGCAAGTATATTGCAAGAAAGATAGACTTGTAGATTAGATGTTGAGAAGCAGTATCACTGTGAGAATGTCTTCTCCAGATGGATGAACTTGCTATATGATAGTATTCTCTCTTTAGAACTGAGCCTTCAAAGTCCTATTAAATTTATCCAAAGAATCCTATGATGATACCTAGGTTAACAATATATAAACAGAAAAGAAAAGTTCTTGCCTCTTTCTTCTGTATTACAAATATCTTCTTCTATCTCCTCTAATATTTCCTAAAATGATGCTGAGATGTTTAAAGAGCAGCAATAAAAGATGTAGCAAAGGTATGGAGAGGAGTAGCAGCTCCTGGCTTGTTTGGAGGAAGCAGCAGAGGCCTGTTATGTTGAGTATACAGCTCAGAAAGTACAGAAGGAAGCAAAGGCTAAGGCAAGGAAGAAGGAAGAAAAGAAAAAGAAGTTGGAATATCTCTAACAACTTTGAGACAAAGTACTAGCAGAGAACACTGCCCTTTTGGAGAGCACTGGAGATTTTCAGGTTGCAGAAACTAAATGTAAGAAGGTTATTGCTATCTTCTTAGAAAATAAGGTGGAACGACAGTCTTTTAAAAAGGCTAAGGAAAAGAAACCAGAAAGGTACTACAGAGATACTAGGATCAAGATAGAGGTGCTAACACCTGTGAGAAGTATGTGTGCACCAGGCAAGATTGTCTGGTACACCACTTAAGATGAGTAAAAATTTATCTCTTTTCTTTTTTTTTACTAATAACTTTTTCTTCATAGCCATTTCCTAGCATGTGCCAGGTTCATTGCTCTCAAGCAGCAGTATAAACCCCACACCAACACCAATTCTCTAGCTGTCTGTGGATGGAAGGATGTCAATAATTTAGTTTCAATCCCCAGTATTTTATTCAGTTTCTTGGTCATTTCCACTGCAAACTGTGGTCCTTTATCTGACACCACACTCTTTGATAACCTATGTAGCTTCCATACATTGTCTCTAAACAACCTTGCTAATCTCTCCACTGATGTTCCTTCTGTTGTTGCCACAAAGTATGTCATCTTGGACAATCTATTGCAAACCACTAGAATTGCATTCTTTCCAGCTACCAACGGTAACTTTGTAATAAAGTCTAACATTAAATGTGTCCATGGTTTCTCTGATATCTTACTCAACTTTAACTTCTCTACTGATGCTTCTATCCTTCTATATACTTTCCAACATTCTTCGTTACTCCAGGCTACCAGTAGTTTCTTGTTACCAATTCTATCATCTTCCACCCTCCTCCATGTCCTACTACCGGTACATCATGATGTAGCTGGATTATCTCTGTTCTCAGCTCTACATTCTTTAGTACATATATCTTTTCTTCTTTCAGCACTAAGTCCCCCTTAATATGCCACTTGTTATAAGACGAGTGTGTGAACAGACTTTAGGATTAGGGTTAAGTATTATAATTATTAGTCTACAACGGAAGAGAGATAGGAGATAGGCACATGACCTGGAAGTCATGTGACAGAGTCTAGAATGGTCTGGAAGAACTAATAGTCTAGAAGAATTGAGAGGAGTCTAGATAGGAGTTAGGGTTAGGAGTGATGTCAAGGGACATAAGTTCCTCATAGTGTGCACATGTATAGCAGAGATTAAAAGTATGATGTCAGGGCATATGTAGGAAGCATGGTGGTCTTAAGAAAAACACATGTGGATGAGTAATAGGACATGAGGATGATGCATGGACATAAGGGCAGATTAATATTGTTGTAGCATGGACCACATGTAATTTATATGAATAGAGGAGCAATGCAGCGAGAGCTCCTTGTCGAGTTCTCTTGTAAATCTCCACTACTAGATAGCCAACTGAGAGCTTTGCTGAAGTAAGCAAACTACGAGTGCCATTCTGGTGAGTGGTTACTACAACACCACTCCTCTTCCTATAATACTTTTACTCCTGTTTTCTTTATCTCTTCTACTACTCTGACTACTTTTTTGTCTTTACTCCTAGCTTTTTTTATTTTTTCTACTATATTTACTTTAGGTTCTTCTATTACTACTTCTGCTAGACTATGAATCCATTATTTCTTAATTAAAGTTTGATTACTGTTATTGTTCTCTATTTCTACTTTCCAGTCCAATCTCTTACTAAATCTATCTGCTTTTCCCATTTTTGTGCCTGGTACATATTTTAAAGTGAAATTAAACCTTGACAGATATAAAGCCCAACAAGCTTGTTTTCAGTTTAACTTCTGCACTTTCATGAAATATTCTAAATTCTTATGGTCTGTCTAGACCTCAAACTTGAACTTTGTGTCTTTCAACAAATGTCTTCAGTTTTCTAATCCCCTTATAACTGCTAGCATTTCCTTGTCATGAATCTCATAATTTCTCTTAGTTTCATTTAGAGATTTTGAGAGGAATGCCACAGGTTTTCATCTCCCATCTTCACACTCCATAAATAGTACTTTTTCCATAGTATAATCTGACATGTTCACTTCCATCCTCATTTTTTTATCTAAGTCCAGTGCTGCTAATACTAGTTCTTTTATAAACCTTTTCTTCAACTCCTTAAATGCTCCTTCTTGTCTTTCCGTCTATTCCCACTTTTGATCCTTTTTCATCATATTGTACAATGGTTTAGCTATGGATGTGAAATTCTTGATAAATCAGTGATAGTAGTTTGCCAATCCTAAGAACTTCTGTACATCCTTGACTCTTTTTGGAGTCAGCCAATTCAGCACTTCTTTCACCTTATTTTCCTCTATCTTTATTCCCTCTAGTCCAATCACTACTCCCAAAAATCCTACTTCTCTTACTTTCCACTTACATTTCTCTGGTTTTACATATAAATCATTCTCCACCAACCTCCTCACTACTTCTTCTACTATCTCATCATGTCCTTCTTCCTCTTCTGTTTTTACTATCACATCATCAATAAAACTTGCCACTTTCCCAGTGTTGATCAAGTTCTATAAGATCTCATTCATTATGGTCTGGAATGTCGCTAGTGAATTGGTTAGACCAAAGAATATCACTGTCAGTTCAAATGACCCTTTGGGTGTCATGAACACTGCCTTCCACTCATCCCTCTTCTTTATCCACACATTAAAGGTAAAGGATAATTATTTTTTACAGTCCATTTGTTTAAATACTTATAGTCCTGAACTATTCTCTTCTTACCATCCTTCTTTCCTACAAAAAATACTAGTGCTGTTTGAGGCAACTTTGAGGGTCTAATATACCCTTTTCTCCATTATTTCTCTATGAACTCATGCACCTCTCCTCTTTCTTCTCTTGATAATGGATATATTTTTCCCTTTCTTGGTACAAACTCTTCTTTCATTTCTATTGCATGGTCCCATATTTTTCTAGTGGGCATCCTTTCTGACTGCTTTTTTCCAAACACATAGATCTACTTATGAAAGCATTCTGGCACCAATTTCTTTATCTCTTCTCCTGACTTTGCTACTTCTTCTTCCTCATTTTAGATTTTCCATTCTTCTGCTATTTTCTTTACCTCTATCATTTATTCATTCTTTAGTTTCCTCTTTTTCTTTTCTTTGTTCTTTCTCTTCTTGTTTCCTTCCTTCTTCTTCCTTCTTTTCTTCCTCCTTCTACTTCTGCCATTCTGACCTCCCTTTCTTTGGCCTTCACTGCTTTCCACACTCTTCTGGGCACCTTGTCATCTTTACCTTTCCTGTTCTCCAGTCAATTTCAGGATTATGGTAAGCAAGCCACAACATTCCCAAAATTACACTCTATTTTTGTCTTCCTATTACATCAATTTCTGTTCTTTCTCTGTGCTCTTGGTAGTAAATATTTACTTCTACTATATGTTCAATAGGATCTTCTTTGTTAAAAGAACTGTCTATATTTCTTATATATATAGGCCTTTCAATCTTCTTCAGTTTGAACTCCTGTGTTGTAGCAACCACTTGCTGGAATGGCACTTGTGATATACTGACTTCAGCAAAGCTCTCAGTAGGCTATCTAATAGTAGGGATTACAAGAGAACTCGACAAGGAGCCCTTGCTGCATTGCTCCTCTATTTATATAAATTACATGTGGTCTGTGCTACAACAATATCTACCTGCCCTAATGTTCATACATCGTTCTCATGTCCTATTACTCATCCACTATAAGGCTACTATGCTATATACATGTACCCTGGCATCATACTCTTTAATCTCCATCGTACATGTGTGTACCATGTGTACACCATAAGGAATTCATGTCCCTTGATATCACTCCTAACCCTAACTACTATCTAGACTCTTCTCAATCCTTCTAGACTGCTCTAGACTATTCTAGCTTCTATCACATGACTTCCAGATCACGTGCCCTTTCTCCGTTATAGACTAATAATGATACTACTTATCTATATCTGGCTAACCCTAACCCTAGCCAAAGTCTGTCCATACTCTCGTCTTATAACATTCTGCTTCCTTGCAAATTCTAAACTCATTACTAACCCTGTTGCCCTACTATCCAATCATACTTCCACTGTTACTCCTTCTTGTGTATTCACTCTTTCTAAACTGATCTTCATCATTACTTCTCTTAGTCCTTCCTCATTGTTTAAATCATAGCAGAATATATTATTTATTGCTCTACTGAGTACTGTATATTTATTATTGAGACTTAATTGAGAAGTATTAAGTCTCACTCCCCATTTAAATTATATTGTCCATTTCCTCCTTCAATCCTTCTTTGTCCATTATTCTTGTTTCCTTCATATTCCAGTCTTCTTCCCTCCCCAATGTTATAACTTAGACTCTGTGTTGAGTAAAAAACACACTCTTGTATTGAGTAACACAAGAGAACTCGATAGAGTTCCTAAGTACAAGACATCTATCTTATATACTAAACTACAATGGTCTGTGCTACTACTTCCCTAGCCTACCCTAAAGACCATGTGTTTACTTTAAGGCCAACATGTATTCTACATGTTGTTATGACATCATCTTTCTAGAACCTTCTCTATTATTCCCTTATATCATATAAGCATGTGACTTCTGTGACTGTGTTATGTGATCTGTAACAATGTCACACTTCTTCTTTATCTTCTACTCTTCAATAAAAAAAAGAAAAGAAAAGAAAAGAAAAAATAAAATAAAGTAGAAACCAAGTCCATTGTCTTCAATTCTGACATTTAGTGTGATAAACATCACCTTTCACTCATTCCCCTCCTTTATTCATACATTATTATATCCCCATCTTAAGTCTATCTTTGTAAATACTCTTTTTTGTGTCTATGTTTTCTGCAATGTTCAAAATAAGAGATAGAGAGTAATCATTCTTAACAGTCCATTCATTAAGATACTTATAGTCTTGTACCATGTACTTTTTTTCATTCTTTTTCCCTACAATAAATACAGATGCCATTTGAGATAACTTTGAAGGTCTGATATATCCTTTCCTCAATTGTTCAGAAATGAATTTATACATCTCCTCTCTCTCTTCTTTTAACAATGGATATACCTTCCTCTTTCTTAGTACAAATTCTTTTCTTATATCAATAGTATGATCCTATAATTTTCTTGTAGACATCCTTTCACTGGTTTTCTTGCCAAAGATGTGAATCCACTTGTAGAATCTCTCTAGTACCAGCCATTTTTCCTCTTTTTTGTTACAAACTTAAAATCTTAGAGTTGGTCAAAAGAAAGAACCTTGTATAGAGATTATACAAGAGAACTCAATAAAGAACTCTGTATAGAATTGTCTATCTTATATACCTAGGACTTATAGTCTGTGCTAGCTATTTCTACCCTACCCTAAACAGCCATGTGTATGCCTTAAAGATAACATGCATTATTCATGTTGTATGACATTATTCTTTCAAAACCTTTTACCTTCTTCTATACATCTCATGACTTGTGACTGTTACTGTGACCATGCCATATGATGTGACTGTCACTCTAATCCTAGTCTTAAGTTCTAAAAATAGAAAAATGAAAATAAATCAAAAGAAAAATAAAAATAGAAAATAAGTTAAGTCTACCACTTTCATCTTTGACATTCTTCTGATTTCACTATCTCTTTTTCTTCATCTCAGATTTTTCATTCTTCTGCTATCTTCTTTACTTTCATTATTCTTTCTTTTCTTGGTTTTTTCTTTTTCTTTCTTTTTTGCTTTTTCTCCTCCTATTTCTTTCTCTCTTCTTTTTTCTTTTCTTCTTTTTTCTGTTTTCTCCAGCCTGATTTCTCTTGCTTTGATCTCTATTGCTTTCCACATTCCTCTAGACATCTTGTCATTTTTATCTCCTCCATTCTCCAGTCAATCTCAGGATTGTGACAAGCCAGCCAAGATGTTAAGATTGTTGATGATAGACTTTGTTTTTATTTTCTCTTTTCCTTGGATTTTATTTTTTGTTTTATTTTTCTATTTTTAGAACAACTCAGGTTAGGGTTTATCAGTCACGCTGTCACATCAGTCACAAATTGATGGCGTAGTCACAAGACTGATCACAGGACTTGGGAGAATAAAGTAGAAGATTCTGGAACAAAGTGACGTCATACAGCATAGACAACACATGCTGGCCTCATGTTATACTCATGGCCATTTAGGGTAGGGTGCACAGTAGCTAGCATGGACCATGGGTAATAGTATATAAGGTAGACTACTTTGTATTAGGAACTCTATCGAGTTCTCTTGTGTTACTCAATACAAGAGTTGCTTCTCGACTTAACCCTTTGAGTCTTGAACTATAACACAGGACATTTCTAAAATCACACTCCACTTCTGTCCTCCTATTACATTTATCTCTATCCTCTCCCTATATTACTAGTAGTAAATGTTTACCTCCACTGTATATTCTATTAGTCTCTCCTTATTTAAAGTCCTGTCCACATTTCTCACATCAATTGGTCTTTTTATTTTTTTTAGCTTGAATCTCTACTTTCTTGTAAACTCCAAACTCATTACTAATACTGTAGCCCCACTATCCAACAATACTTCCACTGTCACTTCTTTTTGTATATCAATTCTCTCCAGCCCAATTTTCACTGTCACTTCTCTTAATATATTCTCATTATTTAGGTTGCAGCAAGATGTATTTTCTATTACTCTAGAAAGCATTGCAAACCTATTGTTATTGAGACCTAATTGAGGACTATTAGATCTCTCTTCCCATTTAAATTATTCTGTCCATTATTATAATTGTCCTCATATTCCACCCTTCTTCTCTAACTCATGATTTGTCTCCTATAATTCCACACTAGGTGGCCAAATCCTTCATAACTATAGCAATTTCTATTTTCTCTATCTACATCTATGGTATATGAGTTGCAGGATGTAAACCCTGTCTGCTGAGTTAGGCATATCATAACTACATTCATTCTCTTCACTCCTTTTATAAGAGCAGGCCTTGTCAGTGTTCACTGTTGAGAAGCTTCTTGTCTTCTTGGCTAAACTTGAAGTCATGGCAATTATTGCGTAAGTACCTCTATATTGCTTGTCCTAAGGATTTGTACTCTGTTATCTCATTGCCTTTTCAATCTCTCTTCTTCTTGCCTACTCTCCCTCTAGTTTCTATTTAAAGCAATAACCCTATTGTACTATTGTTCAATGGAGCTGGGTTACCATTCTAACTCTATAAGTCTTTAGCATATAGTTCCATTTATGCACCTCTTAAATTCTTTGATTAAAGGCCTTTTCTCATGTCCATTTTCTCTAGCTGTCCTTCTAAACTCTTGAACAAATTCCTCCATCATCTTTTCTCCTTGCTCCAACCTTTTTAGTTCTACTACCTTGACTATTTCTTTGTTTCCTTTTCCGAACTCCTTCTTAATGTCTGCCAAAAATTCCCCTACTGTCTCATATTCTAGTAAACCTCCTTCTAAGTCTTTCAATGTATTCTCCTTCTATATATCTACTGAGCCTCTCTCTATATATAATAGGATCCATTGTATCTACTTCTTTACTACTACTTCCCTCATTTTCATTCTGATGTATAGTTTGCAAGCTGTCACAAAGCCTGATATCTTCTCAGAACTTCCATCGAACATTTGTGGCCTAGCCACTTTCCCCACTTCAGAGGCTGCTCCCCCTCCTTATGCTGCTAATAGAACTTGAATTTATGCCTACAATATTGCAAGCTGTTTCTGCTATTGTTGAGCTAGAAACTCATAGTTGATTTGGCCACATTAGCTTATATTATAAAGAGGAGAAGGTGAAATTGGTAAAGGTGATGATAATAGTGGTGGTGGTGTTAGCAAGAATGATGTGTATAAAGATAATAGAGAGAAGCTGGTGCTAGCCTCACTTTCTGACTTATACTCAGAGCTTAAAGCAATCTTTGTAAGTACTAGTGGACTCTCTTCTTGTTCCACCTTGCACTGTTTACTGACTACTTAAACTACTAACTACTGCCTTAAGGAAATTGTACATAATATTAATCTAAGAAGATTGTTCTACTTTAGACAAGGTTTTAAGAATACTTGCCATTCTTTTGCATAGACAGATTACAAGTGAACCTATAACACAGAGTTAATAAAGAAAGGAGGTATATAACACATTCATAAAAGATGATATATTTGAAGTGTACTAGTGGGCTTTGATACAAACAAACAGTTAAACTTCTCCTATTTAACTAGTATACTTCTTATGCCTAAGGTCCAGTAACTCTTCTTGACTAAAAGACAGTGCTATCCTTCAGCTGAGGATGGTAAGAAAATAAGAGTATGAGAGGGTCCTGTTATGACCTTAAGCTAGAGCTCAGGTTGCACTTAGGCAAAGACTTGAGAGAAGTTAAGGGAGATATATAGAAGTGGTAAAGTGTAAGGATACAGGATAGTATTTACGCTATATATACTAGTTAGAAGTAAAGCAATGTACAATACATGAGGCAAATGACATGAGAAAACAATAAGGATAAGGCAAGGTTGTAGCACCTACTACATGAGATGCTAATTGAGACTACTTGCAGCGCAGCCGATCATATCATCATACCCTTTGCTCTTCTTTATGCTGTCTCCAGGAGGCATCAATCATAACAATACCCCTGTTTCAGGATTCATGTCCCCATGAATCAGACTAAAACCTCTAGTTCTTTTGCCACATGTATGGCCACTATCTTTTTGCTAAGGCTGATAATGATTTGTTCCCTATTGTCAATGGCTATGAAGTAAGGTTCATGTGGTGGACCTTCTTGGAATATAGGTATTTGATACCCATTTCTTGATGTTTCCATATTATGTTTTTGATCCAAAAATGCCGTTGCTACTTCTTTCCAGAATATAGGATCTTGTTTGCCTCTGGATTTGAAAGATTGATAGTATGGTAGTGGTCTGAATATTCTTGTCTGTGACGGAGTTTTCATGAACTTCATGTACTTGAGGAAATTTTCAACTTTGTCCGTTATAAAGCTTGTCCCTGATGATGTTGTTGTTGTTGAAGATATCTCGTATGGTCTGACCAGTATGACTTCTTCACTTTCCACTACTCCTTTTTCTTCTTTCTTTTATTCTTCAACATATAACTCTTGGATTTCTTGAATATTATCGTCTATGTATTTATTGCCTTTTCCTTTATATTGATCCAGTTTATTGGCCAACATCCTCTGGACTTGGAAAACCTGTTTGTCCATGTCACTTTAAACTAGATATCGAAGGTCCTCCAATATTTGAGTGATATTGGTGGCATTCATGACTCAATTGTTGATGCTTGCCATTAAAACTGATCCTTCTACTTCCGTTATCGTTGTGTTAGCTTTTTCTGCCAGTTTCTTGATATTCTTCACCAATCTTTGTATGTCTATCATTGTTTCCAATCCCTTTAGCGTCTTGTGATACAGTCTCAACTAATCTTTTCTTTTTCTCTTTATGATTTGTGCTTGATCTATATTGTTCAACTTCCTGGAAATGTATGGGTTTGGGGATGCAGATGCTATGGTGTAAGTATTGTTGTTCGTGATTTGAGAAAACATTTTGTTTGTAGGATTGCTTTAGAATTCGAGTGATTTCTTGGGCTGTCAAAGTAAGATTTTACCCTCTCTCTTTATAGGTTTTGACTCGAATACCTTGTCCAATAATCTTTTATTATGTCTTTTGCATGAGACAACCCTGATTCCACTATTCATTGATCATGTTCATCTTCATATCCTTTCCAGTGAACCAAGTATTGCATCTCTCTTCCTTGTTTCCTGTACTTCCTGACTTCTTCTACCTCATATTCTTCTTCTTTATTAATAATCATTGGTGGAGATGCTGGGTCCTTGTACTGTTCTTTGAACTTCGGCTCCACACATCATGTCAGGAGGTCTTCATTAAAGATGTTATGAATCATCCATCCTTCTAGAAGTTCTAGTTGAAATACTCCCGAACCAATATCTTTTGCAATTCTAAAAGGTCCATATTTTTTATTGTCCAGTTTCTTCGAGGATTGATTTGATTGGATATTCTTGTTTTCCAACCACACATGGTCGTCAACCTTCAGTCCTTGAGGATTCCTTCTTTTCTTGTCAAATTGTCTTTTCATGTTCTTCTGTGCTTTTTCCATTGCGTTTGTTGCTTGTTTCCAGCTTTTCTATAGTTCCTTTATGAATTCTTCTACTCATGGAATCTCCATTTGCACCATGAGGTCTCCTTTCCAAGGATGTCTTCCAAAGTTTAATTCAAATGGTGTTCTTCCAGTTGCCATATGTTTTTTGTCATTATACTGAAACTCTGCTGTGGATAACCAATCTATCCAATTGTCTTGCTGGTAATTCACGTAGTACCATAGGAATATTCTAATTTCTTGATTTATTCTCTCCATTTGACCATCTGTTTGAGGATGATATGCTGTTGATAATTGTCTCTTGGTTCCTAGCACTTTGGTAAATTCTTTCATGAACTTTGATGCAAATTGTGGTCCTCTATCACTAAAAATCTTCCTGGGTACTCCATGTAGCTTCCATATTTTATCTTTGTAGATCTTTGCAATTTCTTCTGATGATATGTTCATTATTGTTGCCTTCAATCTGATCATCTTCATGAATCAGTCCACAGTGACTACTATTGTATCTATTCCATTCAATTTTGGTAAAGGTCCTATGATGTCAATACTGATATCTTGCCATGGTCCCTTTGGAATTTCCAATGGATGTAGTTCTCCTGTCTTTCTTTGGTGTTGAACTTTGCTCTGTTAGCATTTAAAGCATCCTTGTACATATTTCTTGATATCTTCCCTTAGTCCTGGCCACTAGTAGGTCCTCTTGATTAATTCCAGCATCCTATGTTGTCCTGGATGTCCCACATCTACCAAATCATGATTTTCCTTCAGAATTTCCTCCTTGATCTTTTTGTTATTTGGTACATAGATTCTTCCTTTTATGTACATCACTCCATCTTCTTTCCAGGTTAGACTGTCCTCTTTCTTCAGTGCTTGAACAACTTTTTTCTCTCTTGTTGTGTTTCTTTTGATTTTCTTAAGTATATCACCTTCTTCCACTGTTGTTTTTCTTTTGATTATTGTGATCCCCGCTGTGGTTCTTCGTTGCCATAATTTTTCTTTCAAAAGTTGAACATCTTTATTATCTTCTTTGGTATTCACTTATTCTTTTCTTGAAAGAATGTCTGCTTTGGTGTTCGTTTTTCCCAGTATATAAAGTCATAGTCTTGCAATTTTAAATACCATTGAGCTTGTCGTCCATTCAACTTGTGAGGTTCTCAAAAGTACTTCAGATTTTCATGATCCGTCCAGACTTCAAAGGGTTCCATTGCATCTAGCAGGTATTGTCTCCACTTGGCTAGAGCCTCCACTATTGCTAGTAGCTCTTTATCATAGATCTCATAGTTTCATTCTGCTAGTTGCATCGTTCTTGACAGGAAAGCTATCGGTTTCCATTCCTTCTTGCCTTTGAGTTCGTTCAAAGGTTTCGCCATATGACTGAAGTTGTGAATGAATTGTCGGTAAAAGTTGGCAAATCCAAGGAAACTCTCAATATCTTTGACTCTTGTTGGTATTTTCCATTCTTTTACCACCTTTATCTTTTCCTGTTCCATCTTGACCTGTTCTTTTCCAACTATTACCCCTAGTATAAGGATTTCCTCCATGTTGAAGTCGCATTTCGATCATTTAAAACACAAGTTGTGTTTCTCCGCTATCTTCAGAAATCTGACCATTTGTTTTTCCAGTTCTTCCATTGTTTTTGCTGGTATTACAAAGTCATCTATGTAGTTTGCCAGTATGCCTTCATGAAGTAATTCTCAGAAAATGCTATTCATCATTTTTTGAAAGGTTCCTAGTGAGTTGCATAGTCCGAAGTATATCACTTGAGGTTCGAATAGTCCTTTGTTGGTTAGAAATGCGACCTTCCACTCGTCTCCTTCTTTGATTTGTACATTGTTGTATCCCCAAATCAAGTCCAATTTGTTGAAGTATCTCGCCTCTTTGAACTTGTCAATTACTTCTCCAATCAGAGGTAGTGGCATTTTGTCCTTTATTATGACCTGGTTTAACTTCCTGTAATCTTGAACCAACCGTAATGAACTGTCTTTCTTTGGAATATAGAAGCAGAGTGCTGCATATCTTGACTTTGATTCCACAATGAGTTCTGCCTTGAGTTGTTTATCCAGCCATTGGTTTAAGGCTTCTTCCTCCTTCAGTGTCATTGTGTAGGCCTTTGTGTTCAATTCTTTTGAGACTTCGTCCATCAGATTTATCTCGTGGTTCCATTCATGTCTTTCCAGTAACTTTTTGAATTTCTTCTTGTTGAATAGATGTGTGAAGGGCCAAATGTACTCTGGTAGATCTTCTGGATTTATCCTGTCCTGTTCCTTTTTATCTGTTGTTTCTGTTGCCTTGGTTCTCCTAGATTTGAACCCTATGTCTTTGTGTTTTATCATATAATTTCCTGGACATCTTGTGAATTTAATAGTACTGTTCTTCCAATTAATTTCCAGATTGTGCTTGACTAGCCAGTCATGTCCTAGGAACATGTCTGTTCCATCCAAGTTTGTTACTGCTGCTTCCAGAGTTTTCTTATGTCCATTGATTTTGACTTCTAGAGATACCACCTTAGTCACCTTCCCATTCTTCATTCCATTAGTGTTGAATACTTCAAAAGAGAAGTTTATCGGCTTTGTTTGAATTCTCTTGTCCTTGACTAGTTGTTTGTTAATCCCTGTGTGTGTGCACCTGAAGTCCACCAGTGCCTTTACTTTCAACTTCTTGCTATTTTCCATCTTGATATTTGCTTGCACATTTAATTCCTTTTTTCCCTCACTAGTTTGGCAATTTGGAATAACATATTTATTATTCTGGAAATTTACATGGGAGATCTCTTGTACCGTGCCTACTCGAGATCTTTGCCAAAACTCTGTTCGTTCTTATTGTCTTTGTCATCCAATTCTTTTTGAACTTTTCATTTCTTTATTGTCTGTTTCTCTTTATAATCTTTGGCAATGTGCCCCTTCTTGTCGCATTTAAAACATGTTTGTGTTTCTCATTCTTTTTTTTCCAATCAGCATTCTTTTGCTATATGACTGTACTTGTTGCAATTGAAGCACTTGGGCTTCCCATCCTTGAAGTTTTCATTAGACTTCCCAATGTCCATGGGTTATCCTCTTCCTCCGTATGTCGTTCCGGTATTTGTTTTGTAATTGTGTCATCCCTCTGTAGATTCATATTCTTGTCCTACTAATGTGATCGCCACTTTCCACTCCTTGAGTGTTTCAGACATTGCTATAGGTGGATAACCCAATATCGTTTTGATGATGTCGTGTTGTGCATTCTTCTTCAATAGAAAGATGGTATGTAGCTTATCTGTGTCTGCCTTTATGGCTAATGCTTCGAACTTGATTATAAAATCTGCTGTGTTCTTCTTTCCTTGCTTGAACATCTTTATTTTTCATTCAGCATCTGTTGCCTTCATCTTGTCACTGAACGTTATCTTGATTTCTTTCACAAAATTGTCCCAGTCTTGGGTTCCTAATCCTTCATCTAGCTCATCAAGCTTTCGTTGTGCATATATTCCTGCTATACCTTCTCTGAGGCAAGCCAAGATTGCTGTGGTCCTGTCATCAGTCTCCATGACCCTGTTATTTTTGAGGAACAATCTAATCCTTCTCCATCAGTCTTCAAACTTTGTTCGGTCACCGTCAAACCACCCTGGGTCCAATACCATATTTTTCAGCAATCCTGCCTGTACATTCTCTTGGCCTGTTACTGCCATCGGTGCTGGTGCTGTTGACATCTCTATGTCAGTTTGCTCATCATTTGTTGAGGCTTCTTCTGTGATCTATAAAGATCCTAATCATTCTGACAATGCCTCGATATCATTTGTCCTTCTGAAGCTCATCTTGGTTTCTCTTCGTAGTTTACACTATACGTATTTTGTTTTTGACAGGTTATGTGATTATGTGACAGTGTGACCTGTGACATATCACTGATCCCTAACTCTAGTTATAAAATTAGGATAGGCTGAGAAGAGCAAAAAATAAAATAAAAATAAAATAGAGTCCAATCTTTGTATTTCTAACACTTAGTATAGATGAAAATAGAATGTTCCGTCAATGTGTTTCATTATGCTTCATACCAGTGGCTCTTAAAGCCCCCAAATCTACTCTGTCTCCTGGTCTAGCTATGTTGAACATTAGTAAATTGACTAATCCCATCAACAATAAGAAGTTGTATGTATAGGCTTTAAAAACTAGTGTGAAAGACATTATTCATATTAAAGAAGTGTTTCCAACTGCATCATCTAAGAAATTTGTTGAAATCAATAATATTATCAACAAATCAGGTTTAGTCAAACCAAAAGTTGATATGACTACAAAAAAACTTTCAATCAAGTCTATTAATAGATCTCTTCAAGAGGCCAATTTGAATATCTTAGCTGACTTCATTTGCTTGGGGAAATTAGGTATTATCATCACAATAAATCAAGTTACTTTTGTTTAAGATATGAGCATCATTGAAGATATTCTCAAAAATAAATTCTGAGAACATTAATCAGAACCTCATTAAAAGTCCTTATCTACCTCAATTCAAATTGTTTTTGAAGATTCTAAATCTTCTATATTACTTGAAGAATACTAACAAAGCTATTTCTCCTGATATTATTTTAGAAATACTCAAAGAATTATATATATTCAATGATATTGTCTTAGCATCAAAGCCAAGAATCATTAAGACTTCTCCTAACTCTGATTCAGCTGTTATCTAGATCAATATCTGGAATTCACAGTCTAAATTCAAAGCTAAGTCAATTATCAATTGTTATTTCAATATAAGATGATTTATTGCTACTATATATGATACTAGTACAAATCTTAGTATTCTACAGTGTAAAAACTGTTGGAGATGGGAACTGTCAGAATCACAAAGAGTAGACTTTGTTTATTTTATTTTATTTTTATTTTTTATTTTGAACTAGGGTTAAAGTCTAACAAAATGTCATAAGTCACCATCATAAACTGTCACACTACAATACTGTTACAGTTACATCATCACATACTCATATAACATAATAGAAGAAAGTAGAAGGTTCTGGAACAATAATATTATAACAATGTGTTTAATGCATGTTGGCCTTATATGTTATGAACTAAGGCTCAAAGTGTTTAAGCAATAGAACAACTCTTGTATTGAGTAATACAAGAGAACTCGATAGAGTTCCTAAGACAAAGTAGTCTACCTTATATACTATAGCCCATGGTCCGTGCTAACTACTGTGCACCCTACCC